>ERZ772821.175-NODE-175-length-64082-cov-14.905571_pt1 | contig 64082 bp, 62 predicted proteins | sample MGYA00580859_ERZ772821 | MGnify/ENA primary metagenome ERZ772821 (study PRJEB29015, sample SAMEA2737674) | human gut metagenome | biome: human gut; feature: human-associated habitat; material: faeces | place: China | collected 2012 ...
CGCCAGTTGATAAAGACAAGATCGCGCATGACCAGCCGGGAGATTGCCCCCGTTCTCCGATCAATATATTCCAGTGTTTGCGAGAGCAGCGGAGATTCCTTTTGCCAAGGACGCTTATCCTTGATTTCTTTCAGAATTTCATAGGCCCGATCCGTCAACGGGATGGTACGATAGTTGTGCTGCGTTTTGGGAGGACCTGCACGCCAATACTGTTCACCGTGTCGAAACTCCAATGTTTTGTTGACCGTGAGCGTGCGCTTTTCAAAGTCAATCGCATCCCACGTCAGCCCGATCATCTCACCGGTACGCAAGCCGGTTTCAAGGATCAGCGCGTACTGATTGTAGTTGTGGGAACATTTCGCAACTTCGAGAAATCTGATTTGCTCATCCCGCGTCAAAAAATGAATGTCGTCCGGCGCTCGGACCGGCTTTGTGTAGCGAACGCCGTCCATCGGGTGCTTGTAAATCAGATCGTTCATCTTCGCAGCCTTGAGCAAGGTTCCCATCGTGATATAGGTCTGCCGGATGGTAGACCCTGCATAATCCGCATCCATGGAAAGCAGCACTTTTTTGCAGTGCATGGGCTTCACATCGGAAAGGAGCATTTTGCCGATGATGGGCTGGATATTCTGCTTATATCGCTCCCGATAATTTCGCAGGGTATTCGGTGCTAAATCGCCCACAATGTTCTCGATCCAAAATGAAAACCATGCGTCAACCGTCGTGTCCGAGGGACAAAACATATCTTCGTGCTTGTCGGCTTATTTCGCCTGCTCGATCCAGTTGCGCGCCTCGGGAATCGTCTGGAAATATTTCTCATGTCGTTTTCCTGCTTTGTCTACAAAACGTGCGTGATATAATCCGTCCTTTCTTTGGTAGATACCCTTACCGCATTCTTTGCCTTTTAAGTTTTTGCCCATTGTATACTCCTTTCCCGCAGAGAGAAAAGAGCCTACTGCAACAACATAATTATAGCAGATAGGTTCTTTTCTCTCAAGCTGTTTTTACAAATTATCTTTTGCTGTCAGATCACCAGCTTTTGACTGATGTACTCTTCAAACTCCCGGCGCTTCACCAGCTTCTTTGTGCCGACAAAAAGCACGAACGGGCAGTTGGGCGCTCTCAGCATACTGTCGATCTTGTTGACGCCGATATTGCTGTCGCTCCAAAAGGGACGGTTGCCGTTTGGCCCGTAACAGCAAAAGGCAAACAGTGTGTCTGGCGGCAGATTTCAGAACGGCTACAAGCGGATTGGGAAAAAGGCTTTATAAAAATCTCAAAAAATAAAAGCGGGAGCAATCAGAACCAATACAGTGTCCAGTATCTTCCAAGTGGAGTTATCAAGAAAATCAAAGACGGCGAGTTGGAAGTTTTAGGGCATGAAGATGGCGTTCCTACGTTGTTATTTGGAGAAAATCAGACCGTAGGTGGACAGGTTCCTACGATATGGTCTGAAAAAGCAATTTTCACTGTTAACGGAACGCAAACGCTTAAAGACATTTTTCCTGAATCGCCTAAAACGTTCGACTATCCGAAATCGGTTGCACTGATTGAAAGCGTGGTTCAAGCAATCACAAAAGATGCCGATATTATCCTTGATTCTTTTGCCGGTTCCGGCACCACCGCCCATGCTGTCCTCAACATGAACAAGGCTGACGGCGGGCACCGCAAGTTCATTCTTGTCGAGATGATGGACTACGCCGACAGCATCACCGCCGAGCGCGTCAAGCGCGTGATCTGCGGCTACGGCGAGGGCAAAACATGCGTGGAGGGTACGGGCGGCAATTTCAGCTTCTACGATCTGGGCGAACCGCTGCTTGTGGGCGATTGCCTGAATGAAGCCGTTGCCCCGGAGAAAATCCGAGAATACATCTGGTTCATGGAAACCAAGCAGACCTACGCTCCGCCCAGCGACGGCAACCCGTATTACCTCGGTCAACACAACGACATGGGCTATTACTTCTACTACGAGCCGCAGCGCGTGACGGTGCTGGATTATACGTTCCTTGCCACCATCACGGAAAAGGCCAGCGGCACGATCATTTATGCCGACCGCTGCTCTATCGCGGAAGACAAGCTGGCGCAGATGGGTATTGTATTCAAGAAAATCCCACGGGACATCAGCAGACTGTAAGGGGGTGACGATGTATGGAAATGAAAGGGTATCAGAAAGCGGTCATAGCGGATTTGACGCATTATCTGGAACTGATGAACGAAACGCAGAACTATATGACAGCGTTTGAGCAGTTCTGGCGGGAAAAGAGCGCCCCGGCGCTAGGGCTATACCGAAACGTTATAGCCGGGGTTCCGAACCTGTGCTTCAAGGTGCCGACAGGCGGCGGCAAGACCTTTATCGCCTGCAACGCCATTCGACCGGTGTTTGACGCGCTCCCCGTCACCAAGGCGAAAGCGGTCGTCTGGCTTGTCCCGTCAGAAGCCATTCTGACGCAGACGGCGAGAGCCCTGAAAGATACGTCCCACCCCTACCGTCAGAAAATCGACGTAGATTTTGGCGGACGCGTGGAGGTCTACACCAAGCAGGAGCTTCTGAACGGGCAGAACTTCAATCCCACGGCGGTCACAGAGCAGCTTTCTATTATGGTGCTGTCCTACGATTCGTTCCGCACCAGCAGAAAGGACGGGCGCAAGGCGTTTCAGGAAAACAGCAATCTTGCGGAGTTCCCCAAAGTGCTGGGAAAACCTGACAGCCCCATTGAGGGCGCGGACGAAACCGCCCTGTTCCAGATCATCAATCAGCTTAACCCTCTTGTCATCGTGGACGAGAGCCACCACGCCCGTTCGGATTTGAGCCGGGAAATGCTGGCAAATTTCAATCCGTGCTTTGTGCTGGACCTGACCGCCACGCCGCGCAAGGACAGCAATATTATCTCCTATGTGGACGCGGTACAGCTAAAGACCGAACACATGGTAAAGCTGCCCGTCATCGTCTACAACCGCGACAGTCAGGCAGAGGTCATTCTGGACGCAATCGACCTGAGAAACAAGCTGGAAGAACTCGACGCAGCCGAATATGCCGTGAGCAAGAAGTATATTCGCCCCATTGTGCTGTTTCAGGCAGAGCCGAAAGGCAAGGAAGAAGCCACTACCTTTGAGAAAATCCGCGAAAAGCTGATTGGCTATGACATCCCCGCAGAGCAAATCGCCATCCGCACAGCGGACGTGAACGAGCTGAAAAACACCGAACTCATGTCCGCAGACTGCCCGATTCGCTATATTATCACGGTCAACGCATTGAGCGAGGGATGGGACTGCCCCTTTGCCTATATTCTTGCGTCTATTGCCAACAAGACGAGTCAGGTTCAGGTGGAGCAGATTTTGGGACGTATCCTACGTCTGCCCCACACCACCCAACACAGGCAGTCATCTCTGAATATGTCCTATGTGCTGACATCTTCCAATGATTTCAACGAAACCGTAAAAGGCATCATTCAGGGCTTGAATGACGCAGGTTTCAGCGATAAGGATTATCGCGTTTCCGAGCCGCCTACGCCGAAAGCCCCTGACCCAGTGCAAATCACGATTGACAATAGGTGTTCCAAAAAGGAAACCCCTTTGGAATCGCCCGAAGAGGACGTTTCCGGTGTGGACTGGAAGTTAGTCAATGAAGAATACCAGCGGCGCAGAGAAGCGGAGAAATCACCTGAAACCACCCCGAAAGCCGACAGTATGCTATCCGAAGCAGAAAGCGCGGGACAAGCCTACAATGCCGCGATCCAGCAGTCGGGCAATGACCCCTATCTGCAAAAAACGCCGTGGGAGGTGCGGGAACAGATGCCTACATTCGCTGTCAAGCCGGAGTTCCGGGAAGATATTGAGCGCCTTGTCATCCCGCAGTTCTTTGCAGCTATTCCGGATACGCTGTTTACAGATGGTTCTCATGTGCTGCTGGATGAAGCGCAGCTTTCCGAGGGCTTCACGCTGAAAAACAAGGACTGCGACATTGATTTTGCCGCAGCGGATGATGGAATCGTTAAGGTGGATATTGAGAACAAGGAAAACGGCTTGCCCCGTGTGTTCAAAATGTCCAGCCCGGAGCAGCAGTATTTCAAGGAATACTTCAACAGTCTGCCCCCGGAGAGCCGGGTGCGCCAGTGCAAGGAAATGATGCTCCGCCAGCTTAACAAGCTGAACGGCGTGGACACTGCCGAACTGAAAGCCTACATAGAGCGCATTGTCGGCAACATGAGCAAGGACCAGCTTGCGGCAATGGAGAAAGCGCCGCTGGGTTACGCAAAGAAAATCAAGGATAAAGTGCAAGCCCTGTTGGAACAGCATTGCCGGGAGAACTTCTCCGACTGGCTCTCCACCGAACGCATTGTATGCTTGCCGTATTACCGTCTGCCGGACACGATTCATCCCGCTACGCATACGGACATCTACGCAAAATCGCTGTATCAGGCAGAGGACGGCGATATGAATAAGCTGGAGCAAAAGCTGATTATGGAATTGACCGCCTTGCCGAATGTGCGCTGGTGGCACAGAAATATTTCCCGTCAGGGCTTCTGCATCAACGGCTATATCAATCACTATCCTGATATTCTGATTTTGACGGAAAAGGGCAAGGTCATCTTTGCGGAAGCCAAGGGCGAACACCTGAAAAATGATGACAGCCGGGAGAAAATCGACCTCGGCGCAATGTGGAGCGGTCATGCAGGAAACCAGTATCGGTATTTCATGGTGTTTGAAAAGGATGCAGACCTGCCAAAAGGAGCAGTCAGCATGAGCAAATTTGTTGAGATTGTCGCGGCGCTGTGAATCCCGTTTCTGGGCGATTCTGACAGACGGCAATGACGCACTGTTCATATCAGCCCCTATGCGGTTTTGCGGAACCGAACGGGATTGCGCCAATCCGCAAAAACCTTTCCCGTTCCGAACACTGGGAACACTGTACCGTAGAGCGCGATTCCGTGTAATGAGTATGCAAATCGGGAAATAACTTTTCGGATTTCACAAGCATTGATTTATGCGGCGGTTTTTAGAGTGGTAATTGGGGTTTATTCTGCCGTGGAGGTCGATAATATCTACCCCTGATTTTTCATCACCTATGGTGTGAAATAAGCCCCTGTCTCGACGCTGTGATTACGACGGAGAAACATTTTGATCTCCTTACAAGTTCATACAGATTCAGGCAGCAGGAGCAATTCTGCTGCCTTTTTCTTTGGGTGACTGTTCCGCTTACCTCGCGTATGTGGATTGTCATAATTTTCAAAAAGGAGCGTGGTAGTAATGAAATTGGAAATCGGTCAAAGGAGGTGGTGTGCCGATGCAAAGCAGAAAACGCAGACGGATTCTGATGCAGGAGGCGGAATATGGCAAAACCGCTTGACCCCAAAGCGATAGAGGTAAAGCGACAGACCGGAAGCAGAGCCGAGCGCAGAGAGCAAAAACGCCGCCAGATGCAGGACGAAATTTCTTATAACCAGCGTGGAAATGGCGTTATTATTATCCCACCGCAGAAACGGCGGGAACTTGCAGAGGAGCCGCCCAAACTCCGTGTTGCGGCGTACTGCCGCGTCAGCACACAGGAGGAACAGCAGGTCGGCAGCTTTGATATGCAGATCCACCATTTTACCAAGAGGATTGAGGCAAATCCGCAATGGGAGCTGGTTGAGATTTATCAAGACGAGGGCATCAGCGCAACTACCGTTGAAAAACGTCTTGGCTTTCAGAAAATGATTGCCGACGCAGTTGACGGGAAGATTGACCTGATTCTCACCAAAAGCATCAGCCGTTTTGGTAGAAATATCGTGGATATTCTGGACAATCTGCGAACGCTTTCTGCGCTGAACCCGCCCGTTTCCGTTGAGTTTGAGACAGAAGGAATCGCCTATACCGGCGATGGGCGGAATAATCTGCTGATCTCGCTGCTGGCAGCCTTGGCTGAAATGGAGTCCCAGCAAAAGAGCGAGGCAGTTAAGGCTGGTATCCGCTGGCGCATGGCGGAGGGCATCTACAAGTTCTCCGTTCAGAATACGCTTGGCTTCTATCGTGATCATTTCGGGCGGCTTGTCATTGAGCCGACCGAGGCAAGAATTGTTGAGTACATCTATGAAAGCTGCTTGGAGGGCGCAACCCCGGCAGAAATCGCCGCCGCACTGACAGAACAGGGTATCAAATCTCCAATGGGGAACGATCTCTGGTCTGCCGGTACTGTCCGCAGCATCCTCCGAAATGAGAAATACTGCGGTGATGCTTTGATGCAGAAAACCTATACCAAGGATTTTCGCACCCATAAATCCGTCAAAAATACAGATTTGAATATGTATTTCAAGGAAAATCACCACACAGCGATTATCAAAAAAGAGGATTGGATCAAGGTACAAAAGCTACTGTCAGAGCGGCACAGCACAGCAAAACGAACTACATTGCGCCGTTTAAGCAATCACTTCGTCGCATACCGCGTAAAGGATGGTCTTTTCAAGGGCTATCTGATTATGGATTCCCGCTGGTCTTTTATGGAACGTCAGGAGTTTATGAAAATCGTGGATGAGGCGCAAAACACTATGAAATGAAAGGATTTTTACTATGAACTTCGATTTTTCCGCTTTGAACTTTGAAACCATCGACTCCAACATCAACGCCTACCCGGATATGTTCCTGAATCAGAACGGCGTGACTTTCACTAAGAAAGTGCTTGAGGACTTGAGCTATCCCGCCTACGTTTTGTGTCTGCTGGATGCGAAAGCGAGGGTATTTGCGATCCGTTCCTGCAAGAGCAACGAACCGAAGGGATTCAAGTTCTCCAAGCCGAAAGGCGAACAGAAAGGTGTTGTTACGATCTCCAACAAGAATCTGCTTGACCCGCTTCGCGCTGTCACCGGCGAGGACTGGATTCCCGGCAAGCGTTACAGGGTGCGCGGGTTCTGGGTTGCCGATGCAAAAACCATGTGCTTTGACCTCAATGAGGGCGTTCAGGAGGACTTTCGTCCTGTTACGCCGAGCAATGATGCGGAATAATCCCTGATTTTCAGGGAGAAAAGGGAGAGCCAAAGAGCAGCGGCAAGCCGCCTGAGCGAGAAAGCCACCTCTCCCTTTTCTCCCTCGCTACGGCTATGGAAACCGTGGAAAACCGCAAGCGGTTTACGCACCGTTCCCACAGCCTGCGCTCACCCTCTTTTTCCTCTCTGGCTTTCTCTCTATACAAAGATAAGTGTCCATTTTCTATCCCGAAAACGCACAGTTGCCACGACGAACAGAGGGCAGCGTGTCAATATGGTAAAGAAAAGCAAACGGCACACAGGCGGTTTTATCCTCAAAAAAAGCCCCGAAGCATGACAAAAAAGAAGCCCAGCACCACGCCATTGACGTGATGCTGGGCTTCATACTTAGTTCCATTCCTCAGCAAGGAGGAAATCACGGATATTCCGGTGCTTGATCCCGTTTCGGCTCATATCGAGCTCATCGAGGGAAACAACGTACTTGGGGAAGTTGTCGCGGATGCTGTCATACGCACCAAACTCACGGTTGACTGTTTCTTCCGATGCCAGCAGATAAGTGACCTGAACATACAGCTTTTCGCCGCGCTTGTCGCATACAAAATCAATTTCCTTATCGCCCGTTCTGCCAACGGTCACTTCATAGCCCCGGCGCAGCAGCTCCAGATACACGATATTCTCCAAAATGAGATTGATGTCCCGCATATTGCCGCCGAAAACAGCCTCGCGGATACCGTGGTCGGCAATATAATACTTCTCATTGGAGGCAAGGATCTGTTTGCCCTGCAAGTCCTCCCGCTTCACCTGATAGAAAAGGTACGCCTCGCAGCAGTATTTGATATAGTTCAGAATTGTTTCCGGGGCAACGGTGCGCTGTTCGTTTTTCAGGAACTTTGCAAGAGAGGTCGCAGAGAAAGTCGTTCCCACATTGGCGATCACATAGGCAATGATCCGTTCTAGCAAGTCAACATCCCGGATTTTATTCCGCTTCACGATATCCTTGAGCTGGACAGAGTTGAATAGATCATGAAGATATTGCTTGGACGGCGCATCTGCATAGCGGAGGTTTGCGAGGTAGGGCATCCCTCCGGCAAGCAGATACTTCTGGAAACACTGCTGAATGGGCGCATCGGGAGCAATCGAACGGTAAAGCTCCATGAACTCTCCGAATGAGAACGGATAGATCACAAACTCCACATAGCGTCCACCCAAATAGGTCGCAAGCTCACCGGACAGCAGCTTTGCATTGGAGCCGGTGATGTAGATGTCACAATCCAGCGAAACGCGGAAAGAGTTGATGCACTTCTCCCAGTCCTTGACCTCCTGTATTTCATCAAAGAACAAATAGACCTTGCCCTCTACTTCTGCGGCTCGTGCGGTGATCTCGTCGTGCAGAGCCTGTGCGGTTTGCAGGTGAGAATAGCTCATATCTTCAAAGTTGATGGAGATAAACTGCGTCGGGCTGATGCCGGACTCCGTGAGTTCCTGTTTGATCAGCTCCAACATGACTGACTTCCCGCAGCGGCGGATACCGGTCATGACTTTAATCAGCTCTGTTCCGATAAAAGGACGGATACGGCTCATATACAGTTCGCGTTTGATCATAAGTCTTTGCCCCCTTTCCGTGGCCGACTATAGTATAGCACACTTACAGGTGAATCTCAATGGTGAAATTGTAAATTTATAAGTTATATCTGATAGAACTCAAAATTCGACAAAAGAATTAAGACAAGATCGAATTCTAATGAAGCCGTAAACACTCTCGGATCCGCAGAGCTTTTTGGCAAAAGGGCTTGAAATCCGGCGGGAAAAATCAATGCTTGCCGGATTCATAAAGTATTTGCCGCTTGCGTGTATAGATTACATCGTTCCACGATTCGCGGTATCGTGCAGCCGGTGTACAATTTCGCGTGACCTTTTGCGGTTTGGATGGTTGTCGTCCGATTCCGTGAAGTGCAAAGACCTGTCCTGCATATAGGGCATCGAATGTGTTGCTCAAAATCGCCCAAAACAAAAAAGCCATGCGCTACGTTCGATACCAGCACAAGGCTAAGGCTGACTCGGAGTTGTTGAAAAGAATGGATTTAGTCATAATACCATGCTATCACTGGAAGCTTTGGATGCAAAAAATCAAGCAGAAAAATGAAACAACCATCGGCATATCCGTTGGACGGTCATGCCGATGGCTGTGTGTTTCATCAGAGCTTTCATTCGATTTTTGGGAGCGGTAGTAGTGTGTCATTTTCGCGCCTGCAATCCGATTTTCCATACACCATTTTTACACCATTTCGGCGTGGAGTAGTATGGAATTGCATGAAGCTATATAGTGGCTGTTTGTGCGGAAAACACGCTGAAATCAAGAATTATCGGCATTTATGGAGCAATATTGAGATATAGAATCAGGTGAATCGCCCTCGATACCTAATTTCATAGCTTTCTCTATCTCCTTAAAAAGTCTTGATTTTCAAGGGCTTCCGGAATCTGGCACACTTGGCTTACGCCATTTTCGCATGGACTTATATGCTAGGAAACCCTGCCTGATTCGAATTGCCGCACAGCCTGATCCAAAGATTCGGATGTGACATGGACGTAACGGTCCATCGTTGTCTTTATACTTGCGTGACCCAGCAGCTTTTGAAGAACCTTGGACTGCACGCCGCATTCAATCGCTCTCGTGGCGTAGGTATGGCGTAAAGCTCCATGAGCGCGCGGAAGGTTCGTTCGTCCGACAGGTTATCCCGCAGCTGGTCAGCCAGCTCGGACAGCTCGAAGGCTTCGCTGCCGAAGGAACAGAGGATGGCGGCAAGGCCCTTCGTATCGACCGAGAGATACGGGTCTTGCAGCAGCTCCGTGGGGACGGTGGTCTTGTGGGAATGATCGTAGTGCATGGTGTACATAGAATTTCTCCTTTCAGCTTTGAAAAAATCGTGGTTTGTTGTGGCTGGAGCATTGGCTCAAAATTCTCCTTTCACTAGCCAACGGACAGAATGAAGCGGACTGTCACGATTCTGTCACAAATCCGGTTCGCAGGGGTGACACCTTTCCAGAATTTGCGCTGAAAACCTCCCTCATATCACTTGCGGACAACATGAAGCAAACTGTCACGTTTCTGTCACGAAACCTTTTGCGGACGATCACGCCGCTACCTCTCTGACTTCTGCCCCTCTATATGACAACGGACAATTTCTGCGGAAAACTTGACGCCCTCTGCAAAAAATTTTCTTCTACTTTACAACGCGCATTTTTGCCCTTGCTGGGGGGGACAGGCAAAAAAATTTTGGCTCTGAAACTCTTCCACTATCCAACGGACAAATCGAGGCGATTTGTCTCACGCTTGTCACGAAAAAGAGCAAAAAAGAAGCGCCTGTCTGCATGACAGGCGCTTTCAGAAAGCTACTATTATTCGGTTGTGTCCAGGTAATCTTTGTCGGCTTTCTGCGATAACCGGCGGATGCCGTCCGCCTCATCCCGCTGCCGCAGGAGTGCGGCGAACGCCAGATACAGCGCGTTCTGCCGCCGTTCGACCGCCCCGCGATTGATCTGCAGGGCGTCCGCTGTCTTGCGGATGGACAGCCCCTCGGAAAACCGCTTTTTGAAGATCTCCGCGTAGTCGTGGAGCACGGTCTTGAGGGACTGCTGGAGAAATGCCAGATCCTCGCGTATGGCCAGATATTCCTCCCGGTCATGAACACCGATGTACTGCTTTCGCTCCCGGATAAGCCGGTACCGCTGCATGTCCATGCGGTAATTCTCGCAGATGTCCTTGGCGTAGTCGTAGTAGGTTTTACTGCGGCGGATGAAGCGATCTTCGTACTCGTCGTCAACGTAAGTGAAGCGCTTGCTTTTTGGCTCCGGAAAGCCGTCCTCGTACACCTCGCGGACGGTACCTTCATCGATTTCACGCCGGGTCTGGCGGACGTATTTGTCCCGCAGCTTGCCGTCCACCTCGACCTTCTCACAGAAGGATGTATAGCGGATGAGGTAATAATGCTCGTTGTCCTCGCGGGAAAAGCTGGCGTCCTTGCAGACCACGATGGCCTCGCCGGTGTCGATGTCTTTGAGCACCCGGACGACGAAAATGGGCTTCCCGTCGTAACGTTTGTAGTAACCGGCAAATACGCGCCGCTCTGCCATGCGCAGCCCTCCCTTCGGTGATTTTCCTACAGTATAACATAGTTTGTGCCGAAGGAAAAGCGCAGTGCGGGGACGGAGAAAACTGAGATTTGGGAGAATAGCAAGCACATCCGGTGTCCGGACACACGGTCAAAATGCGCGTTTCAGCCCTGCGGGCAGACTGCACATTTCGACTTTTGGGATGCTCCCAAACCCTGCCTGATTTTTGCAAAATCGCCGTGGATCCGGGGAATCGCACGCGAACTTAACGACATTTTTGCAATGACGCTTTTTTGTGATTTTGAAGCCTCTCAGGCCGCCATTTCCACGATGATTTCCCGGCTTTTCACACGGAAATTGGCATACAGATTTTTACTGAATGCCATTGCGTAACTGCATTGTTTGCTGTATAATTAAATAGCCAAATAGTCATATCTCGCATAGATGATCGCGGAATATGACTATTTGTAAGAGATTAGTAATCGATTACTGCGCGATAGTCAGACACAGAAAAAGCATTGTGCCGCAAAAGCGCAGAGGAAAACAGGTGAAGAACATGGATAAGCGTCTTCTGCTGGCCAGCCCGCACATGTCGGACGAGGGCTATGAGCTGGAATACATTCAGGATGCGTTCCGCAAAAACTGGATCGCGCCGCTGGGCGAGAACGTCAACGAGTTTGAAAAGGCCATGGGCGACTACATGGGCAAGGGGTATCCGGTGGCCCTGTCCGCCGGTACGGCGGCGCTGCATCTGGCCATGATCCTTGCGGGGGTGAAGCCCGGCGACACGGTGTTCTGCCAGAGCCTGACCTTCTCCGCGTCGGCTAATCCCATCGCCTACTGTGGCGCGAAGCCCGTGTTCATCGACTCGGAGCACGAGACGTGGAACATGGACCCTGCCGCCCTGCGCCGGGCGTTCGAGCTGTACGGCGCGCCCAAGGCGGTGGTGGTGGTGCATCTGTACGGCAACCCGGCCAAGCTGGATGAGATCACCGCCATCTGCCGGGAGCACAATGTCCCCCTGATCGAGGATGCTGCGGAGGCGCTGGGGTCTGCATACAACGGCCAGAAGTGCGGCACCTTCGGCGAGTTCGGCGGCCTGTCCTTCAACGGCAACAAGATCATCACCACCTCCGGCGGCGGTATGCTGCTGTGCGGGACGGAGGAGGAAGCGAAGCACGCGCTGAAGCTGGCTACACAGGCCCGGGAGAATGCGCCGTGGTACCAGCACGAGGAGATCGGCTATAACTACCGCATGAGCAATATCACCGCCGGAATCGGGCGGGGACAGATGAAAGTACTGCCGCTGCGGGTGCAGCAGAAGCAGGCCATCTTTGCCCGCTACTGCGAAAAGCTTCAGGGCCTGCCGCTGACCATGCAGCCGAAGCTGGACTGCGCGCAGCCCAACCGCTGGCTGTCCGTGCTGCTGCTGGATGCGAACTGCGGCGTGACGCCCGCGGAGCTGCTGGCGCGGCTGAATGAGGCGAACATTGAGGGGCGCCACCTGTGGAAGCCCATGAGCTTGCAGCCGGTTTTTGCCGGAAGCCCCTTTGTCAGCGTCAGCGATGCGCCTGTGTGTGACGACCTGTTCGCCCGGGGCGTGTGCCTGCCCAGCGATACGAAGATGAGCATGGACGATGTGGACCGCGTGTGCCAGGTCATCCGGGGGATGTTCTGATGCAGCACAGAGCCGGATTTTATGAAAAGTACGTCAAGCGGTTGCTGGATCTGGTGCTTTCCGGAATGGCACTGATTATTCTGTCACCTCTGCTGCTCGGGGCGGCGATTCTGGTGCGCGTCAAGCTGGGAAGCCCGGTGATCTTCTGTCAGGAGCGGCCGGGAAAGGACGAGAAGATCTTCAAGCTCCACAAGTTCCGCAGCATGAGCGATGCGCGGGACGAGAGCGGCAATCTGCTGCCGGATGAAGAACGGTTAGATTGTTTTGGACGTTGGTTGCGTAGTACAAGTGCCGACGAGCTGCCCGAACTGTTCGATATCTTCTGTGGCAAGATGAGCATCGTGGGTCCGAGGCCGCTGCTGGTGAAGTACCTGCCCCTTTACAGCGAGGAGCAGCATCACCGCCACGATGTCCGCCCCGGCCTTACCGGCTGGGCGCAGGTGCATGGCCGGAACCTTGCCTCGTGGGAAGAGAAATTTGCGTATGATGTGGACTATGTGAATCACGTCAGCTTCGCGCTGGATGTGAAGATCATTTTCATGACCGTCCGCTGCGTCTTTGCGAGAGAAGGGATTAGCGCAGAAGGCAGCGCAACGATGGAAGCGTTTACGGGAACGGGGGCTGCATCTCATGAATGAGCAAGTCATTGTGATCGGAGCCAGCGGTCACGGAAAGGTTGTCGCGGACATTATCCTCAGCTGTGGAGATACGCTGCTCGGCTTCTTGGACGACAACGAAGCGCTTCCGGATAAGATGGATGGGATTCCTGTTTTGGGGAAGATATCGAATTATGGAAAGTATCCGAATGCTGTGTTTGTGATTGCAATCGGCAATTCGGCTGTCCGCGAGAAAATTGCACGGCAGCTTGACGGTGTGCGCTGGTATACCGCGATTCACCCCACTGCGGTTGTCTCCCAGCTGAATACGCAGATCGGCGAGGGCAGTGTTGTTATGGCGAATGCTGTTGTCAATCCATCTGCGCACATAGGAAAGCACTGCATTATCAATACATCGGCAGTTGTGGAACATGACAACCGGATCGGTGACTTTGCGCATGTCTCTGTGGGTGCAAAACTGGGCGGAACGGTATCTATCGGCGACCATACTTGGGTTGGCATTGGGGCAACTGCCAGCAACAATGTATCTGTATGCGACCACTGCATGATCGGCGCGGGTACAGTCATCATTCATGACATCAAGGAGAGCGGAACTTATGTTGGCATCCCTGCAAGAAAAATCAAGTAAGAGAATTCTGGTTCTTGCCAACAATGATGTCGGTTTGTATCGCTTTCGAAAAGATTTGCTTGCCGCGCTTCTGTCGGCAGGCCATGCGGTATACATTTCCCTGCCGGACGGAGGCTTTGTCCCGGAGCTTGTGCAGATTGGCTGCCGCTTTATTGATACGCCCATCGACCGCCGGGGCATGAATCCCCTCCACGACGGCAAGCTGTTCCGCCAGTATCGTGCGATCCTGAGGGAGATCAAGCCTGATCTGGTTCTTACTTATACCATCAAGCCGAATATCTATGGCGGGCTGGCCTGCCGCATGGCGCACATTCCTTACGCCGTGAATATCACCGGATTAGGCAGCACCATCGAAAACGGCGGCTGGCTGAAGAAGTTCGTGCTGGCACTCTATAGACCGGCTCTGAAAGGCGCAAGGGTTGTGTTTTTCGAGAATGCCGGGAATCGTGACACCCTCGCTGCCACCGGCGTGGTGCCGAAGGGACGGGACGTGGTGCTGCACGGCGCGGGCGTCAATCTGGAGGACTACCCCTGCCAGCCCTACCCGCAGGAGGGACCGGTGCGCTTCCTCTTTGTGGGACGCGTGATGCATGAAAAGGGCGTGGACGAGTTGTTCGCCGCCGCCAAACGGATGAAGCAGCAATACGGTGAGCAAGTGGAGTTTCACATGGTCGGCTCATTTGAGGAAGCCTACAAGCCTGTCATGGACCCGCTGGAGCAGGCGGGTGTGGTCAGGTACCACGGCTATCAGTCGGATATGAAGCCGTTTTACGCCATGGCGGACTGTGTGGTGCTGCCGTCCTATCACGAGGGTATGTCCAATGTGCTGCTGGAGGCTGCCGCCTCCGGGCGACCGCTGATCACCAGCGACATCCCCGGCTGCCGCGAGGCGGTGGAGAACGGCGTCAGCGGGTATCTGTGTCCGGCGAGGGACGCAGGTGCGCTGTATGAGACTATGCGGCGGTTTGCAGCGCTGCCCGTGGAACAGCGCTCCCAAATGGGCCGCTGCGGACGTGAACGGATGGAGCAGCAGTTCAGCAAAACCGCCGTTGTGGCGGAAACCATCAAACACTTGGAGATTTGAAATGCGAGAGTTAGTAGTTCTCATGCTCATAGCAGTTGCACTGGCATGGTGCGCCGATCATGTGACCTTTGGGCCGGTGAACCCCAATCGGCGGCACCGACTGATTGTCTGCACCTTGGTGATCATCATCCTGCTGGCGGGATTTGCCGGGCTGAGAACGCGTTGCAACGATACCAGCGCATATCGCCACAGCTATGAATTGATTACTGAAAGCTCATGGGAATCGGCTGATAAAAGTATTGGCGCTAATCCTCTATTTAACTGGGTGAACTATCAGCTGAAGATGCGCGGTGTGTCTACGCAGAATTTTCTGATGTTCTGGGCGTTTCTGACGGTTGGCTGTTATATTGCCTTCATACATCAATATTCTGCGAACTTCCCACTGACGATTTTTCTGCTTTTTACAACCGGTTGCTATACTTTTGCCTTTGCCGGTATCAAGCAGGCTGCGGCAGTTGGCATTGCGGTTATGTCTATTATATTTGCATTGAAAAAGCGGTGGCTTCTCTTTATCGCGGTTGTTATGATTGCCACGTTAGTTCACCCTTACGCATTGATGTATCTGCTGATACCCTTTATGAAGTTCCGCCCATGGGGAAAGAAAACCTATTGGATGCTGGTAGTTTTCTTAGCGGCAGGTTTCCTACTGCGTCCGCTGCTGGGTACGGTGGTCAATATTACCACGCTGCTGGGAGAGGAATACACTGTCACGTCATTCACAGGAGAAGGCGTGAATATTTTCCGTGTTCTCGTTTGCAATGTGCCGCTGGTGCTGTCCTATATCTACCGCAAGAGACTGTTCACGGACAGCTCTAAGGCAGAGAATCTTATGATAAATCTGACCATGCTCAACGGGGCTATTATGTTCGTTGGCCTTTTTGGTACAGCAATCTACTTTGGCAGATTAGCAAATTATTTTCTTATTTTTCAGTCGCTGTCGCTTCCGTGGATACTGAAAAAAATTGGTGACAGGGATAGAAAATTGCTGACAGTGCTAATGGCAATGGGATTCCTTGCGTATTTCTATTACGCCAATGTCCTTGCAATTCCATTTGATCAGGACTTTGCGCGGCTGAGCTTGCCGGAATACCTTGCGCAATTAAAATAAACATTTATCCTGTCCCAAAGTAGAAAAGCCCCATAAGCTGATATGACCCGAGTTAGTATCGGGATAACTTGCTACGGAGGTTAACATATGCTCGCTTCTTCTATTTCTCAGCTAATTGAGTCTTGCGGTCTTTGCCAAGCGGGCGAAGTAAAAGCAATTCAAACAATGAAAGCAGGTATGACAAATTGATCGTATACCTTTTTTGTAAAAGAAAAACAATACATAATTCGGATTCCGGGTGAAGGAACGGAGCACTTGATTAACCGAACGCAGGAGTATGCCGTTTATAGCGCGATTGCTCCGTTAAGGATCAGCGAGGACGTTTATTATTTTGATCCAAAAACAGGAATTAAAATTGCGGCCTATTTAACGGATGCCCACGTCTGTGACAGCAGTAACTGGGAAGAAGTTGAGCGTTGTTTATCAGCATTAAAAAGATTCCATGCGCAGAAGCTGCACGTTTCTCATAGCTTCGATCTTTGGGAACGTCTCGCTTTCTATGAGAGCCTTTGGAATGGTGCGCCTTCCGTTTACGCGGATTATGATAAAACGAAGCAGACTGTCCTTAGCTTGAAAGGCTATATTGACGCACAGCCAAAGAGCATCCAGCTCTGTCATATCGATGCTGTTCCGGATAACTTCCTGTTTGTGACTGGAAAAGATGGAAGCGAGGAGATTAAGCTCACCGACTGGGAGTATGCTGGTATGCAGGACCCGCACTTGGACGTCGCAATGTTTATTATCTATGCAATGTACGATAGAGACTCAGCTGAGAAACTGATAGACCTGTATTTCTCTGATGGCTGCGATAAAGCCACCCGCCTGAAGATATATTGCTATATTGCTGTCAGTGGCCTTGTGTGGAGCAACTGGTGCGAGTTCAAGCGTCATTGCGGTGTGGAGTTCGGCGCTTATGCACAGCGACAGTATGATTACGCGAGAGAGTATACCAAAATCTTTTTCAAGGAATACAGGGAGGCATTTGGCAGAGATTATGTCTGAACATATTGTAGAACGTGCAATCATTATGGCTGCGGGCATCGGCCAGCGGCTGCGCCCTGTGACCCTGACGACTCCCAAACCGTTGGTCACAGTAAATGGCGTGTGCATGATCGATACGATCATCGCGGCGCTTCACGAGAATGAAATCCACGAGATTTATGTCGTGGTCGGATACCTAAAAGAGCAATTCTATGAATGGGCGAAGAAGTACAACGGCATTACGCTGATAGAAAATCCATGGTACGCGGAGTGCAATAACATCGCGTCCCTCTATGTCGCGCGTGAATACCTGAACAACGCGATTATTTTGGACGGCGATCAGATCATCCGCAACCCGGCGATCCTTCACCGGGAATTTACCCGCTCCGGGTATAGCTGCGCCTGGACAGACAGAGCTACAAACGAATGGCTGTTGACGGTTAAAAATGGGATCGTTACAAAATGCAGCCACACAGGCGGCGATCACGGCTGGCAACTCTTCAGCGTGTCACGCTGGACAGCAGAAGATGGGCAGCGGCTCAGAAAGCACTTGGAACTGGAATTTGTGCAAAACGAAAATCGGAGCATTTACTGGGATGATGTTGCAATGTTTTGCCACCCTGATGAGTACCAGTTCGGCGTTTACCCCATTTCAGCGGAAGATCTGCGCGAAATTGACAGCTTCACAGAGCTTTGCGAGGCGGATTCATCATATAGAGGAAGGGTTAATTGAGATATGAAGAAAAACACACTGAAAAAAGAGCTTGACTGGGTATCTATGCTGGTGCCGCTGGCAATCGTACTGACGGTATGTGCGCTGTTTATGATTTTTCCGGAAGGCTCCAAGCTCGTCCTTAGCGTGGTGCGCGGCTTTCTGGGGGATGACTTTGGCCTCTACTATGCACTGCTCGGCGTTGGCATCGTAGGCTGTACGCTTTACATAGCCTTTTCCAAATTCGGCAAGATCAAGCTTGGCGACTGTGAGAAGCCGCAATATCGCTCTTTTCAGTGGGGCACTATGATTTTTACGTCCACCATGGCTGCGGATATTCTGTTTTATTCGCTGTGCGAGTGGGCGCTGTATGCCAATGAATCGCAGGTGGAAATGATGGGCGGCATGCAGAAATGGGCGTCCACTTACCCGCTTTTCCACTGGGGACCTATCGCGTGGGGCTTTTATATCGTGCTCGCGGTTGCATTCGGCTTTATGATCCATATCCGCGGCCGTGATAAGCAGAAATTCTCTGAAGCCTGCCGCCCCCTGCTGGGAAGCCGGGTAGATGGAGTTTTGGGGCGTGTGATCGACCTGACTGCGATTTTTGCGCTGATTGCGGGCACAGCGACGACGTTTTCTCTCGCAACGCCGCTGCTTTCCAGAGCAATCAGCCATGTGTTTGGCCTGCAGGACAGCATCGGGTTAACGATAGCAATCCTTTTGATGATCGCGGCAGTCTACACCTTTACGGTCTGGTTCGGCATGAAAGGAATCGCGAAGCTCGCCGCCATTTGCAGTTATTGCTTTTTTGCACTGCTTGCATACGTTCTGTTTGGAGGCGGTGAAACCCGGTATATTCTTGAAACAGGTTTTTCTGCCATAGGCAATCTTGTCCAGAATTTTATCGGCCTGTCAACATGGATGGATCCGCTGCGGGAAACGAGTTTCCCGCAAAATTGGACGATCTATTACTGGGCATATTGGATGGTCTGGTGCGTTGCGACACCGTTCTTTATTGGCGCGATCAGCAAGGGACGCACGATCCGCAATACCATTCTCGGCGGCTACGGCTGGGGGCTTGCAGGGACGTTTACCTCGTTCATTATCCTTGGAAATTACGGCCTTGCGCAGCAGCTTAAACACGGCCTTGATATTACGGGCTTTGTCGCAGCGGGCGGGGACTATTCCGAGGCAATTATGAAGATCTTTGATACGCTTCCGCTAACGGAGGTCGGCCTGATTCTGCTGGCGGTTACAATGATTGCCTTCTACTCCACCACGTTTGATGCGCTGACAATGGTTGTTTCGAGCTATTCGTACAAGAGGTTGAAGCCGGAGCAAGAGCCGGATAAAAGAGTCCGCACCTTCTGGGCTGTGGTATTCATTCTTCTGCCTATAGCGTTGATATTCTCTGAGAATTCCATGCACAGTCTGCAATCTGTATCAATCATCGCGGCATTTCCCATTGGAATTATCATCCTCATGATCGTAGCGAGCTTCTTCAGGGATGCGTCCGGCTACTTACAGGAGAGAAAGGACACACAGGCATGAAGCAAATACCAGATCAGCTCCAGCGGCAGATTTGGGCAACCGAGCAGGAGATATTGGATGTGATCCATCAGGTCTGTACAGAGTATGGGCTGCGGTATTCTCTGGCGTATGGTACGTTGATTGGCGCTGTGCGGCATAAGGGCTTTATCCCGTGGGACGATGATATTGACTTGATAATGCCGCGGGAGGACTACGAAAAGCTTCTTGCCATCTGGAATGAAGCTGCACCAAAAGGGTATATTCTGCAAAACACACGAACAGATCCGGATTTCACACAAAATTTCACCAAAATCAGGAAGGATCATACGACGTTTTTGCAGGACGAGGCGGAACGGACGAAGCATTACCACAAAGGCATATTCGTTGATATTTTTCCCGGTGATCGGGTTCCGTCCGGCAAGATAGGGCGGAAGATCCAGTACATTGCCTGCGCCGTGAACCTGTTATACAGCCGCGGGCACACCAGTGGCTCTGGAGGAATGACAGGCAAAGTTGAGAGATTCTTGCTCAAAGTGCCGAAAGAGAAATATCCCGTGCGGCGCGAGCGTGCAGAGAAGAGGATTCGCAGTTGGAACGGAAACGAAGCCCTACTATATGTATTTCCAAACACCATCGGGTGCAGCTGCAAACTTTATCCTGCAAATTTGTTTGAAAACCTGAAAGCGATAGAGTTTAACGGAAAACAATATATGTGTGCTGCGGACCCAGATACGATGCTGCGTATAGAGTATGGCGACTATATGCAGCTTCCGCCAGAGGAAGAGCGGGTATGGAAGCATCATCCGATCTTGATTGATTTCGAACACAATTATGAGGAGCTTATGCAAGGATAAGAGGCAAAAGTATGGATAAACCGATCCGAGTGCTGCATGTTATCGGTATTATGAATCGCGGTGGAGCGGAGACAATGATTATGAATCTCTACCGTCATATTGACCGCAGTAAGGTGCAGTTTGACTTTGTGGAAAACAGCAGCGAACCGGCTATATTCGATGAGGAAATTATCAGCCTTGGCGGAAGAATTTATCGGTGTCCGCATTACAATGGGAAAAATCACTTTACCTATGTCAAGTGGTGGAATGAGTTTTTCCAAGCGCATTCAAAAGAATATCCTATTGTGCATGGGCATTTAGGGAGTACGGCTGCGATTTATCTGGCGATTGCGAAGAAATATGGGGTATATACCATCGCGCATAGCCACAATACAAATGCGAATAGGTCATTGCAACAAGTTGCCTATGCTGTTTATTCCTTTCCAACGCGATTTGTCGCAGACCACTTTTTTGCCTGTTCAGCAGAGGCCGCGCGCGACCGCTTTGGGAGAAAGATTTCAGAGAATCATCAATTGTGCCAGGTGCTAAAAAACGCCATTGACTTGCAGCAGTTTTTCATTTCGGCATCAAATAGAGAATATATCCGCAAAAAATATGCTATTGACAAAGATGCATTTGTAATAGGCCATATTGGAAGATTTGCAGAGCAAAAAAATCACCGCTTTTTGATTGAGGTGTTTGAACAAATCGTTCGAGACTTTCCAAATGCTGTGTTGTTGCTGGTTGGAGATGGAGAACTCCGCAGTAAAATTGAGAATATGGTTTTCGAGCATAACCTGACCCAAAACGTGATATTCGCCGGTGTTCAAACCAATGTGCAGGAGTTCTATCAAGCTATGGATGTTTTTGCCTTTCCGTCATTGTATGAAGGATTGGGCATTGTCTTGATTGAAGCGCAAGCGTCAGGCCTTCCGTGCTGTGTTTCTGATTCGGTATCTCAAGAAGCGATACTAACAAAATTGATACAGCAACGTCCGCTTAGTGATGGAGCTAAGGTTTGGGCTAAATGGATTCTTTCTCGCAAAAATGAACCTCACCTAGATACAACGGCAGAAATTCAACAGGCTGGCTATGATATCAGAACCACTACATTATGGCTACAACATTTTTATGAGGACGCAGCGAAAAAACATGGATAACGTGACTACTATCCTTACGATTTTCACCCCCGCCTACAATCGCGCCCATACGCTGCCGCGCACCTATGAGAGCCTTTGCCGCCAAAGCTGCAAGGACTTCATCTGGCTCATTGTGGACGATGGTTCCACGGATAACACAGCCGCGCTGGTGCAGCAGTGGCAGAGCCGCGATAACGGGTTTGAGATTCAGTACATCTACAAGGAAAATGGCGGCATGCATACGGCCCACAATGTTGCCTACGCTAATATTCATACAGAGCTGAACACCTGCATTGACTCGGACGATATGCTGGCAGACGGCGCGGTGGAGAAGATCCTGAGCAAATGGGCGGAGGTCAAAGATAAAGGCTATGCCGGTCTTGTCGGGCTTGACGCTGATTTCTCCGGGAATGTAATCGGAAAAGGCTTTCCGGTCAATATGACGGAGACAACCATTTCCGGCTACTATGCTGCCGGGGGGGCAGGCGACAAAAAGCTGGTCTACCGCACGGATGTGATCAACGCTTACCCGGAGTACCCTGTGTTCGAGGGTGAGAAGTATGTCAGCTTGTCTTACAAATATCTCCTGATCGATCAGAATTATAAGCTGGCTGTGCTGGACGATATCCTGTGCAACGTGGAGTATCAGCCGGACGGCTCCAGCAATAATATGTTCCGGCAGTACCTGAAAAATCCGAAGGGGTTTGCCTTCTGGCGGACAGTCAAGATGCAGTATCCGGAGTCCTTCAAGCGGCTGGTTATGGACTGCATCCACTACTGCTCCAGCAGCCAGCTCGCCGGAAACCGGCACTACATCAAGGAATCCCCCCGCAAGCTGCTAACAGTGCTGTGTACACCGGCAGGATGGGCGCTGACGGGGTATATCAGGAGAAAGGCGAGATGAAACACACCCTTCTCATCTTCTCCCAAGCCATGGAGCTTGGCGGAGTGGAGCGCAGTTTGCTGGGACTGCTGGACTCCATCGACTATGACCACTATGACGTGGACCTTTTTCTGATGCGGCACAGCGGCGAATTGATGCCCTACCTGAATCCGAAGGCGAATCTTCTTCCGGAAATTCCGCAATACACATCGCTGGCGGTCCCCATGGTATCGCTGCTCAAAAGCGGGCAGATCGGTGTTCTCTACGGGCGGCTAAGAGGGAAGCTTGCGGCCAAGCGCTTTGACAAGCGGCATCCCAGCAGTAAGCCATCTGTCACCGCGCTGACATACAGCCACAAGTTCACGCTGCCTGCCATGCCGCAGATTTCCGATAAGACCTATGACCTTGCTATCAGCTTTCTGACGCCGCATTATTTCGCGCGGGAGCGGGTCAAGGCAAAAAAATATGCGGCGTGGATTCATACGGATTATACTGCCCTGTCGTTTGATCGGTCGGCGGAGCTTGCCATGTGGAGCGGATATGACGCGATTTGTGACGTGTCGGAGCAGGGGTCCCGGAGTTTTCGAACGGTGTTTCCGGAGCTTTCCAATCAGGTTCAGACCGTCGAAAATATCCTGCCGAAAGAATTGATTGCGAAACAGGCAGAGCAGCCGCAGACTGATATACCCTCCGATGGCGCGATTAAGATTCTTTCTGTTGGCCGTTTCTGTGACGCAAAAAACTTTGACAACGTGCCGGATATCTGCCGCCGTCTGGTGAAGGATGGCCTGAACGTCAAATGGTATCTCATCGGCTACGGCGGAGATGAGCCGCTGATCCGGCAGAAGATCACCGAAGCCGGGATGCAGGAGCGCGTCATTATTCTCGGTAAAAAGAACAACCCCTATCCCTATATGCGGGCCTGCGACCTGTATGTGCAGCCTTCCCGCTACGAGGGCAAGGCCGTCACGGTGCGCGAAGCACAGCTTCTCGGCAAGCCAGTGGTCATCACAAACTATGCCACCTCCGCCAGCCAGTTGGAGGACGGCGCGGACGGTGTAATCGTCCCGATGGACAACGCAGGCTGCGCTGCCGGTATTGTGGCTCTGTTGCGTGACCCGGCGCGGATGCAGCAGCTTTCAGAAAACTGTGTCAAGCGAGACTATATGAACAGCGCAGAGGTGGAGAAATTCTACGCGCTGATGGAGTGAACGATGGATATTACCAAAAGAGATTCAAAAATGCTGAAGGGCGTAGCGATCCTCGCTATGCTGATGTTGCATCTCTTCTGTCGGAGGGATAACCTGCCCTACACCCCCTTTGCTGTGGATAGGGGATACACCCCTGATTTACTACTTTGGCTTGTTCGGAGACATCTGCGTGGCGATTTATTGCTTTGTCAGCGGCTATGCCCATTACATGCAGTCCTCCGAAACAGAACTGCGGCATCGCTGGAAGCGTCTCCTCTGTTTTTTGATCCCATTTTGGGTAATTGCGGCGGTATTCTCGTTGATTGGCATAATCACAGGCAATCCTGCGATTCCTGCCAGCGCAAAGGAATTTCTGCTGAATTGCCTGACCATTAAGAACAGCTATAACGGCGCTTGGTGGTATGCGAACACCTACATACTATTGGTCGCGTTGCAGCCGCTTTCGCGCAAATTTGTGGAACGCTGTCCGGCGTGGGCCGTGCTTCTTGCTTTCTTCGCATTTTACACCGTTGGCTATGGTATCCGGTTCTGGGGGTGGGGCAGTTGCTGCTCGGCTGTGCTGGCCTGGATTATTACGCACATAGGACTGCTGGGCACTTCCTATTTCCCGTATGTCATTGGTATGTTGTTCTGCAAAAAACAGGTGGTTGCTGCCCTACGGCAGCGATTGGCTGCCGTTAAGGCTCGTAATATATATATTCACAGCAATTACTTTTGCTGGCATGATCGTAGTGCATGGGGTGATACAGCCGCTCTTTGTCGCATTCATTACTGCGACCGTGACGATCATTCTGCTCTGCATTTGCCCTCTTCCTGTGTGGCTGACAAATCTCCTTTGCTATTTCGGTGAGCATTCCACGAACATCTGGCTTGTCCATATGTTCTTCTACGGAAGCCTATTTCATGGAATCGTGTTTTTCTTGAAATACCCGATCCCTGTTTTCCTCTTTTTGATTGCACTTTCACTTGCGTCGTCCTATGTGATCAAGTGGCTGAGCAGACCAATTTTGAAGCTTGTGAGGTAACATCATGATCCCGAAGATCATCCACTACTGCTGGTTCGGCCGGGGCGAAAAGCCGGAGCTGGCGAAAAAGTGCATTGCCAGCTGGCGTAAATTCTGCCCGGATTTCGAGATCCGCGAGTGGAACGAGGACAACTGCGATTATCTTGCCATGCCCTTCATGGCTGAGGCGTATGCTGCCAAGAAGTACGCGTTTGTGTCGGATGTTATGCGGCTTCTGGTGCTGGAGCAGTACGGCGGCGTGTACTTTGACACCGATGTGGAGGTCGTGCGGGATATCGCGCCGCTGATGGATGACGAGGGCTTTATCGGATTTGAAAATGACCGGTTTGTCAACAGCGGACAGGTTATGGCTTCCGTGCCGCATCATCCGGTTGTGCAGGCGATGATTGAGGAGTATCAGAAGCTGCATTTCACCAATGCAGACGGCACAACGAATGCGGTGGGGTGTCCGCATCTGAATACGGACGTCATGGAGCGCTACGGCCTTGTCCGAAATGGGCAGGAACAAACTGTGGCAGGCATCCATGTCTACCCGGCGGACTTTTTCAACCCGCTGGACAGCGTGACAGGGAAGCTGACCAAAACGGAGAACACATACTCCATACACTGGTATTCCATGAGCTGGCTACCGAAAAACACACAGATAAAAGTAAAACTGGGGCGGTTATGGCGAAGAATATTTGGGACTGGAACTACGATTAGATAACGAGCACATCAAAGTTTCGAGGTGCAGCTTATGAAGAAGATCCTTTTTTTCTTAGAAAGCCTGGCTGGTGGTGGGGCGGAAAAAGTCCTCACTGATATTGTATGCTATCTGGATAAGTCAAAATATGACATTACTGTTTGCACTGTAACGGATGGCGGGGTATATCAGGAGAGAGTATCATCTGTGTGTCACTATCGCTCATTATTGCAGGCCTCTGATTATCGAGCTGGCGGGTTTAGAAAAGGCTTTTTTTGGCTTAAAATGAAAATGCTTTACTTATTACCTGCAAAAGTGATATATAACCATTCCTTTAAAGAGCGATATGATATTGAAGTGGCTTTTATTGAAGGGTATGCAACCAAAATTATTGCGGCCTCTCCCAATGGCAGCAGTAAGAAAATAGCTTGGGTACATAGCGACCTTTTGAAGAATGCGTATGCAGATAAATCTTACTCGAATTTAAATGTGCATCGCGATGCATATGAAAAATATGATCAAATTGTTTGTGTGTCTGAGGGCGTAAAAAAAGCTTTTCAACAAAAAATTTTTTCCGATCACAGAGTAGTCGTACAGCATAATCCTGTTGATGAAAGGATCATTCTGCAACAAGCGCAAGAACCCATATCGTGTACTCATCAAAGAGATAAATTGCTTCTTGGGTCAATTGGGCGATTAGAGCAGGTGAAAGGATATCTTCGGCTGTTGAAGTGTGCGAAAATATTGCATGATAAAAGGTATCCTTTTGCTCTATGGATCATAGGTAAAGGTTCTCAGCAGGACCAGCTTGAGAAGTATATATTAGAGAATGACCTGACCGATACGGTTAGACTTTTAGGGTTTCAAAGTAATCCGTACAAGTATATGAATCAGTGTGATGCATTTATTTGCTCGTCTTACGCGGAAGGCTTCAGCACAGCAGCGACAGAGAGTCTGATATTGGGAAAACCGGTGTTCACTGTAGACTGCGCTGGTATGAATGAGTTGATTGGTGAATCTGCGTGTGGAAAAGTTGTTCCAAATACAGATGAAGCATTGTATCAGCTCTTTGAAGAAGTGGTATCTTGTCAGATTGACATGGGCCAATATGCAAAGAATGCGGAGGAACGTGGGCGTGCATTCCGCATGAATGCACGAATATCCGAAATCGATAATTTGCTGTCAACCTTATAAGATTGGGGATTGTAATGAAAAAAGTGATGTTTATGGTGAATAGTTTGAATGGTGGAGGCGCAGAAAAGGTCTTACAAACGCTGCTTTCTCATTTGGACTATAGTAAGTATGATGTGACGTTATATTCTATGCACCGGGAAAACATTGCTGAGATGGACTATCCGGATTGGATTCACTACAAGGTAGTATTTGACCACTATGACGCGAAAAATGCGGTATCCCTGCAAATCCAAAATCTAGCAGAAAGAATTAAAGGAAAGCTTTTTACCATTCTTCCATCGAAACTGTTTTATAGCATATTCTTTCATGAAAAATTCGATGTTGAAGTCGCTTTTATCGAGGGCGAGAGCACAAAAATTATTTCCGGTTCAACCAATAAGCGTTCAGAGAAATATGCTTGGGTGCATATAGATCTCCAGCAGAATCCATGGACAGCTTTTCTTTATAAAAATGATAAAGACGAGAAACGTCACTATGATGCTTTTGATAAAATATTTTGCGTTTCGGAGTCAGTACGGTCTGCGTTTTTGAATAAGTATGGTGTTGTGCCAGAAAGGGTTGCTGTCCAATACAATCCGATTGACCGAATTGAGATTTTGCAGAAGGCAAAATCCCCGTGCGATGTCAAGGAGAAAACTGTATTCCGGATGATTGCTGTTGGTCGTCTTGTAAATCAAAAGGGATTCGACCGGCTAATTGAAATCGCATCTAAACTCAGAAATGATGGATTCGAGTTTGAAATTCTTATTCTTGGAGAGGGGGACGATCGTCCAGGACTTGAATCTTTAATCCGACAGCTTGCACTGCAAGATATTGTCCATTTGCTAGGTTTTCGCGCAAATCCGTACTCAATCATGGCAACTGGTGATCTTCTGGTATGTTCCTCTAGGTCGGAAGGGTTCAGCACGGTCGTCACAGAAGGCGTCATTCTCGGATTACCTGTCATTAGTACTGATTGTGCGGGCATTCACGAACTGTTCGGCTTATCAAAGTGCGGAATTATCACAGAGAACAGCTCCGAGGCATTATATGAAGCGCTGAAGAGCGTTTTAAGTGAGCCGAACCAACTTGTCGATTTCCGCAGTGCGGCAGTCGAACGAGGAAAATATTTTTCCCTAACCAATACAATGCGGGCGATTGAAAATATTTTAAATAGCTAATCTACGGAGTTTTTATGGCGCAACGTTCAAGAACAGAGTACTCAATCATTAATATGATGGCAAGTTTTGGGGGATACATCCTCAATATCCTCCTCAGCTTTGTTTGCCGGATTGTCTTTGTACATCAGCTAAATGCAGAGTATTTGGGAATCAACGGCCTCTTTTCCAATATTCTTTCGATGCTTTCTCTCGCTGAACTCGGAATAGGTACAGCGATGATTTATGCTCTGTACAAACCAGTGGCAGAGAATGATCAAAAAAAGATTGCCTCTTATATGAAGGTGTATGGAACGGCCTATAAAGCAATTGGGGCAGTAATTGCAATATCGGGTTTGACACTTACACCGTTTTTAAATCTCCTTGTGAAGAGTCCGCCCGATATTCCAGAAAGTCTCACCACGCTATACCTCATCTATCTTTTTAGCACGGTCAGCAGCTATTTTTATAGCTATCGGAGTTCAATCTTAATTGCGCATCAAGAAAACTACATAGTTCTTGCAATCAGTTATGGAGTTGTGGTTGTACAGAACCTTGCGCAAATTCTGGCGCTGGTTATATGGAAAGACTATATGATGTACCTGATTTTACAGGTTATCTTTGTCTTACTAACAAATGTATTGATATCTATGGTGGCAAAGAAGCAATATCCATATATCACAGACGAGAATGCGGAAAAATTGTCAAAAGAAGAGCGAAAATCTTTGCTTAGGAATGTCAAGGCTCTAACTGTCACGAAATTGAGCGGAATATTAGTAAATAATACCGACAATATTGTTATAACATATTTCAATGGGCTGATCACGACAGGCGTAGTTTCAAACTATTCCCTGATAACAAATACCATCACATCTCTTGCAAATCAAATCTTCACCAGTTTATCAGCTAGCCTTGGCAACCTGAACGCAGTAGGTGAAGACGAGCACAAGTATGAAGTTTTCAAGGCATTGAATCTGGCTAACTTTTGGTTATATGGTTGGGCAGCGATTGGCATGGTGTGTCTCTCGAGTGATGTAGTTGAACTGTTCTTTGGAGAGTCTTATGTGATGGAGTCATGGGTTCCAATAATTTTAACGATTAATTTCTACATGCTCGGAATGCAATGCGTAGTTGGCCTTTATAAATCGACGATGGGGTTGTTTCGGTATGGACAATATGTCTTACTGTTTACGGCTGTTTTGAATCTGATAGGTGATATTCTGCTGGGGCAACTTTGGGGAGTGTTTGGAATATTTTTGGCAACAGCTATAGCAAGAGCCCTCACCAACACATGGTATGAGCCTTTTGTGGTTTTCAAACATGGTTTTCGCCGAAAATTTGCGCCATATATAGTCAGGTATCTGTTATATGCGGGACTCCTTGCGGGTATGGGTACAGTATGTTGGACATTATGTAAATTAATAAGTTTTTCGCTGATTTTCCGTATTATTGTTAAATGCCTGATCTGTATAATTCTTCCCAATGTAGCATTCTTCTTGATATTTAGAAACCAACCAGAATTCCAGTATCTTCGAGGAACAGCTAGCAGCCTAAGACTAAAAGTGATAGGACATTTCAAATCTAAGATATGATCCGCCAATGGAGCAGTTAAATGAGATTTTCAATAATAATTCCCGTATATAACGTTGAAGAATTTTTGCCAAAATGTTTGGATTCTGCATTATGCCAGACTTATGCAAACTATGAAATTATTGCAGTCAACGATGGCTCTACAGATGGTTCGAGAAAAGTACTGTCCCAATATGAACATAAAAATTCGAGAATTAAGGTGATAGATCAAGAAAACAAGGGACTTGGCGGAGCAAGAAATACGGGTATTCAGTATGCAAACGGAGAGTTTCTCTTTTTTTTAGACAGCGATGATTATATTCCCAGTACTACGCTGGAGGAAATTGATTATTACCTCAAAAATTATAATTTAGATATGCTGGCGTTTGACTGCAACATGGTAGATACGGCAGGGCAAATTCTGCAAATAGCAACTGTGAATGCATTTTCAGAGGAATTTACATTGTTAAACCGAAAGCAATTCATGCTATTGGAGCCAACGGCATGTCTGAAAGTTTACCGACGGTTGCTATACATGACGTACTCAATTTCCTTCCCGGAGCATTTGTGGTATGAAGACTTGGCAACTGTTTTTAAACTTGTTCCGCATGCCAATTTATTGGGCTATTTAAAAAAACCACTCTACAATTATGTGCAGCATTCAACAAGTATTACACACAGCCGAAATACCAAACGTATGATGGAAATCATTCCTGCATTCGAAAGCACCCTCGTGTATTACAGACAGCAAAATCTATTTGACGAATTTTATGATGAGCTGGAATGGAATTGCATTCTCCATGTTCTCTACTATTCCGCATTTCGCTTTTTGGGGCATACATATGATCGCAAGGATATGGCTGTGGTATACCAATACAGTAAACGTATTTTCCCAAGGTGGGAGGGCAATAAGTACCTTAAGCAAATGGAAAAAAGCAAATATCTGATGGGTCTGATTACGCATCACAAGTGCTTCAACTTCTATCTGAAAACCGGCTTTTTCCAGAGATTTATTAGTCCTGTGCTGGTGAAGACGCAAAAGATACGAGGTGTATTTCGTGGGAATAAAACAACTCATTCATGACGCTTGTTTCCGAAACGCTTTCCTGAAGAAGCTGTATTGTGGAGGTTCCTACATAAAGGGGAAGGCCGTTTGCTTTTGGAATCTTGTGGTTCCCATTATGGCATACAAAATGAGTCACCGTAAGCCGGTGTTTTTAGTGTTCACACCAGAGCATGCAAATCTAGGCGATCATGCAATTGCTTATGCGGAAACAAAAATGTTCAACCGGCTGGGAATAGATTTCTGCGAGATAACAGGACTTCAATTATACTCCCTGCGCCATTATAAATTCCTTAAAATTTTGGATTCTGCAACCGTGTTTGTGAATGGCGGCGGAAACTTAGGGACGTTGTGGCCGGAAATCGAATCTATGAACCGTTCGCTCATCGAAAAACTTCCTAACGCCACCATTTGCTTTTTCCCAAACAGCATTTATTACGAAAATACCACAGAAGGAAAAGCAGAACTTCAAAGATCGATCGAAATATATAACCAACATCCGCGCTTATTTCTCTATGCCAGAGAGATGAGATCGTTTGTGCTTATGAAGGAAGCGTATCAGAGGGTTAGATTTCGCCCAGATATGGTCTTGTCGCTTGAACCGAATTTAAATACCGCAAAGCGCACCGGATGTTTGATATGTATGCGAAGTGACGTTGAAAAAACTGTTTCAGAGAATGACTACAACGCCATCTGCTCAATGGCAGCGCAACACTTCGAAGTGGTTAGATTTACAAATACGGTTTTAGATCATAATGTTTCTGTAAGTCAGAGGGAAAAAGCGCTCTATGAGAAATTTCAGGAATTTGCTGGTGCTGAATTGGTTATTACTGACCGCCTGCACGGAATGATCTTTTGTGCAATTACAGGAACAAAATGTATAGCTTTGGGCGGGAAAAGCCCCAAGATCAAGGGGTGCTATGATGAAATCAAACAACTCGGATTTATCAAGTTGGCTGATTGCGCGGAAGAAGTGTTCTCGAAATATAACGAGATTTCTACATTTCAAGGCAACGATAAACTAACGGCAATAAGAAGTCAAATGGATATACTTGAACATGAGGTAACTAATCTAATCGAGTATGGCTTCTGGAATGACTAGGTTCATTGGAGCATTGGAGAGGACAATTTCAAATGTTTTATAATATATATTCGCAGACATATTTTGAAGATTGACGATCGTTCCCCGCTTGAAATAGCCATGGCAAACGGAATGAAGGTTGGAAAGAATCCTAATTTTCAAGATGGAGTCATTTATGATCCTAGCCATTCTTGGCTTATTTCAATCGGAGATGACGTTACAATCGCCCCGAGGGTACATATCTTATGTCATGACGCAAGCACAAAGCGGGCCTTAGGTTATACGAAGATCGGTCGAGTGACGATTGGCGACAATGTCTTTATTGGGGCAAACACAACGATTTTGCCAAGTGTAAAAATTGGGAATAATTGCATCATTGGGGCGAACAGTGTTGTAACCCATGATATACCAAGTGGTTGTGTTGCAGCAGGAAATCCGTGTAGAGTCTTAAAGACATATGACTCATATATTGCGTCAAACCAAGAAGCCCTAATGCAATTCCCCCGTTTTAATGAAGACTATCTGATTGGTGTTATAACAGAAGAAAGAAAACAAGAAATGCTCGATAAGCTGGAGAACTCAAGCGGGTTCATCATATGATGCAAGCTGAGTAGATCGTAAGAAGTTTTTGAAAACGATTATGTTGTGGAAAATCTATGCTTTTCCGTTACATGCTGTCGCTCTGATAATGGTAGTGATGACCATTGTTTGGGCGTATGTCTGTCCAAAACTCAAAAAGTGGCGAATGGAAGTTTGCACAGCACTCGCCTGCGCCGCAACCCTCATCATCCTCTACACAACCCTCCTCTCCCGCACGCCCGGGACCTATGCCGCCGTCCTCACCCCCTTCGCCGCCCTCGCGGCCGCGCGGCAGCAGCCGGAGCTTTACCGGGAGATGCTGATGAACGTCTTCCTCTTCTTCCCACTGGGGCTGACGCTGTCCAACGCCCTGCCGCGAAGGTGGCACCGCTGGCTCCGCATCGCCCTCACGGCGCTGACCAGCTGCGTCCTCAGCGCGGGGATCGAGTACGCGCAGTACCGCTTTGCCCTCGGCATGGCGGAGACGGATGACGTGATCTGCAACACGCTGGGGGCGTTCGTTGGCGCGTCCTCGCTGCTGCTGGCCCACGCCATGGAAAAACACAAGGAAAGGCCCACGACCATGACCCTGACTGCCACAGAAACGCAATTTCTGCATATCGCCAAGACTGCCGTCTCCGGCGGGGAGCTGCCCACGGAGGCTGTGGACTGGCCTGCCATATTCACGCTGGCAAACCAGCAGAAGCTGCTGCCCATCCTCTTCGAGACCGTCCGCAAGACACCTGCCGCCGGGGAGAACGCCCCGCTGTTCGCGGCCATCAAGCGGCAGGTCATCGGGCAGGTGCTGAACCAGACCGTGCGCTCGGCGGAGTTCGCCGACCTTTACGGGAAGCTCCGGGCCGCCGGACTGCACCCTGTTGTGGTGAAGGGGCAGCTTTGCAGCAGGCTTTACCCCCTGCGCGATCAACGCATCAGTGCGGACGACGACCTCTTCATCCCGGAGGGCGAGTTCTTTGTCTGCCACGAGGCGCTGCTGGCAAATGGCCTGACCACCGATACGCCCGCCGATGAGCTACCCACGGCGGACGAGGTGTCCTACACAAAAAAAGACAGCCCGCTTTACATCGAGCTGCACCGCCACCTGTTCGATTCCGCTGAGGATGCCCACGACGAGCTGAATCACTTCTTTGTGGACATCGCCCCCGTGGAGGTGGACGGCTTCCTGACTATGCCGCCCCATGAGCACCTGCTGTACCTGATTCTGCACGCCTACAAGCACTTTGTGTACAGCGGCATCGGCCTGCGGCAGTTCTGCGACATCGGCCTCTGGGCGCAGGCGTACCACGATCAGATCGACTGGCAGCGCCTGCATGACCAGTGCGCCAGCGTCCACGCGGCGACCTTCGCCGCCGCGGCCTTCCGGATTGCCCGGACGTATCTGGGCATCGACTTTGATCTGCCCGCGCCGTGGAACAACGACGTGGATGCGGAGCCGCTGCTGCACGACGCTCTCTGCGGCGGCGTGTACGGCTCCAACAGCTACACCCGCCTGCACTCGTCCACCGTGACGCTGAACGCCGTCAAGGCCAGCCGCACCGGCGAGAAAAGCAGTGTCCTGCGCACGGTGTTCCCCAAGCGGGCGTATCTGGAGCGGCGCTACCCGTACCTCAAAAAGCGCCCGTACCTGCTGCCCGTGGCGTGGGTGCAGCGCATCGCCCACTACGCCGGAGAGCAGTCCGGCGCGGACAACAGCGCGTCCGGCTCCATCAAGCTGGCAAAAGAGCGCATCGAGCTGATGAAGTTGTATGGGATTATAGATGAGAAGAAATAAGCAGAAGGGCGTCCGTTTCGGAAAGCCCTTCTGTTGGAATATGGGGGTTGGCGCAGGAAAGAAAGGCCCTGAAAATCTCGTGCAGATTCAATCCCTTCCCAAACCGCAAAGTTTTTTCCTCCCACGCAAACGAATTTCACCCTTCTGCGCTTCTGTAAACCGTGCATGGCGTGCGCGGTTCCGAGTAACTTGGTGCGGTTCGGCGTGGCCGTTCTCGTTTCCTTAAAGTGCAAAGGGTGCTCCTGTGAGTAGCGCATCGGATGGGAGATTTCAAATCGCTGGAATCGGGAATCCTGCATATAGTCCCTGATTTCCCGTTCGGGCCGCTTTCCGGTACGATCATTTTCGTGACCTCACGAAAATGGTCTGATACTCCGATCTCGCCGATTTCACCTGACATCACAGCCCAGACAAGAAGGCCGGAGGACGCACGTCCTCCGGCCTTCTTCACCCCGTTGCAGCGGGCTCATTTTCCCTCAAAACCACGCAAATTTACTGTACCATTTCTGTACCAATCGCGCAAAAATCTATATCGAGTTATATAGATTTTTATAATTTTTCGAATTTTTAGAACCGTTGATATATCAGGATTTATGGCGTTTTATCAACTTTTAGAGAGACTTCCGGGTACGGCGATACCTAATTTCACCCAATCGCCCGCGTGACCGGCCGGAATAGAGAAACAGCATAGCGGGGACGCGGCCATTCTGCCGCGTCCCTGCTGCTCTTATCAACACATGCCTGCCGCCCTGGGCCAGATCCAGAACATTTGTTTGAAAAAATCTGTTTACAGATAAAAATAATGGTGCTACAATAGAGTACTACGACAGAATACTGCATCCGGGAGGCGCTTATGGGAAAATTCAAGGTGGTATCGGAATACACCCCCAGCGGGGACCAGCCCCAGGCCATCGACACCCTGGCCAGCGGCATCGAAAACGGCTTGCGGGACCAGGTGCTGCTGGGCGTCACCGGCAGCGGCAAGACCTATACCATGGCCAAGGTCATCGAGCGGGTCCAGCGGCCCACCCTGGTGCTGGCCCACAACAAGACCCTGGCGGCCCAGCTGTGCGAGGAGTTCCGGGCCTTCTTCCCGGAAAACGCCGTGGAATACTTCGTGTCCTACTATGACTACTATCAGCCGGAGGCCTATATCCCCCACACGGACACCTTCATCGAAAAGGACGCCGCCATCAACGACGAGATCGAGCGCCTGCGCCACAGCGCCACCGCCGCCCTGTTTGAGCGGCGGGACGTCATCGTGGTGTCATCGGTGTCGTGCATCTATGGATTGGGGGACCCCATCGACTATGCCAACATGGTGATCTCCCTGCGCCAGGGGAAGGAGTACCCCCGGGACCAGCTGCTGCGCAAGCTGGTGGAGATCCGGTATGAACGCAACGACATCGCCTTCGACCGGAACATGTTCCGGGTCCGGGGGGACACGGTGGAGATCTATCCGGTGTACGCCAACGGATATGCCATCCGGGTGGAGTTCTTCGGGGACGAGATCGACCGCATTTCCCAGATCAACCCCGTCACCGGTCAGGCCCAGCGAGTGCTCCAGCATGTGGCCATCTACCCCGCCAGCCACTATGTCACCACCAAGGACAAGATGGAGCGGGCGGCAGCGGAGATCGAAAGGGAGCTGGCGGAGCGGAAAAAGTGGTTCGAGGATCATGGCAAGCTCATCGAGGCTCAGCGCATTGACCAGCGCACCCGGTATGACCTGGAGATGATGCGGGAGCTGGGCTACTGCACCGGCATCGAGAATTATTCCCGGGTGATCTCCGGCCGGGAGCCCGGCTCCCCGCCCACCACCCTGCTGGACTATTTCCCGGAGGACTTCCTGCTGTTTGTGGACGAGAGCCATGTGACCCTGCCCCAGGTCCGGGCCATGTACAACGGCGACCGGGCCCGGAAGGAGAGCCTGGTGGAATACGGCTTCCGCCTGCCCTGCGCCTTCGACAACCGGCCCCTGAAATTCCCGGAATTTGAGGAGCGGTATCACCAGGCGGTGTTCGTCTCCGCCACGCCGGGAGATTATGAGCGTGAGCACGCCGACCAGGTGGCCGAGCAGGTGATCCGGCCCACAGGTCTGCTGGACCCCCAGGTGGAGGTGCGACCGGTGGAAGGCCAGATCGACGACCTGGTGGATGAAATCCGCCTGCGGATCGAGAGAAACGAGCGGACGCTGGTGACCACCCTGACCAAGCGCATGGCCGAGGACCTGACGGACCACATGAAGGGTCTGGGCCTGCGGGTGCGGTATATGCACTCCGACGTGGCCGCCATCGAACGAATGGAGATCATCCGGGATCTGCGGCTGGGCGAATTCGACGTGCTGGTGGGCATCAACCTGCTGCGGGAGGGCCTGGACCTGCCGGAGGTGAGCCTGGTGGCCATTCTGGACGCCGACAAGGAGGGCTTCCTCCGCAGCGAAACCAGCCTGATCCAGACCATCGGCCGGGCCGCCCGGAACGCCCAGGGCCTGGTGATCCTGTATGCCGACACCGTCACCCCCTCCATGCGGGCGGCCATGGACGAGACAGAGCGCCGCCGGGAGAAGCAGGACGCCTATAACAAGGCCCACGGCATCGTGCCCCAGACCATCCGCAAGGACGTGCGCAAGGTGCTGGAGATCTCCAAGGACGCCCAGCAGGAGCAGCAGGCCAGCCGCCGCAAGCTGACGGATGCCGAGCGGGAGGCCACCATCCGCCGCCTGGAGAAGGAAATGAAAGAGGCCAGCAAGATGCTGGAGTTTGAATACGCCGCCCTGCTGCGCGATCAGATCATCGCCCTGCGGGGGGAGAAATGAGGATTCGCCATGCCCCACGTTCCCACCGTGGATATCCGCCGCCTGGGAGATATCCGCTTCGATACCCAGCTGGAAAAGGCCCTGGCCCCCAGTCCGGACTATGACGTGCAGCAGTGGCTGTTCGTCCCCAATGAATACACCGAGTACCGGTACATCCTGGGCACCCGGGGGGAAAGACCCCTGATCTGCATCGGCATCAACCCCTCCACCGCCCGGCCCGGGGACCTGGACCCTACCCTGCAAAGCGTGGAGCGGGTGGCCCGGAACAATGGCTTCGACTCGTTCATCATGTTCAATGTCTACGCCCAGCGGGCCACCTCCCCGGACGATATGGAGCCGGAGTGCAACCCGGAGCTGCACCGGGAGAATATGCGGGCCTTCGCCTATGCCCTGTCCCTGAATCCCCGGCCGGTGGTGTGGGCCGCCTGGGGGACCATCATCGAAAAGCGCCCCTACCTCTGGACCTGTCTGGAGGATATGATCGCGCTGGGCCGGGAATACGGCGCCCAATGGGTCACCTGCGGCCGCCGCTCCAAGGCCGGGCATCCCCACCACCCCCTGTACCTGCGGGCGGACTCCGTCACGGAGCCCTTCGACCCAGAGGCATACGTCCTGGCCCAGCAGGCCCGGGCCGCCGCGGCTCCCCGGGGCCGCCGGAAGCGGGTATGAGGAGAGGCCATGGAAAAAAACCGGCTTGACCTCAGCGCGTTTGACCTGAAGCTGCTGGCCATGGCTGCCATGCTGGCGGACCACATAGGCTATCTGTTTTTCCCCCAGGCCCTCTGGATGCGGTGCGTGGGGCGGCTGGCCTTCCCCATCTTCGCCTTTCAGGTGGCTGAGGGGTGGTACAGGACCCACGACTGCCGGAGGTATTTCCTGCGGCTGGCCCTGTGCGGCCTGCTGTCGGAGATTCCCTTCGACCTGGCCATAAGCGGCCAATTGATAGACCCCGGGTACCAGAACGTCCTTTGGACCTTCTGCATCGCGGCGGCGGCCCTGTGGGCCATGGAGGCCCTGCGGCGGATGCAGATCCCCCTGCCGCTGGCGGCACTGTGCGCCGGCGCGGCGGGCTATCTGCTGGGGGAGGCGCTGCAGTCCGATTATTTCGGCCCCGGGGTGCTGACGGTGCTGGTGTTCGCCCTGTGCCGCCAATGGCATATAGGGCGGCTTCCGGAGCTGGCGGCCATGCTGGTGATCAACGGCTGGCTGCTGCCCAGCGCCGATATGACCCTCTGGGGCGTCACCCTGCCGGTGGAGCTGCTGGCCACGGCGGCCCTGCTCCCCATCTGGCTGTACCGGGGCCGTCAGGGCCCCCACGGCCCCTGGCTCCGGTGGGTATGGTACGGCTTTTACCCGGCCCACCTGCTGGTGCTGTGGCTGATTGATACCAAAACCTGTTAAAAAGCTTGAAAAACTTTTTATAGCACAGAAGGTGCGTCAGGTTTTGTATGAGACGGCACAGCGTGTTTTCACACGCTGTGTGTGCGCGCAGCACACAGGATTCTTGATTCATTTTTTTGAATCAAGAATCAGTATTACAGATTGATTTGGTAAGATAAGGAGGCACATCATGGCCAAGAATAAGGAAGAAAAAACCAACGTCATGCGGACGCTGGACCAGAAGAAGATCGCCTATATCCCCCACGCCTACGACCCCGACGGCCCCATGGACGGGGTGTCCGTGGCCCGGACCCTGGGCCAGGACCCGGCCTGCGTGTTCAAGACCCTGGTGACCCGGGGCGCCAGCGGCGGCTATTACGTTTTCGACATCCCGGCAGCGGAGAACCTGGACCTGAAAAAGGCCGCCCGGGCGGTGGGGGAGAAGTCCGTGGCCATGCTGCCCCAGAAGGAGCTGCTGCCCCTGACCGGCTATGTCCACGGCGGGTGCAGTCCCGTGGGCATGAAAAAATCCTTCCCCACGGTGTTCCACCGGACGGCGGCAGACCTTCCCACCATCATGGTGTCGGCGGGCCGCATCGGCCGCCAGGTCCAGTGCGACCCCAAGGACCTGCTGGCCCTGCTGGGGGCCAAAACGGCGGATATTATCGTGGAATGAGGACAAATCACCATGCAGGATCATATTTTCATCAAAGGTGCCCGGGAGAATAACCTGAAAAACATCGACGTCACCATCCCCCGGGACAAGCTGGTGGTGCTGACGGGGCTGTCCGGGTCCGGGAAATCCTCCCTGGCCTTCGACACCATCTATGCCGAGGGCCAGCGCCGGTATGTGGAGAGCCTGTCCAGCTATGCCCGGATGTTCCTGGGCCAGATGGACAAGCCCGACGTGGACTATATCGACGGCCTGTCCCCGGCCATCTCCATCGACCAGAAGACCACCAGCAAGAACCCCCGGTCCACCGTGGGCACGGTGACGGAGATCTACGACTATCTGCGCCTGCTGTGGGCCCGGGTGGGCACCCCCCACTGCCCCAAATGCGGCAAGGAGATCCGCCAGCAGACCATCGACCAGATCATCGACCAGATCATGGCCCTGCCGGAGGGCACCCGCATCCAGGTGCTGGCCCCGGTGGTCCGGGGCCGCAAGGGCGAGCACGCCAAGGTGCTGGACGACGCCCGCCGCTCCGGCTATGTCCGGGTCCGGGCCGACGGAAACCTCTATGACCTGTCCGAGGACATTCCCCTGGAGAAGAACAAGAAGCACAACATCGAGATCGTGGTGGACCGTCTGATCGTCCGCCCCGACGGGGCCCAGCGGCTGACGGACTCCGTGGAGACCGCCTCCCACCTGTCCGGCGGCATCGTGCTGGTGAACCTGGTGCGGGAGGGGCAGGACCTGACCTTTTCCCAGAATTACGCCTGCGACGACTGCGGCATCAGCATCGAGGAGCTGACGCCCCGGATGTTCTCCTTCAACAATCCCTTCGGCGCCTGCCCCACCTGCACGGGCCTGGGGATGCAGCTGAAGGCGGACCCGGCGCTGATCATCCCCGACGACCGGCTGTCTATCTTAGATGGGGCCATCGTGGCCCCGGGGTGGAACTCCATCCGCTCCGACGGCATCAGCCGCATGTATTTCGAGGCCCTGGCCAAGGCCTATCACTTCTCCCTGCAAACCCCGGTGGCCCAACTGCCGGAGGAGGTGCGGGACGTCATCCTCTACGGCACCAAGGGCCAGAAGCTGGAGCTGCACTATGACCAGCCCCGGGGCCGGGGCACCCTGTATCAGCCCTTCGAGGGCGTCGCCAACAACCTGGAGCGCCGGTATCAGGAAACCCAGTCCGACGCCAGCAAGCGGGAGATCGAGGAGTTCATGACCCAGTGCCCCTGCCCGGCGTGTAAGGGCCGCCGCCTGCGGCCCGAGGCCCTGGCGGTAACGGTAGGGGACCTGTCCATTATGGAGGCCACAGAGCTGCCGGTGGACCGGGAGCTGGAATTCTTCAACGCCCTGACCCTGACCCCCACCCAGCAGCTCATCGCCGCCCAGATTCTCAAAGAGATCCGCTCCCGGCTGGGCTTCCTGCAATCCGTGGGCCTGAGCTACCTGACCCTGTCCCGGTCCAGCGGCACCCTGTCCGGCGGTGAAAGCCAGCGCATCCGCCTGGCCACCCAGATCGGCAGCAGTCTTATGGGGGTGCTGTATATCCTGGACGAGCCGTCCATCGGCCTGCACCAGCGGGACAACGACAAGCTGCTGGCCACCCTGAAGCGGCTGCGGGACCTGGGCAACACCCTGATCGTGGTGGAGCACGACGAGGACACCATGCGCGCCGCCGACTATCTCATCGACATCGGCCCCGGAGCCGGAGCCCACGGCGGACAGGTTATGGCCGCCGGCACGCCGGAGGAGGTCATGGCCAACCCCAACAGCCTTACCGGCCAGTATTTAAGCGGCAAAAAGTCCATTCCCGTGCCGGAAAGCCGCCGCCCGGGCAGCGGAGCATATCTCACCGTCCGGGGCGCGGCGGAAAACAACCTGCGCCATATCGACGTGTCCGTCCCCCTGGGGACCTTCACCTGCGTCACCGGCGTGTCCGGCTCCGGCAAGTCCTCCCTGGTCAACGAGATCATCTTCAAGCGCCTGGGGGCGGACCTGAACCGCATGAAGGTCCGGCCCGGCAGGCATGACGCCCTGGAGGGGGAGGAGTATCTGGACAAGGTGGTGGGCATCGACCAGAGCCCCATCGGCCGGACGCCCCGCTCCAATCCCGCCACCTACACGGGCCTGTTCAACGAGATCCGCACCCTGTTCGCCGCCACCCAGGAGGCCAAGGCCCGGGGCTATGGCCCGGGGCGGTTCTCCTTCAACACCAAGGGCGGCCGGTGCGAGGCCTGCTGCGGCGACGGTATGCTGAAAATCGAGATGCACTTCCTGTCCGACGTATACGTCCCCTGCGAGGTGTGCCGCGGCAAGCGCTATAACCGGGAAACCCTGGAGGTGCGCTACAAGGGCAAGAGCATCGCCGACGTGCTGGACATGACGGCGGAGGAGGCCCTGGAGTTCTTCGCCCCGGTGCCGAAAATCGCCGAAAAGCTCCGCACCCTGTGCGACGTGGGCCTGGGCTATGTGAAGCTGGGCCAGTCCTCCACCACCCTGTCCGGCGGCGAGGCCCAGCGGGTGAAGCTGGCCACGGAGCTGTCCCGCCGGGCCACGGGCCGCACCTTCTATATCCTGGACGAGCCCACCACGGGCCTGCACTCCGACGATGTGAAGAAGCTGCTGGAGGTGCTGCAGCGGCTGGTGGACGCCGGAAACACGGTGCTGGTCATCGAGCACAACCTGGACGTGATCAAGTCCGCCGACTGGCTCATCGACCTGGGACCGGAGGGCGGCTCCGGCGGCGGTACCCTGGTCTGCGCCGGAACGCCGGAGACCGTGGCCGCCTGCCCGGCGTCCTATACCGGCCAGTACCTGAAAAAATATTTGCACTAAACCAAGGGGCTGTCGAAAAACACGTTTCTGTCATTCCGAGGAGCGAAGCGACGTGGGAATCCGTTGATTTGCCGCCTGCGGGCGGCAAACTCTGCGAGACTTTTTCTTGATAAGTGCAGAGAGGGGCGTGCCCCCTCTCCCTTTGTTAATGCGCCTTTACACATTGCGCGTATTTTTAACGCCATATTTACGGCAAAAACACTTGAAAAATGTAAAATTGTTGTACTTTACCAAAAAGATTGTTAAAATTTCGGCGAAACATTAATTGTAAACAGGACCGCACTCCTATACAATAGAAGCAGAGACAGCCCGGCCCCGCGCAGAGGCCCGGCCAGGACAGCGGGGGAGGGGACCCCTCCTCCGGACATATTAAAGGAGAGTGAGTCTGTGTTCAAGAAATTCACCAACGGCTGCGTTCGCGTGGTCAACCGATGGCTGCCGGATGCCTTCCTGTTTGCCATCATCCTGAGCATCATCGTTTTCGTCGGCTCCATGTGCGCCACAAAGATGGGCCCGCTGCAGGTGCTCAACGCCTGGGGCGATTCCAAGGGCTTCTGGGGTCTGCTGAGCTTCTCCATGCAGATGGCCCTGGTGTTGGTGTTCGGCTCCGCCATGGCCGCCGCCAAGCCCTGCAAAAAGGCCCTGCGGGCCGCCGCCGGCTTGTGCCACAACAATATGCAGGCCATCGTGGTCACCACCTTCATCTCCACCATCTGCTGCTGGCTGAACTGGGGCTTCGGCCTGATCGCCGGCACCCTGCTGGCCAAGGAAGTGGTGCGCCGGGTCCCCACCGTGGACTATCCCCTGCTGATCGCCTCCGCCTACTCCGGCTTCGTGATCTGGCACGCGGGCCTGTCCGGCTCCATCCCCCTGGACCTGGTGGCGGGCAAGAAATTCGGCGAGGTTCTGTATCAGGCCCCCATCACCGACACGGTGTTCCACCCCATGAACCTGATCATGGTGGGCGTCATTCTGTTTGTCATGCCCCTTGTGAACTACGCCATGCATCCCGATAAGGCCCACACCGTGTGCATCGACCCCACCCTGCTGGAGGACGAGGCCGAGCGCACCTATGAGATCAAGACCCCCGCCGACAAGATGGAGCACTCCAAGATCCTGTGGGCCATCACCCTGGTGGGCGGCTTTGTGTACATCGTCTATTACTTTGTGCAGAACGGCTTCACCCTGGGCCTGAACATCGTGAACATGATCTTCCTGTTCCTGGGCATTCTGCTCCACGGTGACCTGCGCCGCTATGTGGACGCCATCTCCGACGCTGCCGGCGGCGCCGCCGGTGTGCTGCTGCAGTTCCCCTTCTATGCCGGTATCATGGGCATGATGGTGGCCGCCAATGCCGAGGGCGTGTCCCTGGCGGGCGTGATCTCCGAGTTCTTCGTGAACATCTCCAACAACGTCACCTTCCCCATGCTGTCCTTCCTGGCAGCCGGTGTGGTGAACTTCTTCGTTCCCTCCGGCGGCGGCCAGTGGGCTGTCCAGGGTCCCATCATGATGCCTGCCGGCGCAGCTATGGGCATCGAGAATGGCCGCACCGCCATGGCCATCGCCTGGGGCGACCAGTGGACCAACATGATCCAGCCCTTCTGGGCCCTGCCTGCCCTGGGTATCGCCAAGCTGTCCGCCCGGGACATCATGGGCTACCTGGTCATCGTCACCCTGTTTGTGGGCGTAGTGGCTTGCCTGGGCTTCCTGGCCTGGGCCGCCTGGTTCTGATCTGCTTTCCCGGACATTCCGAAACCCAAGGGGTGAGGGTACCTTCTCCTCACCCCTTTGACCCGTCAGGCAGCTTGTCAAAAATCCCTTTTGGCAAGCTGCCTGATAATCTTTTACTACGGATTGACGAAATCCGCACATTGTGATATTATAAACACACACGACATAGGGCGGGCCTGGGTCCGCCCTATGCTCCGGGTACGGCTGTACCCCTTATGAATTAGGAAAGAAGGAACGACCATGTATCGCATCGTGACCAAAGAAGCGTTGAAACCCACCGTGATCCTGTATGAGATCGAGGCTCCTATGGTTGCCAGGAAGGCACAGCCCGGCCAGTTCATCATCCTGCGGGTGGATGAAAACGGCGAGCGCATCCCCATCACCATCCACGACTATGACCGTGAAAAGGGCACCGTTACCATCATCGTCCAGACCGTGGGCGCCACCACCGAGAAGCTCAGCCACAAGCAGCAGGGCGAGTATCTCCACGACTTCGTTGGCCCCCTGGGCAAGCCCACCGAAACCGAGGGCAAGAAGAAGGTCTGCGTCGTCGGCGGCGGCGTGGGCTGCGCCATCGCGTATCCCGTTCTGAAGAAGTTCCATGACTGCGGCGCAGAGGTCCACGCTGTGGTGGGCTTCAAGAGCAAGGACGTGGTCATTCTCGAGGACAAGTTCAAGGCCGTTTCCTCCGTGCTGAAGGTCTGCACCGATGACGGCTCCTATGGCCAGAAGGGCCTGGTCACCGAGGCCCTGCAGGAGCTGCTGGACGCCGGCAACCAGTATGACGAGATCTTCGCCATCGGCCCCATGGTGATGATGAAGTTCGTCTGTAAGACCACCGCCCCCTATGGCGTGCCCACCACCGTGTCCATGAGCCCCATCATGATCGACGGCACCGGCATGTGCGGCGGCTGCCGCCTGACCGTTGGCGGCGAGACCAAGTTTGCCTGCGTGGACGGCCCCGACTTCGACGGCCAGCAGGTGGACTGGGATCTGGCTGTCAAGCGCAACCAGATGTATCACGATTTCGAGGTGCGCAAGCACGAGGAAGTCTGCAATCTGTTCAAGCAGGAGGTAAAGTAACATGGCTGCCAAGATCAATATGCGTCTGGATAAGAACGAGATGCCCTCTCAGGACCCTAACGTCCGGAATAAGAACTTCCTGGAGGTGGCCCTGGGCTATACCGAGGAACAGGCCCTGGACGAGGCCGCCCGCTGCCTCCACTGCAAGAATCATCCCTGCGTGGACGGCTGTCCCGTGAACGTCCGCATTCCCGAGTTCATCGCCAAAATCGTGGAGCGGGATTACGAGGGCGCTTATCAGGTCATCCACCAGACCAGCTCCCTGCCCGCCGTGTGCGGCCGCGTCTGCCCCCAGGAGAGCCAGTGCGAGATGCACTGCGTCCGGGGCAAGAAGGGCGACCCCGTGGGCATCGGCCGTCTGGAGCGCTTTGTGGCCGACTGGCACAACGCTCACAGCACCGAGGCCCCCGAAAAGCCCCAGCCCAACGGCCACAAGGTGGCGGTGGTGGGTTCCGGCCCTGCGGGCCTGACCTGCGCCGGCGACCTGGCCAAGAAGGGGTATGAGGTCACTGTGTTCGAGGCTCTGCACCTGGCCGGCGGCGTGCTGGTTTACGGCATCCCCGAGTTCCGTCTGCCCAAGAGCATCGTCCAGAAGGAAGTGGACGGCCTGAAGGCCATGGGCGTGAAGGTGGAGACCAACACCGTGGTGGGCCGCACCATCACCATCGACGAGCTGATGGAGGAGAACGGCTTCGAGGCCGTGTTCGTGGGCTCCGGCGCGGGCCTGCCCATGTTCATGCACATCCCCGGCGAGAACCTGAAGGGCGTTTACTCCGCCAACGAGTTCCTGACCCGCATCAACCTGATGAAGGCCTATCGCCCGGATTCCGACACCCCCATCATGGACCTGAAGGGCAAGAAGGTGGCCGTTGTGGGCGGCGGCAACGTGGCCATGGACGCCGCCCGCTGCTCCAAGCGCCTGGGCGCCGACGTGTACGTGGTCTATCGCCGGGGCATGGAGGAGCTGCCTGCCCGTCATGAGGAAGTGGAGCACGCCATCGAGGAGGGCGTGGTGTTCAAGACCCTGAACAACCCCGTCCAGATCAACGGCGACGAGCAGGACTGCGTCAAGAGCATGACCTGCATCGAGATGGAGCTGGGCGAGCCTGACGCTTCCGGCCGCCGCCGCCCCGTGGAGAAGAAGGGCAGCGAGTTTGAGCTTCCCGTGGACGCTGTGATCATGTCCCTGGGCACCACCCCCAACCCCCTCATCAAGTCCACCACCAAGGGCCTGGAGGTCAACAAGAAGGGCGGCATCATCGTCAACGAGGACGGCCTCACCTCCCGCCAGGGCGTGTACGCCGGCGGCGACGCCGTTACCGGTGCGGCCACCGTGATCCTGGCCATGGGCGCAGGCAAGCTGGGCGCCCAGTCCATCGACGAGTACCTGAGCAACAAGTAAATCTACGCCTTACATAACGAGAGCGGCGCTGCACAGCAGCGCCGCTTTTTCTCTTGTTCTGATGATAGCTTATTTCTTCAGCTCGTCCACCATCTGGTGATAGCCCTTGGCCATAAACGCCAGGTCAGAGGCGATGGCGATATAGGACGCGCCCAGGTCCCGGTATTTCCGGGCGGCCTCCGTGGTGCCCACGAAGATACCGAAGGGCTTTTTGTTTGCGTTGCAGGTATCAATGACCTGCCGCACCACCTGCTGGACCTCCGGATGGGCCGGATCTCCGGGGTATCCCAGAGACTGGCTGATGTCCATAGGGCCGATGAACAGCACGTCAATATCCTCCCGGCGGCACAGCTCCTCCGTGTGGGCGGCGGCGCAGCTTTTCCTTCAGCTCCCGGGCAATCATTTGACGTACTCCTCCCGTTTGGGGGTAAAGATATCGAAGTTCACCAGAACCTCATCGCCCACCACCTCGGCATAGTGCATCAGATTGGGAGGGATCACCAGCATGCCGCCGGGAGTCAGACGGAACACCTGGTCCTCGATGTGGTAGTCGCACACGCCGGCGGCGATGTAAGCGATCTGCTCATAGGGATGCTTGTGGGGCCGGGGCTCATGGTGGGGCTGCAGCTCGTTCATGGCGAAGGTAGCGCCCTCGCCGGTGAAGGCCTTGCGGCGCACGCCGGGGCGCACCTCGGTCCAGGGCAGGTCCGCCCAGTTGGCACAATTGTAAATCATAACAGGTTCCTCCTTGATAAAATGTTCGTCCGGCCGGTCAGCGGGTCTCCAGGCCCAGCAACCAGGCGGGATTGTGATAGGTCATGACCTCCATCTGCTCCTGGGTGAGGCCGCAGGCCTCCTGCAGCATGGAGATGAAGCGCAGCAGACCCTCCACGGGGCTGCCGTTGCCGTTCTGGCCATAGTCGGAGTCCGCCACGATCTTGTCCAGACCCACGGCGGCCACGATGTTCCGGGCCTCCTCGATCTCGTTGGAGTGGAACTTGGAATCCGGCACAAAGGCCACGGCGTTCAGCTCAATATAGGCCCCCAGGCGGCTCCAGGCCACCATATCCTCCAGGGAAGCGCCGATCATATAGTGGGGATGGTTCACCAGGATGCGCTGCACGCCCCGCTCCACGGCGGCATGGATCAGCGCGTCGATCTCGTCCCGGCTGCCGTGGCCGGTGGCCAGGATCACGTCGGGATGGGACACCAGATAGTCCAGCACCTCCAGCACCTGGGGCTGCAGGCTGCCGTCCTCCTGCAAGTACATGATGGGCTTTTCCGCCACGCTCATGCCCTTGCTGGCGGGGAAGGCCACGCCCTTGCCGGAGTGCATGATCTTGTGCCGCAGGGCGGACACCGTGGGCATCCACACCAGCTTTGCGCCCATGGCCACGGCGGCGTCCACCGCCTTCAGATTGATGCCGCCCACGGAGTTGTTCAGGGCGATGCCGCCGAACACCCGGCAGCTGCCGTCGCCCACATACTTTTCGGCGATATAGGCCGAGAGCATGGTGGGGCAGTAGTGGTCCTTCACCACAAAGGCGGAGAAGTGGTGCTGCTGAGCCTCCAGCAGCATTTGATGAGCTATTGGAAAACAACCGCCGTTTCAAGGAAAGCTCTTTGACGGAAAGCTCCACCTGAAATGAAAAGAGCCGCTTACTCCGATTGGGAATAAGCGGCTCGAACTCTATTCAGATGTATACGACCTTCAGCTTTTTTCGCTTTGCGCCGGTCAGCTTCACCAGCAAATCGTCAACGGCATCCGTGTATTTACCTTGACGGATAAGCGCGTTTTTCAGGTCTATGAGGGATTTGATAACCTCCGACCGTTCCTGCTCGGTCAGATAGATATGATACTTCTGTTCTTTCATTGTCCGGCACCTCCTGACGCTTCCATTATACTCCGGCAGTTGCAAAAACGCAAAGATGCGATTATACTATATATGCGGATAGCAACAAGGCTCCAACCTTGCCGGTTGAAGCCCTGTTGCTGCCTTTGCGAATGCCACTTTTCTGTTCGTTTGAAATTATCGCCTTAGTGGGCTGTGCCATTGTGCAGACTCCCTAATTGACCGGTGTACTTGTTGTAAAATTTTTCTTATTTCTGGGAGAGCGGAAGGAAGCCGCTGCCCTGGGTGCGGATCTCCCGCAGATAGTTGTACAGGGTGGCCTGTGAAATGTCCAGCAGCTCGCAGACCTGGGGCACCGAGTCCTTCAGCTGGAACACGCCCTTCTCCTCCAGCTTGCGCAGGATCCGCAGCTTGACCTCTTTGGAGCCCAGGGCCGAGGGCTTGCCCACGGTTTTGATGATGTCGGCGATGACCAGCTTGGAATAGTCGGCGATGGTCAGGTCGGAGCCTATGGCCTCCGGCGAGTCGAAGGGCATCACGTTCATCAGCGAGTCCAGCATCTTCTTGGCCTGGTCCAGGGCCGTCAGGTTCACCGTGAAGCACAGCATGGCCTCATACGCCCCGTTTTCGTCAAAGAACATCATGGTGGTGGACTTATGCAGCTCGCCGTTGTTCTTCCGGGTCAGGCGCACCACCGTGCCGTTGTTGGCCCGGGTCTCGTCCTCGAAATATTTGAACACGCTCTCCTCCATCTGCTGGCCCTGTTCCCGGCCGGAGATGTGCCCGTTGGCGATATAGGCGATGCGGTGGTCGCCGTCGTGCACCACGGCCTCGCAGGTTTCGCCCAGCGACAGCGCAATGCCCTTGGCGATCTGAATCAGTCTGTTTACCATATCCATGGAGGGGTTCCCTTCTCTTTGAAAAATTCTTACAAGTATTATACCATATCCGGATGAAAATTCCAACATTTCCCCATGTAAAATTTCGCCGCGCAAATGCGCACCCGGCGTGGAGGGCCGGGTGCGCATCTGCATGGTATGGGAAAAATGAGGAAGAAAATGTGCGGTATAAGGAGAGAAAGCGCCGGGGAGTGGAAAGGCGTCTCCCCGGCGCGGGATAAGGTCAGACGCTCTGCAGACCCACCTGATAGGCCTTCAGGTTGGCCTCCAGGAATTTGGCCGGCACCTTTTTGCGGATCAGGGACGTCCAGTCATACTGCTCCAGGCCCAGCTTCTTCACCAGAGCCCCCAGCAGGATGATGCTGGCCACGCGGATGGTGCCCAGCTGCTGGGCCAGCTCCGTGGCCCGGACGGGGCACACATGCTCCACCGTCTGCTGCAGCTGCTCAATGGCATCGTGGGGATAGGAGGCCTTGCCCATTTTCACGGGGATGGGCAGGATCTCGTTGTCGTTGACGATCAGGTTGCCGCCGGCCTTCAGCAGCTTCAGCCAGCGCAGGGCCTCGATCTTCTCAAAGGCCACCACCACGTCGGCCTCGCCGTCGGCGATGATGGGGGCGTACACGGCCTGGCCATACTTGACCATGCAGTTGACGCTGCCGCCCCGCTGGGACAGGCCGTGCTGCTCGGTTTTTTTCACGTCGAAGCCCAGGTCCACCAGGCCCTCAATGAGGATATCAGAGGTCAGAACGGTGCCCTGACCGCCCACGCCCACAATGGCGATGGATCTCGTGTTGGACATATCACTCGCCCTCCTTCTCAATAGCGCTGAAGGGGCAGATCTGCTGGCAGATGGTGCACCCGTTGCAGTCCTCGGTGGAAATGGACACGCCGTTTTCACCCACCGTCAGGGCGGGGCAGGCGGTCTTGTTGATGCACACCTTGCAGCTGCGGCACTTGTCGGCGTTGACGCGGCAGTGCTGGCCCTTGCGGTGGGCGATAACGCTCTTGAGCAGGGCGCAGGGCTGGCGCACGATGACCACAAACAGGTCCTCGGCCTCATAGGCCTCCTTCACCACGGCGGCGGTGGCCTTCAGGTCATAGGGGTCCACGGTGCGCACGTTCTCCGGCTTCACGCCGCAGCCCAGCACCAGGGTCTTGATGTCCACGGCGGTGGTAACGTCCTTCATCAGGGTCACGCCGGTGACGGGGTTGTCCTGGTGGCCGGTCATGCCGGTGGTGCTGTTGTCCAGGATGAAGATGCTGGTCTTTGCGCCGTTATACACGGCGTTGATCAGGCCCGTAATGCCGGAGTGGAAGAAGGTGGAGTCGCCGATAAAGGAGAATACCTTCAGACCCCGCTGGGCAAAGCGCTCCACCCGCTCGAAGCCGTGACCGGCGGTGATGCTGCCGCCCATGTCGATCTGGGTGTGGGTCACGCTGAAGGGAGGGTTGATGTTCAGGGCATAGCAGCCGATGTCGCCGGTGGCCACGATCTTGCCGTTATACTTGCTGATCTCGTGATAGATGCCCCGGTGCGGACAGCCTGCGCAGAAGCTGGCCGGACGCACCGGCGCCTGAACGGGAGCCTCATAGGCGGCGCTGACGCCGGGCAGGCCCAGAGCCCGCCGGATGATGTCGGCGGAATACTCCAGATACAGGGGCAGAACCGCCTTGCCGGTGCACTCGATGCCCAGACCCCGGACATAGTCCTCGATAAACGGGTCCAGCTCCTCCAGAACATAGAGCTTGTCCACCTGGGCGGCAAACTCACGAATCTTGCGGTCGGGCATGGGATAGGTGAAGCCCAGCTTCAGATAGGAAGCGCCATCGCCGAACACCTCCCGGGCGTACTGATAGCAGATACCGGCGCAGATCACGCCGATCTTGGTGTCGTGCAGCTCCACGCGGTTCAGGTCCGTCTTGTTGGAGAACTCCTGCAGCCGCACCAGCCGCTCCTCCACGGTCTTGTGCTTGTTCCGGGCCAGGGCGGGGATGTTGGTGTTTTTCATGATGTCCCGCTCATAGTGCTTCACGGGAACCTCCACCCGGTCCTCCAGGGTGACGATGCTGCTGCCGTGGTTTACCCGGACGGTGGTGCGCAGCATGAAGGGGGTGTCGAACTGCTCGGACAGCTCAAAGGCCCGCTTGGTGAAGTCCTTGCACTCCTGGCTGTCGGCAGGCTCCAGCATGGGCATCTTCATGTGGGGGGCGAAATGACGGCTGTCGGGCTCGGTGCCGGAGCTGTTCATGCCGGGGTCGTCGGCGCAGACATACACCAGGCCGCCGGTGGTCCCGATATACACGGAGGGGAACACCGCGTCGGAGGCCACGTTCATGCCGAAGTGCTTCATGGCCGCCATGGCCCGGGCGCCGGCCATGGACGCGCCGATGGCCACCTCTGCCGCCACCTTCTCGTTGACGGACCACTCGGAATATACCTCTTTATACTTGGAAAGGTTCTGTAAAATCTCGGTGCTGGGGGTTCCGGGGTAGGCCGAGGCCACCGAACAGCCCGCTTCGTATGCGCCGCGGGCGATGGCCTCATTGCCCAGCATGACTTGTTTCATGGCTGAGTCTCTCACTTTCTCAAAGGATAATCGTTGTTGTAATATGTATCCTGCAAAACGCAGCTTTGGTTTGCAGGTCTATTGTGTTATATTTTTCTTCTAATTGCAAGATGATAATTAGAAAAATTTTATAATTTTTTCTTTTCTTTTCCGGACGGGCGTGTTATGCTCCTTTTGAAAGCACGGGGAAGTCCCCGATTTCTCCGGAAGAAAGGATGATTCCATGAAAGAACTGCTGATCGTGAACCCCGGCTCCACCTCCACCAAGGTGGCGGTCTATTACGGTTCTGAAAGAAAATTCTCCGAAACCATCTCTCACCCGGCCCAGGAGCTGCAGCCCTTCGCCAACGTGCTGGACCAGGCGGACTACCGCGCCGGGGTCATTGCCCGCTGCCTGGAGCAGGCCGTGCTCAGCGGCCAGGTGGACGCCATCGTCCTCACCGGCGGCGTCATCTATTCCCAGGCCTTCCGGCAACTGCTGCTCTCCCGCATCTCCTATCTGGGCCGGGTGATCTGCAAGCCCGGCGAGGAGGAGATGGACAGCCTGGCCTATTACCTCAACGCCGTCCTCACCGGCGAGCTCCAGCCCAAGGAATATAACTGATTACATCATTACATATAAGAAAGGAACCTCCCGCTATGGAACAGATCCGCAATTTTGACCAGCTGCTGCAGGCAGCCCTGGCCCACGGCCGCAAGGGCATCGCCGTGGCCGCCCCCTATGACAAGAACACCCTGCTGGCCGTGAAGGACGCCCTGGCCTCCGGCCTGGCCGCCCCCCAGCTTTTCGGCGACGTGGAGCGCATGCTGCCCCTGCTGGAGCAGGTGCAGTTGGACGCCGGAGCGGTGAAGCTGACGGACGTCCGGGATACGGCCCAGGCCATCGACGCCGCCATTGAGTCCATCCGCAGCGGCGAAAACCAGATCCTCATGAAGGGCACCGTGTCCACCGGCACCCTGCTCAAGCATGCCCTGGACCGGACCCGGGGCCTGAACATCGGCCGCCTGGCCAGCCACCTGATCGTTCTGCAGATCCCCGGCCTGGACCGGCTGCTCATCAGTACCGACGGCGGCCTGAACATCGCCCCCACCCTGACGGAAAAGGCGGATATCCTCCGCAACGCCATCGACGTGGCCCGGGCCCTGGGCATCGAGACCCCCAAGGCCGCCTGCCTGGCCGCCGTGGAAACGGTGAACCCCAAGATGCAGGCCACCGTGGACGCCGCCTGCCTGTGCAAGATGGCGGACAGGGGGGCCTTCCCCGGGGCCGTGGTGGAGGGCCCCCTGGCCATGGACAACATCCTCTCCGCCGAGGCCGCCAGGAAAAAGGGCATCGACTCCCCGGTGCCCGGCCATGCCGACATCATCCTGGCCCCGTCCATCGAGGTGGCCAACACCTTCTCCAAGACCCTGAACTATCTGATGCACTCCTCCAACGCCGGCATCGTTATGGGAGCCGCCGCCCCCATCATCCTGCCCTCCCGGGCCAGCGACCCGGCGTCCAAGTATGCCTCCCTGGCCATGGGCGTGCTGCTGGCCAAGTAAAAAATTCCGCAAAGGCCCTCTCACAGACGCAGAGCACCCCCGGGGCATCGCCCGGGGGTGCTCTGTATTTTTGTCCCGCTTTATCCCGGGTCTGTCCCGGGGGTGTCCCGCCCTGTTCCGGGACCGTCCGCGGAGGTTTTACAGCCGGACGCCGCTGTCCACCACCACGGCCCGGGCATAGGCCAGCTTCAGGTCGTGGCTCAGCTGCATGGGGGGCAGCTGCTGGCGGATGTGCTCCACCGGCACGCCGAACTGCCGGGACATCTCCTGATACCGGCGCTCCACGTCCTCATCCGTGACGCAGATGTGCTCCAGCCGGGCGATCTCCGTCATGGCCAGCTCATACCGGGCGGACTCCAGGGCGTTCTCCCGGGCGTGGGCCCGCAGGTCCTCCTCGGTCATGCCGGCCATCTGCAAATAGTCGGACAGGGAGGCTCCCTGGCCCATCAGGCGGTTTTCCAGCTCCTGCAGAAGGCCCGTCAGCTGGCTTTCCACCATGGAATCCGGGACCCGGACCTCCATGCCGTCCAGCACCTGGCGCACCAGGGCGTCGGCGTAGGCGTCCCGGGCCTGGGCCTCCTTGCGCTGGAGGGCGGCGGACATAATGGCCTGGCGCAGGGCCGCCGCGTCGGAAAAGCCCTGGGCCCGGGCAAATTCGTCGTTCAGCTCCGGCATACTGCGGCGGACGATGCGGTGGGCCTTCACCCGGAACACCGCCGCCTTCCCCGCCAGCTCCGGGGTGTACTGCTGGGGGAAGGTCACATGGATCTCCCGCTCCTCCTCCGGGCGGATCCCCGCCACCTGCTCCTCGAAGCCGTCGATGAACATGCCGCTGCCCAGCAGCAGGGGATAGTTCTCGGCCTTGCCGCCGTCGAAGGGCACGCCGTCCACGGAGCCGTCGAAGTCCAGGGTCACCTCGTCGCCCATGGCGGCCCGGTCCCGCTCCTCCTCCACCAGGTGGGCCTGAAGCCACTCGCTTTCGGCCTTGTCCACATCGTCGTTGGACAGCTCCGCCTGGGGCATGGGGGCAGCCAGGCCCTTGTACTTGCCCAGTTTTACCTCCGGATACAGCTCCGCCAGGGCGGCGAAGGTGAAGCCCTCCGGCCCGATGTCCACGATGCGCAGCTCCGGCGCCCCGGCCACCAGGATCTCCTCCTGGCCGAAGGCCTCCACCAGAGCCCGGGGGAAGGTCTCGTTCACCGCCTCCTGATAGAACACGTCCGGGGCGTAGGCCTGCTCCAGAGCCCGGCGGGTGGCCTTGCCGGGGGCGCAGCCGTCCACGGGGTACAGGTCCCGGTTGGCCTGATAGGCGTCGTCCAGGGCCTTCTGCCACTCCTGCCGCTCCACCCGGATGGTCAGCTCCACCCGGCGGTTTTCCTTCATCTCTTTGTTCAGTACGGTCATGGATGCTCCTCCAAATTTATGATCTTGTCCCCTATTATACCGGAAAAGCCCCGCCGCCGCAACCGTTTCCAATTGTAAAAAAACTGTGACATATATCACTTTCCCCTTTTCTTTTCCCGCGCATTATGGTATCATCTATTGCACTATCACTTTCGGAGGAATACCATGGAAACCGTTAAGAAATTCATCAAGGAACACCCGCATATGTGGTGGGGGCTGTATCTGCCGGTGTACCTGACCATGTTTTTCATCATCGAGCATCTCATCACCGACAACTACTGGGCCACCCAGACGGCCATCGACGACTATATTCCCTTCTGCGAGTGGTTCATTTTCCCCTATGACGCCTGGGCCTTCCTGCTGGTGGCCATCGGCCTGTACCTGATCGTCAAGGACGGCGAGGGCTTCCGGCGGTATATGTGGACCATTATGATCACCTTCACCACTGCCACGGTGTTCTGTGCCCTGGTGCCCAACGGCCAGGACCTGCGCCCGGCGGTAATGGAGCACCACAACATCGCCGCCTGGCTGCTGCAGAACACCTATGCCCTGGACACCAACACCAACGTGTTCCCCAGCGTCCATGTGCTGGGGGTCATCGCGGCGGTGTCCGCCGTGTGGCACACGCCGGGTCTGCGGAAGTGGGGCTGGCGCGCGGGGTCCCTGGCCCTGGGCATCGTCATCATCGCCGCTACGCTGTTTGTCAAGCAGCACGCCTTTATTGACGTTCTGGCGGGCCTGTTTGTGGGGGCTTTGGGCGATATCATCGTGTACGTCGTCATCGGAAAGAAAAGAGACCGCCTGATGGCGGAAGGAAAGAGGCTGCGCTATGGAAGCTGTCAAAACGCCGATTCTTGAGGGAATCACCCCGGAGGAGCAGGAGCAGATGCGGGTGTGCTTCGGGGTGCGGGAGGAGCGCTTCCGGGCCGGAGAGACCGTGTATGACTTCGCCGAGGGGCGGAAGTATCTGGGCCTGATCGCCCGGGGCAGCGCCGTGATCCAGCGCATCGACCGCCAGGGGAGCCGCACCATTCTGGAGCACCTGGAAAGCGGCGGCGTGTTCGGGGAGATGCTGATGTTCGAGAACGTGGCCGGAGACAGCATCACCGTAATCGCCGAGGAGCCGTGCCGGGTGTGGTTCATGCAGGACGAGCACATGACCCGCCGCTGCGAAAAGGCCTGCACCCATCACAGCCGCCTGGTGGAGAATATGTTCCACATCATGACCGAAAAGGCCGCCGCCCTGTCCGAGCGGGTGGAGGTCCTCAGCCGCCGCAGCATCCGGGAGAAGCTGCTGTGCTATTTCGGCCTGCTGGCCGGACAGCGGCAGAAGCCCAGCTTCCAGCTGCCCTTCTCCCTCAGCGCCCTGGCGGACTATATCTCCGCCGACCGCAGCGCCATGATGCGGGAGTTGAAGAAGATGAAGGACGAGCGCCTGGTGGAGGTGGCCGGGCGGCAGGTGACCCTGTGCACCCCGGCCCGGTAAGGGGCAGCGCAGCCTGTCGAAAAAAAACAGATATTTTGTAAATTAATGCTTGACATTTCTGGCAGTCATGCTATAATAAACAAGCATTCGATTTGAGGCTGATTTGCGAGTGTGCTGGAATAGGCAGACAGGCAAGCTTGAGGTGCTTGTGTTCGACTGGACGTGTGGGTTCAAGTCCCATCACTCGCACCACTTTCCTCTTTCGTCTGTGGGAAAAGAACTTCGGATATGCGCGAGTGGTGGAATTGGCAGACTCGCTAGATTCAGGTTCTAGTGCTCATTACGGGCGTGCGGGTTCAAGTCCCGCCTCGCGCACCAAATCGGACACCAATTTTGATACGATGGGTATCAGGTTGGTGTCCGATTTTTTTGCGCCATGGGGCGGCCGGTTTTGCATGAGTCGGCACAGCGTGTTTTCGCACGCTGTGCGTTGGCGCAGCGCACGGGATCCCTGATTCCATTTTTTTAATCAAGAATCACGTGTTAGAAAAGTGTTAGAAACCCGCCGGGTAAGGTCCCTGCGAAAGCGAAAAAGAAGTCCCGAAACCTTACGGTTTCAGGACTTCTTCGTGTCATAACTCAACACTATAGATTTTTTGAAATTTGCTTAAAAAAACGTCGTATGACAGCAAGAAAAACTTGATGCACAGAACTCACTTGTCTTTTGATTCTTCAGTTGTGTCAGAGACTGCTCCTTCCAGCAGATCTGTCACTACCTGATTAAGCTGTGCGGCATTCTTAGCAGTAATGACCGGCGTGTCTGACTGGGACTCAATGTCTTTTCTGGTTCGTCCAGCCACCTGACCGCCCGCCTTGGCAACTGCCAAATTCTCTTGGAAGGTCGTTGGTTTGCGATCTCTTGAAAACTGAGTGGTAGTGGCCTCCGCCAGCATATTCAGTACCAGTTCCAGCGTAGTCATGTTATCACGAAGGTTTTCCTTTTTCAAGCCCTTCAGATTTTTGTACTGCCGGGTGGACATGCCAGACCAGGCTCGGGAAATCTCATCCGTGAGGATGGCGTACTCTACGCCTTTCTGCACACCGCGGGCATCCCATTCATCCGTCAGTTCTTTACGGACCTGGATGGCCTGCAGCCGCTGATTGATCCACTCACGGCTGTAACCCTTCTTGAGATAGGTTTCCAGAGCGCGGTCAATGGTCAGCTCCGGGTCGATGGTCTCCTCGATACGCTCTCGACCGACCTGTGCCAGCCACAACTTGAACGGTTCTGCCTTCGGGGAAGGAATAGACTGGATGATTCGGAGAAGCTGCTCGGTATCGGCTACATCAGTCAATCGTTTTTTGCCATCCGAAGCGGTCATTTTCAACTGGTTACAAGCTGTAACCGTTTCATTTCCCTCATCCTTCAGGCGTTTCTTCGTTACCTTCCAGTAGTTACGAGCTGCCTGATAATCTGGCTGATCAGTCAGCACAGCTACCACATCAACGACGGAAAAGTACCATTCTTCCTTTTCCTCATCCCATGCGGTTCGAATACGCTTGTCTTCGAACAGTTGGATATTATCGTTTTGTGCCATTTGAATCACCTCGTTCTGTCATGAATTCTTTCAAAAGTCCTTGGCAGCCATCCAGCACATCCTGCCAGGTCGCCTCGAAGTCCTCGGTGTACCATGGGTCTGCCACATTGCCGAGATGGGCGGTGTGATCCATCAGGAGGGACATCTTGCCGACATAGTCGCCGCCGCAGATACGGTACATATCCCGGAGGTTGGCCTGGTCCATGCCGATCAGGAGATCGTATTCGTCGTAATCCCGATTTGTCAACTGCCGTGCGGCATGGCCTTCGCAGGAGATCCCATGCTCGGCCAGCTTGCGCCGTGCCGGAGGATAGACTGGGTTGCCGATCTCCTCCCGACTGGTAGCCGCTGATTCGATATGAAATTGCGATGCCAGTCCCGCCTTTTTTACCAAGTCCTTCATCACGAACTCGGCCATGGGGCTGCGGCAGATATTGCCATGACAGATAAACAGGATCCTCTTCATACTGCGTTCTCTCCGAAATCTCATCGTTGCCCTCATTATACCACACATCGACCTTTTCGTCGAGAACACTTTCCAGATACGCAGAATCCTCGATCATTCGCAGAAGCTCCGCCTTGGATAGATTCCGTGCTGTAGCCTGCCGGATGTACCAGCGGCGCTCCTCTGCGGGCAGCTCTGCCTCCATGATCACAACGTTCTGTGTCCAATTCAAGTGAAGCGCTTCGCCAAGCAGTTCCGGCGTGCCGCTGTACAACTGCCAGAAATCCCGCATCCGGCGCACATTGCGCGGAGAGAAGCCGGTCATATCCGGGTATTGTTCTTTTATGAACTCCGCAGCAGCTACCGCTGCACCCTTTTCCGAGTGGGCACAGACGGCCTTGCCAATTTCGCAGTATAGCTCCATCTGCGGCAGATCTGCTTTCATGACAGATTCCAGTGTGGCAAACATTGTGCTGTAGTCCACAGCCTTTCGGATATTCATAGTTTCTCCTTTCCGGCGCACAGCGCCTGATTCAACGCTCAAGGCAGAGAAAAGCACGGTAACATCGCCGTGTTTTTCTCTGCCTTGACCTGCTTCAGAAATGCCGCATATCCGGGTTTTCTTCTGTTTTCAACTGAATGCAGGCATCCTCAAAGCGGTCGAAATCCGTATGGATATTGAAGTTGGGATTGATCTGGAATGTACCATTCTTCCCGATGACCAGCTTGTCGAGCCCGATGACGGAAAGAGTATGCCGTAGGCGGTAAACGATATTATTGACGACCTTATATGGCGAATCGAGTTCATCATATGGGCAGATAATTTCTGCCAGCGTATCGATAGAAAATTTCTTTTTGTGATTCAGAATGAGATACGCCAGGAGCAGGTAGCACTGGTCCGCTTTAATATCTTCTCCGGTCAATGTCCCTTTGGAGCTGATGATCTCCATGCCGCCAAAGAAATTAATATGGATGTCTTCCGGATTGTATTTGGGGGCTTTTGTAGCTGCCCGAATTGATTGCTGTTGTTTGATTTCGTTGAGCTCCAGCACCACTGCATAGGAAGCGATAAACAGAAAGACTGGGTCATCTGTGTAGCGAGTCGGATCGTCTACAGCGATGAATCCCTGATTAATTCTCTTGGAGAATGGTGCCGCCAGCAGTGTCGTTACGCCGTATTCCCGGAAGAAAGCGGCTTCATCCGGGTAGCTTTTTGCCAATCCGTCCAGGTCTGAGATCATCAACGGCTTGTTGGCCTTCAGGGCTTTCTTCCATCTCGGGAATTTCTCCATGGGCAGGCACTGGAGCATATCTCGCTGTGCCGGGATCCCGTCGCTGCACCACTCATATGTGATGACGCCAATTCCGAGCTCCCAGTCTGCTTCTACGACAGATGCTCTGGATGCGCCGTAAAACTCTGCGGCACCTTTTAGAAGCACACTGATGGTGCTTTCTGAGTCCTCTGTGTTCCGCAGGTTGGCCTCCAGCACACTCATACCGCGGTGAAACGCATTACATTCAACAATTTGTGTGCTTTCCTGCATAATTTCCTTGCTCATGAATACGCCTCCTTTGATTGGTAAAAAAGCGCAGAGACTGTCCAACGTAACTCGGGCAGCCTCTGCTGTGAACCGCACAGAAGGGCTGAGCGGTTATGTACTATACGATTGTCTTGATGAATGCGGCAAGTGCCTCGCGCTGATCCTCCTTGAGAGCCGCAACACTGTTGTCAAACTCACTCCGGGTATTCAGAGTGTTTGCTGGATCGTCCTCCGCAAAGAACTGGGCCAGTGTGATTCCGCAAGCGTCACAAATCGCATTTACCGTTGGCAGGGACGGTTGGTTATTTCTCTTGAAGATATTGCTGATCGTTGTCTGTGACAGCTTGGACTCCTGCGCTAATCGGTAAATTGTCCATCCACGCTCATCCATTAACTGTCGAATCCGCTGTTGTGCATTGAACATTGGTACCACCTACTATGCTATTAGTATACACCCCTTTTGATTGCCTTTATAGAAATCATCGGTATTGTATATGGTGATCAAATGATGTGTACTTTGTGGTGATATACTATGCAATTCCGGCGTATTACCCAGAGTTAGAACTGCAAATTGTTTTTCTCTCAGGTTTCAATGCAAATCACCTCTATAAAGCAAAATCCCGCAAGGCATGGATTATACACCGATGCCTTGCGGTTTCTCTGTACTTACAAATATGTTATTTCAGCGAATGGTCACTCACGGGTCAGCCGACGAATATTACCGATGATGAGCATTAAGTCATCGTCATTCAGCTTTCGCAATTCTTCAATGGCCGTTTGCAGGAGTGCGGGATTTTCTTCGGATTCATCGAAGAATTGGCCTGGTGTAATATCAAAATAGTTACAGATTTGAAGAAACTCTGCCATAGGTGGCAACGATTTGCCAGAGGATATGTTATAAACATAGCTTCTGCTATGCCCGAGATCATAACTCATTTGATATTCAGAGACACCCTTTTTTAATCTCAGCTGAGTAATTCGATCACGCACGAATTGTGTTTGTTTATAGCGTATCAAAAGTGTTTTAACCCGCATTGCATTGCAACAAAAAAACGAGTGCCACGGGCACTCGTTCAGGCGTCGCTTCTTTTCGTGAAGTATCTAACTTGAGGATAGCTCACATGCTGCTTTCGACTCCGAATATCAACCAGCTCTACATGTGGACGGAAATTGCAGCGACTTTTGAAAAGAATATTGCTTTTTCCTGTCCAAAGCGGTATAATCGGCATATACCGGAAACAAAGGAGGCGTGTCCATGCCAAGACCGCCACGGTGCCGTCGGATTTGTGATGTACCACAAGTCGATACCTTCTGCCCCAACGGGGGCGAGGATGTCGAGCCGATCCTGCTGACGCTGGACGAATACGAGGTCATCCGGCTGGTTGACTTGGAGCAGCAGACCCACGAGCGGTGTGCCGCGCAGATGGATATTTCCCGTTCTACCGTGCAGGAGATTTACGAAAGCGCACGACGCAAGATCGCAGCGTGTCTTGTCCACGGGAAACCGCTGCACATCACGGGGGGAAACTACCGCATCTGCGGAGGACAGAAGGCAGCCCACTGCGGCCGCTGCTGCCGGATGCAGAGAGCCAACACAGAAAAATCCAACAAAAATTGCAAAGGAGATTCCATTATGAAAATTGCAGTTACCTATGAAAACGGTCAGATTTTTCAGCATTTCGGCCACACCGAACAGTTCAAGCTTTATGAAGCTGCGGACGGCAAAATCGTTCATGCGAAAGTCGTTGACACCAACGGCAGCGGTCACGGCGCACTGGCAGGCTTCCTGATGCAGAACGGCGTGGACACTTTGATTTGCGGAGGCATCGGCGGCGGTGCGCAGGCAGCTCTGGCCGAAGCGGGCATCAAGCTCTACGGCGGTGTCAGCGGGGACGCTGACGCAGCGGTGAGCGCATTGCTCAACGGAAATCTGGGCTACGATCCCAATGTTCACTGTGACCACCATGACCATGAGCACGGCGAGGCTGGTCACACCTGCGGTGACCACGGCTGCGGTAAGCATAGCTGCCATTGATATGGAACGCACACTGACACAACTTCCGTTCTGGTCATCCTTGACCGAACAGGAGCAAGAAACGCTGCGCCGAAGCGCCTTTGTCCGTCATTATGAAAAGGGCGCATTCGTACACAGCAGCGACAACGAATGTCTCGGAATGCTGTTTGCTCTTTCCGGCGAAATTCGCACCTATCTTCTCTCCGAGGAGGGGCGAGAAGTCACATTGTTCCGGCTGTATCCGGGCGAATTATGCGTGCTTTCTGCCTCCTGCGTGATCAGTCAGATCACCTTTGATACGCAAATGGTCGCAGGAATGGATACGGAGGTCCTGATTATCCCTGCAAATATCATTGCTGCGCTCAAGGAGAAAAATCTATATGTCCGCTGCTTCCTCTATGAGTTGGCAACGAAACGGTTTTCTGATGTGATGTGGGCGATGCAGCAGATCATGTTCAAGGGATTGGATCGTCGGCTGGCAGAATTCCTCCTTACCGAAGCGGAGCGTACCGGCTCCGACACCATACGCATGACCCATGAGCAGATCGCCCAGCACATCAGCTCGGCGCGGGAGGCGGTGGCACGGATGCTCAAAGGCTTCTCGGAGGACGGGCTGGTGGAGCTGAAGCGCGGTGCGATCACGCTGCGGGATACAGGCGGATTGAATCACTTAAAATGAAAATATTGTTTTTACACGAATCCGTGTTATAATATGAGCAAAAGAAGCTGAAAGGAGCATCGACCATGAAGGAAACGAAGTACGCAGGCACCCAAACCGAAAAAAATCTGATGGCCGCCTTTGCCGGTGAGTCCGAGGCACGCAACAAGTACACCTATTTTGCATCCAAGGCCAAGAAGGAAGGCTACGAGCAGATCGCGGCGTTGTTCCTCAAAACCGCTGACAACGAGAAGGAACATGCTAAGCTGTGGTTCAAAGAACTGAACGGCATCGGCGACACCGCCGAAAATCTTCTCGCCGCCGCTGAGGGCGAGAACTACGAGTGGACGGATATGTACGACGGCTTTGCCAAGACTGCTGACGAGGAGGGCTTTCACGAGCTGGCCCAGCGTTTCCGTCTGGTCGCCGCCATTGAAAAGCACCATGAGGAGCGCTACCGTGCCCTGCTGCACAATGTGGAGACGGCACAGGTCTTCGCCAAGAGCGAGGTCAAGGTGTGGGAGTGCCGCAACTGCGGCCACATCGTGATCGGTGAGAAGGCACCCGAGATCTGCCCCACCTGCAATCATCCCCAGAGCTACTTTGAAATTCACGCGGAAAACTATTAAAGAAAAAAGGAGAATCATCATGGAGCAAAAGTTTTACATTTGCAAGCATTGCGGCAATATCATTGCCAAGGTCAAGGATACGGGCGTTCCCGTCATCTGCTGCGGCGAGCCGATGAGCGAGATCATCCCCGGCACCACCGACGCGGCTGTTGAAAAGCACGTCCCCGTCTGGACGGTGGAAAACGGCGTCGTCCACGTCAAGGTCGGCTCTGTGGAGCATCCCATGCTGCCGGAGCACTACATCGAGTGGGTGTCCCTCCACACCAAACAGGGCAACCAGCGCAAGGAACTGCATCCCGGCGAGAAGCCCGAGGTCTGCTTCGCTCTCTGCGAGGGTGATGAAGTCGAGGCGGTCTACGCCTACTGCAACCTCCACAGTCTATGGAAAGCGTAATTCACCTTCTTAAAATCCGGTGCTCAAAAAGCACCGGATTTTTTATCTATCAATGTAACCTCGTCACATAAAAAAGATTTGTCCTGCGGTATGATAAAGTCACAATCAAGAAAGAGGTGGCGAACATGAAAATCAAGCTCAATCCCGAGCAGGAGATTGTCAACACCATCAGAGAAGGACTCAAGCGCACCGGAGGATACTGTCCCTGCCGCAGAGAGCGCACAGAGGCAACCAAATGTATGTGTCAGGAGTTTAAGGATCAAATTGCAGATCCGCTCTTCGAGGGATTTTGCCACTGTATGCTCTATTACAAATCCTTGCAGGATTAAGGGAGGAACGCTATGCTGTCAAAGAAACTGGCCGCCGTAGATCAGACGCGGTGCGTCGCCTGCGGCGTGTGTGAAAATACCTGTCCGCTGGGGGCTGTCAAGGTGCGCCGGGGCTGCTACGCCGCCGTGGAGGACGAACGCTGCGTAGGCTGCGGCAAGTGCGCAAAGCTCTGTCCCGTCGGCTGCATTGAGGTGAAAGCGAGGGCTGACGCATGAAAGCAAAGCATTGGTACGATTACCTGTGGGTATATGCCATCATCTACTTTGCACTGGGCTTTTTCAATATCCTGTTTGCATGGCTGGGCATGATCGATTTTCTTCTACCGCTGTTCTTAGCCATCTTCGGCGGGAACAAATTCTTTTGCAACCACCTCTGCGGACGGGGACAACTGTTCAGCAAGCTGGGGACAGACCTTAAATGCTCCCGCTGCAAGCCCACGCCCAGCTGGATGTCCTCCAAGTGGTTCCGTTACGGCTTTTTGATCTTTTTCCTGACGATGTTCGGCAACATGGTGTTCCAGACCTATCTGGTGGCGGCAGGGGCTGCATCCCTGCGGGAGGCCATTAAGCTGTTCTGGACCTTCCGTGTGCCGTGGGGCTGGACTTACACCGCCGGGACGGTGACGGATTGGGTGGCACAGTTCAGCTTCGGCTTTTATAGCTTGATGCTGACCTCGCTGCTCATCGGCCTCATCGTCATGGTGCTCTACAAGCCCCGTACATGGTGCGCCTTCTGCCCCATGGGGACTATGACCCAGAGTATTTGCAAGCTGAAAAACAAAGACTGACAATATACAAACGAAAGGAGCCTTTCTCATGGCTGAACTGAAAATTACTGCTGCGAATTTTGAAAATGAGGTGCTGCATTCCGACCAGCCCGTTTTGCTGGATTTCTACGCCGACTGGTGCGGACCCTGCAAAATGCTCGCTCCCGTGCTCCACGAGATCGCGGAGGAAAACGCCGGTGCCCTCAAGGTGGGCAAGGTCAATGTGGACGAGCAGATGGAACTGGCGATGCGTTTTCAGGTATCCAGCATCCCCATGCTGGTGGTTTTTAAGGACGGCAAGGCCGTGGCAAAGTCGGTGGGCTACCGGCCCAAGGCGGAGATCGCCGCCATGGTGGAGGGTGTGAAATGAAGGTCGTAATTGTAGGCGGCGTGGCCGGCGGTGCTTCTGCCGCCGCCCGCATCCGCCGTCTGGATGAACACGCGCAGATCATCATGATCGAGCGCAGCGGCTATGTGTCCTATGC
>ERZ772821.183-NODE-183-length-62987-cov-7.638499_pt1 | contig 62987 bp, 63 predicted proteins | sample MGYA00580859_ERZ772821 | MGnify/ENA primary metagenome ERZ772821 (study PRJEB29015, sample SAMEA2737674) | human gut metagenome | biome: human gut; feature: human-associated habitat; material: faeces | place: China | collected 2012 ...
TGGTCAGGCGCGTGACGCTGCCCTGGGAGAGCATCCGCCGGGTGCGCGTGTGGCGTGAGGGGGCAACGTTGCTGTTTTTCCATCCCCGGTACTGGCAGGTGCTGGCTATGCGCTGCCCGCTGGCCGATTTGCCGTTGGCGGAGGAATACGTGCGCAGAAAACTCAAGCGCTTCAAGCGCGTGAAGGTCCTGCCCCCGCTGCCGGCGGGCCGGGGGAAAGCCGCGCGCCCGCGCGCCCCGAAAGAGGAGGTACCGCATGAAGATCCGCAGGTATGAGCCGGGGGACCTTGCGCAGATCACGGCGCTGTTTTATGATACGGTGCACGCGGTGAACGCCGCCGACTATTCCCCGGAGCAGCTGGACGCCTGGGCCGATGGCGCGCCGGACCGGGACCGCTGGAACCGGTCCCTGCTGGCGCACCATTCGCTGGTGGCGGTGGAGGGCGAGGGCCTTATCGTGGGCTTCGGGGATATCGACGGCACGGGCTATCTCGACAGGCTGTACGTGCACAGGGACCGTCAGGGGCAGGGCATCGCCACGGCGCTGCTGGGCCGGTTGGAGCGGGCGGTGGACGCGCCCGTGATCACCACCCACGCCTCCATCACGGCCCGGCCGTTTTTTGAGGCCAGGGGGTACCGCGTGATCCGGGAGCAGCGGGTGGAGCGCCACGGCGTGCGGATGACGAACTTCGTGATGGAAAAGCGGCGGCAGGACGGATGAGCGGCGCAGCCGGAGAAAACCGCCCCGCAAAAACCCCGGCCGGGGTATTGCCTCCTCCACGGAAGTATGGTATAATATCCAATACGTGCCGGCGTGATGGAATTGGCAGACGTGACGGACTCAAAATCCGTTGGGCTAATCCCCCGTGTGGGTTCGAGTCCCACCACCGGCACCATGAAGGGTTGACAAAAAAGATGTCAACCCTTTTTTCTTAGTATTCATGCGGGTTTGCGGGCTTTTGGACGGAAAATCCGAAAAACGGTTTTACCGTGGATGTCCAAGGCAAAATCCGCAGCGAAACCCCACAAGCGGGGCTTCCGCCTGATTTTTCAGGCCGGAGGCCCCGCTTTTTTGCGTTCTGCGGCCCTTTTCCCCGTTGTCGGAAGTGTAGAAGTTTCCGGCAGGTTAATAGATAGATTGACGAAAGCCCAAAACGGCTCAACTCAAGCCCTCAAAATACAAGGGGGTAGTGCGCCCTTTTTCAGAAACTCCCCGGCTGCCAGGCCGGGGCGGTTTTTTGCGCCTCCCCCCTCTCACACTCTCCCCCCTAAATACTTTACCAGCTGGGAAAGAACAAGCTACGCTTCGCTCTTAACCAGCAGGAAACTATGTTTTCAACAACAGCCAAGAAAGGATGAGCAAAACCATGAACATCGGCATCGACCATGGCTACTACGCCATCAAGACCCGGCATTTTTCTTTTCCAGCCGGTATCACCGCCTATTCCCATGAACCATACACCCTGCAGAACACGCTGGAGTACGGTGGAAAATTCTTCGTGTGCGGAACCGGCAGACAGCCGATCCTGCGAAACAAGATGGAGAACGAGAACTACTACCTGCTGACCCTTGCGGCCATCGCCAAAGAGATCCAGCAGCGGGGCGCCAAGACGGAATGTTCCGTCACCATCGCAGCCGGCCTTCCACTGGCCGGGTTTGGCCGGGAGAAGAAATCTTTCCGGGAGTACCTTCGCCCTTCTTCCCAGCCGGTAAGCTTCCAGTTCGAGGGCGTCCCCTACAAAGTGACCGTCGAGGATGTGAAGCTGTTCCCACAGGGGTATTCCGCCCTGATGATCCACCCGGAACTCCTCCAGAACGAGCCCTCCGTCCTGCTCATGGACATCGGCGGCTGGACGGTGGATCTGATGCGGCTGGACAACAATGTTCCCAACGCCGCCACCTGCCGGAGCCTGGAACTGGGGATGATCCGCTGCATCGACGAGGTGAAAGAACAGGTCCGCCGGGATGTGGGGCTGTCCGTTACCGACGCCCAGGTGGAGCGAGTGCTGGCTGGAAAGCCCTGCAGCATGGACGAGGACGCCCGCGGCATCATCCAAAAGCAGGGCCGCCTCTACACCGAGCGCCTTCTCTCAGCGGCCATGGAAGCGGGGTTTGACCTCAAGGCCATCCCAGTGGTGATGCTGGGCGGAGGCGCAGCGGTGGTCAAGCGCAACGTCGCCCCCCAGGACGGCCTGTGTAGGGTTTTTGCCCTTTTAGACGACCGTGTGAACGCCGAAGGATTCGAGCGGATTTTGGGGCGTTTGTCAGGCGGTGTGGGCAAGGGATGAGCAGGCCCCTTTTTATGTTCCGCCCAAACCTCCAGAATGAGGACCACCGCCGGGCATGGGCTCTGCTGCAGGCTGTGCCGGATGGCCAAAAAAGCGCCTTTCTGGTGAAAGCGATTCTGGACAGCGCCAGACAGGACGCCTTGGAGTCCACCCTGCGCCGCATCCTGCGGGAAGAACTTCAGGCTGTCCCTTCCCAGCCGGTGCAGCAGCCGGAGAAAACCATCCCACCGGAGATGCTCGGCTTCCTCAACACCCTCATGGATGATGAGTAAAATCCCCCAAAGCAGCCCCCAACATAGCCGTTATTGCTTGTGACGTATGTTGCCCCTGCTTTGGCTGAAAGGTTGTTGGTCTTGGTAATAGCTTTCTCTTCACTCTTCGAGTATGCTTGTGTTGCCCGAAAGGGAAAGAACCAAGCAAAGGAGCAATGGCCGTGGAGACCAAGGGCGTAACCTGCAAAATCCCGCTGGACCTGCACAACAGGATCAGCGAGGAGATCCGGGAAACGGAAAGCACCATGAGCAAGTTTATTGAAATGATCATCCAGGAGCATTATGAGAAAGGGGCTGGCAAAGTCATGGCAAAGGGCAGAACACTGGCATTTCAGGTGAGCGAGGAATTGTTCCAGCGGGTCAAGGAATACCTGGAACGCTTTGAAAAAGTCCACCACCGCCGCCTGACGCAAAAGGAGTTCATCATCGGGCTCATCGAGCAGGCGCTGGAGGAAGCGGAGGAAGAATTCGAGGCCGCCGAGGCAGCCGGGCGGGAGGAACAGGAAGAAAGCGCCTGGGCCGCCGCCCAGGGCGAGGAAACCGGCGAGGACGAGGGTGACCCCAGCACGGGCCTTCCCAGCGAATATGCCGCCTGGAGCGCCCCACAGGAGGACGGGCAGGAAACGGCGGACGAGGGCAAGGTAGATGCCGAGAGCGAAACAGTTGAAACCGAAGATGCCGGTGAAACCGAGGAAGCCGAAGAAGAAATCTACGCATAAGAGGAACAACAGCAGCCCGCAGGATTGGGTTCACCCCAGCCCCTGCGGGCTGTTTTCATATAATTTGACACTGCACCATGAAAGGGGTGATGCCGGTTGATTGTGTAGCAGCGTTTCACCAAATCCATGAAGAAGGAGCGTGATGCCCAAAGCCATAACGTATATTGACCTGTTTTCCGGCATCGGCGGGTTCCGGGAGGGGCTCAGCCGGGCCGGAGGTTTTGTCTGCGTAGGCCATTGTGAGATCGACAAATATGCCGACCAAAGCTACCGGGCGCTGTTCGATACGAAAGGAGAGTGGTTCCGTGAGGACGTCCGAGAAGCCGACCCCGATGAAATGCCCGACTTCGACCTACTGTGCGGGGGATTTCCCTGCCAATCTTTTTCGATTGCCGGACACCGTGGAGGGTTTGCCGACCCAAGAGGTACGCTGTTCTTTGAAATTGCGCGGCTGACTGCGGCAAAAAGACCTGCGTATCTGCTGCTTGAAAACGTACCCGGCCTGCTTAACCATGACGGAGGCCGGACGTTTGCGGCCATCCTCCATACGCTGGATGGATTGGGGTATGGTGTGGAATGGCAGGTGCTTAACAGCAAAGATTTCGGCGTCCCGCAATCCCGCAAGAGGGTGTACCTTGTCGGATATCTTGATGAAAGATGCAGAGGAAAAATACTTCCTTTCACCGAAACAGCAGGAACGCCTCTTAAACAAATCCGCTCCGGCGCACAGGGGGAGCGCATCTACTCCACAGAAGGGGTAAGCTGTACCCTGACCTCCCAGGCAGGCGGGATGGGCGGGAAAACCGGGCTGTACTGCACAGGCGTCCCCATCAAAGAAAACACGAAAAAGGGATATAAAATGGCATATCCCGGCGACAGTGTGGATCTGGCATACCCCACCCTCAATACCCGCCGCGGCAGGGTGGGCAGGAAAATCGCCCACACCATCACCACCGGGAGCAGCCAAGGCACCCTTTGCTGTGTGGATATGAACGAGGAACCGGAGCTGACGGACTATGCCCGCTGCCTCACCGCCAAGCAGAACGGCGGGATCCGCAGCCACAAGCGGGAAGCCTCCGGCGTGTGGGACGGATGCCGCATTCGCCGCCTCACGCCACGGGAATGCCTGCGGCTCCAGGGCTGGACGGATGACCGCATCGACCTTGTCCTGCCGCTCCAATCCGACGCCCAACTCTATAAACAGGCTGGGAACGGAGTCACCGTCAATGTGGTGGAAGCCATCGGAAAGCGGCTGGCCGCTGCCCATCGGGAGGTGACCGCTGTCGATTGACCTGAAAGACCAGTTCTTCGGCTGCGAGATCGAGATGACGGGGCTGTCCCGCCAACAGGCGGCGGAAGCTGTGGCCGCTCTGTTCGGCGCCACCGCCATCCACTCCCGTTCCTCCCGCACCTATGACCCATGGGAGGTCACCGACAACGAGGGGAAAACATGGCGCTTTGTCTTTGACGCCAGTATCCGCGCCACCCATCGGAGTGGGCGCAGGCAGCTTTCCACAGGCGATGACACCTACAAAGTGGAGATGAACTCCCCCAAGCTGGAATACAGCGAGATGGGGAAGCTTCAAGATGTAGTACGCACCCTCCGCCATGCGGGGGCTGTGGTCAATTCATCCTGCGGGATGCACGTCCATGTGGACGCCTCCAAGCACACCCCGCAGAGTCTGAAGAACGCTCTGTCCATCATGTACTCCAAGGAGGATATCCTGTTCAAAGCCCTCAAAGTGGACGAACGCCGGGTGGAACGCTGGTGCCAGAAGGTGCGAGAACCCATGCTGGAGAAGATCCGCAGGCTGCCCACCAACACCACCATGGACCGCCTCAAGCGGGAATGGTACGAGGGAGGCGATGGCAGCTACGAGCACTACAACTGGACCCGGTACTACGCTTTGAACCTTCATTCGGTGTTCTATCGCGGCACATTGGAGTGGCGCTGTTTTGAGAGCACCCTCCATGCCGGCAAGGTGCGCGCCAATATTACGCTGGCGCTGGCCATCTCCGCCCAAGCCATCAATCAGAAGCGGACGGTGATGCGGAAAACCGAGATCAGCGAGAACCCCGCCTTCACCTTCCGCACCTTTCTTTTGCGCCTTGGCCTCATCGGGCCGGAGTACAAAAATGTGCGGGAACACTTACTCTCCAATCTTCCCGGCGACAGGGCCTGGCGGTATGACAAATCCCAGTACCCCAGCCTGCAGAACCGACGCAACCAAGAACGATAGAGGTGATGAAAAACCACAGGGAAACTTTACTTTGCCTACGGCTCCAACATGAACCTGAACCAGATGGCCTTCCGCTGCCCGGACGCCCAGGTGGTGGATACCGTCCGGCTGGAAGGATACCGCCTTGCTTTCCGTATGAATGGTGGCGGGCATGGCGTTGCCACCATCCTGCCAGAGCCAGGCAGCTTTGTGGATGGCGTCCTCTGGCGCATTTCAGAACAAGACGAGCAGAGCCTGGACCTTTATGAGGGATTCCCCCGGCTGTATGGAAAGGAACCCGTCACTGTGGTAGACCCGGATGGACTGAAGCGGGAAGTCATGGCCTATACCATGAACAGCCCCTACAAGGACGCCCCCGCACTGCCCTCTCAATCGTACCTGTCCGGCATCCTTCACGGGTGCCGGCAGAACGGGATCGAAATCGAGTCTGTGCTGGACGCTGTCTGGCGCACCCAGCGGGATACGCACCACAAGGTGCTCCCCCGGAAAAAGCCCCGCCAGAAAAATGGCGAGGAACGATAATTCTGCTTTAGCCCCCGTGGGTTTGAGGATTTTCCTCAAATCTGCGGGGGCTTTTTTTATTTTGCCAAAAAGGAGACTGTTATGAAAAATCTTAAAAGAGTGCTGTCCCTGATGATGGCGGTGCTGCTCTGCTTTGGGCTCTTCCCTGGCAGCGCCCTTGCCGCCGAGAATGATTATGACGGGTACCTCGCCATGATCGAATACAAAGACCGCCGTTATTCTCTCAGCGAAAACCTCCCTGCGCCTTTTGGCGGGCGTACAACCGAGGAATTCTTCGAGCTGCGGATCAATGATTTACGCACATACCGCACCGCCTACTGCATCCAGATGGGTGTACGGGCCAACAGCGGCATCGGCTACGAGGCATCGGATGATTACGCCTCTTTCACAGAAGAACAAAAGGCGCTGATCAACACTACCCTCACCCTGGGCTACAACATGGAAACCGGCACAAAGTACGGGGGCAGCGCCATCGATGAGTACATCGCCACCCAAATCCTCATCTGGCTCATTGCCCACAACCAGCTCGGCACAGGATATGAGAGCCAGATCGTGGACGAGATCACCGCCAACAGCCCCGCAGCGAAGCCCATCTTCTATACCCTGCGGGAAAACGTGATGAACTACCGCACGATCCCGTCCTTTACCACAGATGACCCCAGCGCGGTTGGGGCCTATACCCATGCCCTGCAGTACAATGAGAGCACTGGGAAAAATGAAACGACGCTGGTGGATGAGAACAATGTGCTGGGTGATTTCACCTTCAGCTGCCCCGGCGTGGATTTTTCCGTGGACGGGAACCAGCTGCACGTTTCCACCAGTGAAACGGATTTCGGGACCATTACCGCTGAAAAGAGCCTGCCCTCTTCCATCCCCGGTGTGATAACCGGCGGCACGAAATACTGGCTGCGGGATACCTATCAAAATGTTGTCACCTTTGATGTAGAGGGAGAGGCCCAGCCGGTGAAGTGCTACTTCTCCCTCGAAATCAGATCCGGCGCCCTGCAGATCGTGAAAACCTCCGAGGATGGCGAGGTTTCCGGCATCCCCTTCCACATCTCCGGCAACGGGGTGGAACGGGATGTGGTGACAGGCCCGGATGGTACCATCGGGGTGGACAACCTCCAGGCTGGCACTTACACCATCACCGAGCGGTCACCGGACCGATACATCCAGCCCGCTTCCCAGCAGGTGACCATTTACCCCGGCCAGACCGCCAGCGTCAGCTTTTCCAATGTGCTGAAGAAGTTCACCGTCACCATGGAAAAGGTGGATTCCGTCACCGGGGAAGCCCAGGGCGACGCCTCCCTGGATGGCGCGGTGTACGGAATGTTCAAAGGTGAAACCCTGCTGGACACCTACACCACTTCGGGCGGGGGAAAGTTCATCACCAAGGAGTACCCCTGCGGCCCGGATTACTCCATTCGTGAGATCTCGCCCAGCGAGGGGTACCTGCTGGATGAAACCGTCTATCCTGTGGGCGCAGAGCCGGGGAACTTCACGCTGGAACACAACAGCGTCCCCATGACCGCAACGGAGGATGTGGTGCTCGGCTCCATTGCCATCACCAAGCACACCGACCAGCCCGCCATTCCAGAGCAGGACGCTCCTGCTCCTGAAACGGAGCCTCCCACCGAGGAAGAAGCTGCCGTTACGGAAGAACAGCAGACCGAAAGCGCAGAGGAAACTCCCGCCCCCAGCACACCTGAAAATGGCGCTGTTCCTGAAAATAGCTCCGAGCCTTCCAGCCAGCCGGAAGAAAATGAAGCAGCTATCGAGAACCAGGCCGGGGAAAGCAGCGCCATCCCGGAAAACGACGCTGTGCAGGAACCAGCTGACGTTGACCAGCCTGATGCAGCCGATGCGGAAGCAGAAGCTGTGCCGCTGGCCGTTACCAGCAATGAGGTGCAGATCGAGCAGCCGGAGGCTGGGGCTGAGTTTCAGGTCTATCTGGCCAGTGCCGGCAGTTACGAGAACGCCAAAGAGTCTGAACGGGATATCCTGCTGACAGATTCCTATGGTTTCGCCCAATCGAAGTCCCTCCCATACGGCCTGTATGTGGTGCATCAAACCGCTGGCGCCGAGGGGCAAAAATTCGTCCCGGATTTCTCTGTGTTCATTTCCGAGCATGGCAAAACCTATTACTTCATCCTGAACAACCCCACCTTTACTTCCCTCATCCGCTTTGAAAAGAGGGACGCCGAATCCGGCGAGATCATCCCGCTGGCCGGCACCTCCGTGAAGATCCGCAATGCGGATACCGGCGAATGGGTGGTGCAGCACATCAACTATCCCAGCCCCATGGACATCGACACCTTCGTGACGGATTCCACAGGGACCCTCATGCTGCCGGAGGCCCTGGGCTTTGGAAATTACGAGTTGTATGAACAGCAGAGTCCCTGGGGTTACGTTTTGGATGATGAGCCTGTACCCTTTGTGGTGGATGGCACCCAAGACGTTGTCACCGTGACCAAGTACAACACAGTGCAGAAAGGCACCATCACCGTCCACAAGGAGGGCGAGGTGTTCAGCCATGTGGCAGAAGCCGGTGGTCTCTACCAGCCGCAGTATGAGGTGCAGGGCCAGCCGGGCGCCGTTTACGACATCACCGCTCTGGAGGATATCGTCACCCCGGATGGCGTCGTTCACGCAAAGGCGGGAGAACTGGTGGCTGCCCTGACCACAGGGAGCGATGGGACTGCCACATCGGAGCCCTTGTACCTGGGCCGCTACCAGGTTTCTGAACGGACAGCCCCCGCAGGCATGGTGCTGGATCCCGAACCGAAGGAAGTTACCCTCGCCTACGCTGGCCAGGAGGTGTCTGTCACCACCGCCGATGTGGGCTTCGTCAATGAACGGCAGAAGGTAGAGATCAACCTCCAAAAGCTGCTGGAGCAGGATGAGACCTTCTCCATCGGGATGAATGAGGAATGGAAAAACATCACCTTCGGCCTGTTCGCCGCGGAGGAAATCGTCGCCGCAGATGGCAGTTCCATCCCCGCCGATGGCCTCATCGAGACCACCGGCATCGATGAAAACGGGAACGGCTCCTTCAAAACCGACCTCCCCTGCGGGGCCTCGCTGTATGTAAAAGAGATCGGTACGGATGAGCACTACCTGTTGAGCGACGAGAAATACCCTGTGGTGTTTGAGTACGCCGGGCAGGACGTCGCCACCGTGCAGCTGGAGGTCAATGACGGAGAAGCCATCGAAAACACGCTGAAGTATGGCAAGGTATCCGGCTGGAAGGTGGACCAGGACGGATTCGAGTTGGGCGGCGCCGTGATTGGCCTGTTCCGCTTTGACGAAACCGAGTTCACAGAAGAAACCGCCCTCATGGTCACCGAGAGCGATCACGACGGGTACTTTGAATTTGACAAGGTCCCCGTTGGCAATTGGGTCATTCGTGAGATCGCAGCGCCGGAAGCCTTCGTGCTAAGCGAGGAAACCTTCCCAGTGGAGATCACCGAAGATGGGCAGGCCATTGAGATCACCATGGAAAACCAAATCATCCGGGGTACTGTGGAAACCACCAAGGTAGACGCCGACTTCCCGGAGAACACGCTGTCCGGCGCCATTTTTGAGGTGTATGCCGATGTGGATCACAACGGGGAGTTCGACCCTGACATCGACAAGCTGGTGGGTGAAATGGCTGAGTCCGAGGGCGGCATCTATCAGCTGAAGGACTTGCAGTACGGGGATTACTTCCTGCATGAGAAGGAAGCCCCTGCATTTTTCCAGCGTGACGAGGGGTACTATCCCTTCTCCATCACGGAAAACGGCGCCATTGTGCGGGTAGAAACCGAAGCTGGCGTGGGCTTCCTCAACCATGCGCAGACCGGCTCTCTGAAGGTGGTCAAGACAGCCGATGACGACCAAATCGAAGGCCGCACCTTCAAGATCACCGGCACCGACTTCATGGGCAACGCCTATGAGCAGGAGTTCCAGACCGATGAGAACGGTGAGATCAACGTCACCCTCCGGGTGGGCGAGTACACCGTTTCCGAGGTGGCTGGTGAGGATGCCGAACAGTATATCCTGCCGGATGACCAGACCGTGGAGATCCAGGCTGGCGAAACCGTCACCGTGGCGATGCACAACAAGCTGGTGCCGGAAGTTCCCACCGTTCCTCAGACTGGGGACAGCCCCTGGATGCCCGCAGTTTTGATTGGCCTTTCCGCTCTGGCGCTGCTGGCAGGCGGCGGGCTTCTCGCCATGCACCTTGTGGGCAAAAAGAAGAGATCCGCAGGCGGCGATGACAGGGACCAGGATATCCGATGAAAACCTTCCTGAAAGGTTTCTGCATCGGCCTGCTGTGCCTGAGCCTGTTGGGGCTTGCGTGGTTTTTGGTGCTCCAGCCGGGGCTGACCAATGGGGAAGCGCAGGCCCTAAAAGAGGAATACACAGTACAGCCCCTCCCCGGAGCCGAAAGCTCCGGGGAGGAACCGGCTGGGAATGAACAAACCGGCCAGGAACAGGAGCTGGAAGCCATCGTAGACCTCCCGGCCCTGCAAGCGGAATACCCGGATATCAAGGGGTGGATCACCATTCCCGGAACCTGCGTGGACTACCCTGTCCTGCAAAGCGGCGCCCAAGACCCTGAACACTACTTGCGGCGCACCTATAAAGGGGAATGGCGCACAGCCGGCAGCATTTTCTTTCAGTGGGACTGCACCACGGAAAGCCGGAACACCGTGGTCTACGGACACAACATGAATGACGGAACCATGTTCGCTGTGCTTCAGAAGATGGCCGATGCGGCATTCCGGGAAGAACACTCCGAAATCCTCCTGCAGACGGAAAATGGGCTACAGGAGTACACCATTGTGGCTGTGCTGAAAACGGATATCTCCAAGCTCTCCTTTAACCGCACCGTATTCGCTGACGATGGGGATTTTCTGTCCTTTCAGCAGGAACTGCTTGCACAGCCGCTGTATCACGACCCAGCATTTATTCCCGGCGCAGGCCACCGACTGCTGACCCTTGTTACCTGTTCCTATGAATGGGATAACGCTCGCACGGTGGTTGTCGCCGTACAAAAGTGAGGTGAGCATGAACCTATGGAACCGAAAGCAATTATAGTCATTGTCCTGTGCGCTGTCATTTTAGGCGGCCTTGTTTTCCTGCACATTCGCAACCGCAGGAAGAAGTAGCAGAGATTTGATTGGGTGGGGCGCTGGAAAGCGCCCTGCTTTTTGTATTTGATTGCACTGGAGGGATTGATTGAAGAAACTTGGACTTTTAGACTGGCTGGCAGAGCAGCACCGCACCTTCATCTCCAACCTGCGCCTGCAGCCCACTCTCAAATGGGAGGCCCTTGGAGACTTGTACCATCTGGAGAACAAAGAGCAGTACCCGCTGAAGGAGTGGGAAGAAGCCGTGTCCTACCTGCTGGGCTGTGAGGTGCGGTTTGCCAATTATGAGGACATCGGGAAAAGCCTCAAGCCCTTTTCCCTGAAATTGAGGTGACTTCATGAATCAATTTTACACCGCCGAATCCGTCACGGAGGGCCACCCGGATAAACTGTGCGACCTCATAGCCGACAGTGTTCTGGATGACTGCCTTTCCCATGACGCTCTCTCCCGTGTGGCCTGCGAAGTGCTGGCCACCAAGGGGCAGGTCATCGTAGCTGGTGAGATCACCAGCCTGCACGAACCCCAAATCCCGGCCATTGTCCGTTCCGTGCTGCGGAAGGTGGGCTACGACCCCGCCCGGTACGCTGTCCAATGCCTCATCCATAAGCAAAGCCCGGATATTGCCGCAGGGGTGGACTGTTCCTTAGAGCAGCGAAGGGAATCACTCAGAGATCCTGTCCTCCGCTTGGGTGCTGGTGACCAGGGGGTCATGGTTGGGTACGCCTGTTCGGAAACCCCGCAGATGCTGCCTCTTCCCGTTGTACTGGCCCACCGGCTGACCAGCTGTCTCACCACAGCCCGGAAATCCGGCATGGTGCGGGGCCTGCGCCCGGATGGCAAAGCCCAGGTCACAGTGGAATACGACGAGGATGGACGCCCCCTGCGGCTGGACACGGTTGTCCTCTCCGCCCAGCACAGCCCGGAGAAGCCCGCCGATGAACTGTTTTGGGAACTCACCGACAAGGTGCTGACCCCGGCGCTGCAGGCGCTTCCCCCGGACGAGGATACCAAGATCCTGCTGAACCCCTCCGGGCGTTTTGTGCTTGGAGGCCCGGAGGCCGACACCGGCCTCACCGGAAGAAAACTCATGGTGGACAGCTATGGTGTGTTCGCACCCCATGGGGGCGGCGCCTTTTCCGGGAAGGACCCCACCAAGGTGGATCGTTCCGGGGCATATATGGCCCGCTACATCGCCAAAAACCTCGTAGCCGCCGGGCTGTGCAGCCGGTGCCAGGTGACGCTGGCCTATGCCATCGGAAAAGCCGAGCCGGTGATGGTGGAGGTGGATACCTTCGGCACCGGCGCCATCTGCGCCGACGATTGCCTGGCAGATGCGGTGCGCCTTGTATTCGGGCTGACCCCTTCGGAGATCATCGCCCAGCTGGACCTGTTGACGCCCCGCTATACCCAAACCGCGTCCTACGGGCATTTTGGCAAGCCGGAACTCCCCTGGGAGCGCACCGACCAGGCCAAGATCCTCCGGGCAGCGGTAATCTAACACAAAGGAAGGAGCATTCCCATGCCCGGAGTGAGCAAAGAACAGATTGCCGCCGCCAAGCAGATGACTGCCATCGAGTTCCTGCGCCGGTTTCGCCCCAACGAACTGGTCAGAAGCGGCAGCCGTGGTGAGTTCCAGCTGAGGGAGCACGACAGCTTCAAAATCAACGGGGAGTCCTCCATCTGGCATTGGAAAAGCCGGGATATCGGAGGGAAATCCGCTCTGGATTACCTCATCAAAGTGGAAGGGATGAAGTTTGTAGATGCGGTGCTGGCCTTGTGCGATGAATGCCCCGGCTACATCCCGCCTCCGCCTCAACAAAAAAAGAGGCCGGAGTTCATTCTTCCACCGGCAGCCGTGAACAACCGCAGGGTGTTCGCCTATCTGCTGAAGCGAGGGATCAGCCGTGGGGTTATCGAAGCCTGCGTCCGAGCAGGGATCCTCTATGAAAGCGCAGACTACCACAACGCTGTTTTCGTCGGCAGGGATGAAACCGGCACTGCCCGGTATGCCTTCCTGCGCGGCACCTACACACGGGGAGAACCCTTCAAGGCAGAGGTGCCGGGCAGCGATAAGCGGTTTTGCTTCCTGCTGCCGCCGAAGGGGAAAACCAACCGGGTGGCTGTGTACGAAGCCGCCATTGAACCCATGGCCCATCTGACGCTGGAAGGGACTACAGACAAATGGCGGCTGTCCCTCGGCGGCATCTATGCGCCGGAAGAAGGACAGCGGCAGGAACGGGAGGCCAAGAACCCCCTTGCGCTGGATGCTTTTCTGGAGCGCCACCCGGAAATCGAGGAAATCGAAATCTGCACCAACAACGATTTTGCCGGGTGCTGGGCCGCAGCCCACATCGAGAGAGCCTATCAGGGCCGGTACCGCATGGTGAAGAACCTGCCCCGGCGAGAGGGCTGCGACTATGGCGACCTGGCAAAAGAAAACTATGAACGGCGAACCGCCCGGAGCCTTTCGGACGGTTCCCGATAGAAAGAAGGTCATGCAATCGACAAGCAGGAAATCACACTGAAACTTTACTCCCCGCTGAAAGGGGATTTCTTCCCACAGGAGGTCTACGACGATATAGATTGGCTGAACCGAGTGGGGCCGGACGAGTTCTCCGGCTTTGAGCTGGCGGATTATGAGGAATCCATCCAATCCGCTATAACGGCCTCTCTGAAAGGAAGCGGCGGGGATCTCATGCCCTATTTTTCAGAGCAGCGAACCCCCGACGTCAAGGCAAAGGTGCTCAGCGCCATCCCCTCGGTGGAACTCCGGGACGGGGAGTTGATGGGCTGCACCACCGTCCGGCTGAAGGAGCCTCTGAACGATGTGGAAATGAAAGCTCTCCAGGAGTATCTGCGGGGCCAGTTTTCCGATGGCTGGGGCGAAGGCTTCGAGCAGTGGGAAATCTATACGGAGGATGGTACGCTCTACGTCCATTTTTGGAACGAGGACTCCTTCTCCTTCGAAGCCGTGCCGGTGCAGGTCGCAGAGCCTACAAAAGAGCCGTCTGTTCCCAAACGCCCCAAAATGAAGCTGGCCGGCATGGACGGAAACATCTTCTTTATCCTCGGCAAGGCGTCCCAGCTTCTCAAGAGAAGTGGACAGCCGGAACAGGCCAAGGAGATGACGGACCGTGTCTACAGATCCGGGGACTACGGAAAAGCCCTGTCTATCATCAGCGAGTATGTGGAAACCGAGCTGTCAGTAAAACCGCCTGCGAGATCCAGGAAGGAACGGGGTGACGCCAGATGAATGAGAAAAAGTATGAAATCACCAACATCGCCCATCCCCATTACCCGTGGCTGCACCGCATCCGGGCACTGCGGGATGTGCGGGAGGACGTCCAGGCCGGTGACCTGGGCGGCTTTGTCCAATCGGAGGAAAATCTGAGTCAGGAGGGCGCGTGCTGGATTGCGGGAAACGCTATCGTGGCTGAAGAAGCCTATGTGTACGGAAACGCCATCCTGTGGGATCAGGCCTGCGCCCGTGGCTGTGCGGCCATCTCCGGCCCAAGCAGGATCGGTGGAAACGCCATCATAGAGGATTACGCCATCATCACTGCCGGGTACGTGCACGGCAATGTCCATATTTCCGGAAACGCCAAGCTCTTTGCGAATGCTGTAACCGGCGGTATTCCCGTCGTTATGGAGGGAGCTACTGTCTACGGGGTTCTTGGCGGGGAGATCGAAGTGCGTGAAACCGCTGTGATTTTGCCTGGGGTCACCATAGACAATCCCACCAGCGACGTGATTCACATCGGGCCGGACGATATCGCCATCGAGCGCAGGTTCAAGCGTGAATCGCCCATTCTCACCCCGCCGCCCGGTTTCCAGCCCAAGCAGCATACCACCGTCAGGAAGCGCCATCGGGGTGAGGAACGATAAAAACAAAACAGGAAGGATGATGCCTCTGAATCAAAAGAACGAACTTGCTCAAGTTGTAGAAGAATCCACTTTGCCCATCGAACACAACGGCGGGGATGGATGGACCATTCTGCATGGGGACACCCTGCAGATCATTCGTGCGTTCAAACCCCAGGTGTTTGACGCCCTCATCACCGACCCGCCCTATGCTTCGGGCGGCTGGAAACCCGCAGAGAAAAACCGCACAACCACACAGAAGTACAGCAGCATGGACCCCAAGAACGCTCCGCCCGACTTCGACGGGGACAATCGGGATCAGAGAAGCTGGACCCGCTGGATGGCCGAGTGGCTGTACGATGCCCGCAAAGCCTGCAAGCCGGGTGCGCCCGTCTGCCTGTTCATCGATTGGCGGCAGTACCCCTCCATCACCGATGCTTTGCAATGGGCAGGATGGATTTGGCGGGGCTGCGTGGTGTGGGATAAGATGACCAGCCGCCCGCAGAAAGGGCGTTTCCGCCAGCAGAGCGAATATGTGGTGTGGGGCTCCAACGGCCCCATGCCGGTGAGCCGCCCGGTGGGCTGCCTTCCGGGGGTGTTCCGTTACGCCAATCCGCAAAACCGCACTCATGTCACCGAGAAGCCCCTGCAGCTCATGCGGGACCTTGTGAAGATTTGTGTGCCGGGAGGAAGGATCCTCGACCCCTTCTGCGGCGCCGGAACCACCGTGCTGGCAGCCAAGCTGGAGGGGTACGAGGCCGTGGGCATTGAGGTGACCGATGCCTACTACAAGCTGGGCTCGGGTCGGGTGCGTTTCGCATTGGAGGCCCAGCCGGAAACCGCTGAATAATCTCCATGGCTATCCATGTGGATAGCCGCCAACAACCCCAAACCCAGGCAGGCTATCCACATGGATAGCCTGCCTGATTACCTACAAAGAAAGGAAACATCGCCATGGAAAAAGCCTTTGCCTACATCTGCACAGCTGCGGATACGGCTCCCCGCCTTTTGAAGCGGTACTGCCGAAAAGTTTACGAGCTGGGATACGTCCCCATTTGCCCTAAACTAAACGATGGGCAGTACCTTGCGCTGGACAACGCCGATGAAAAGAGGGATTTTCACAATATCGCCCGCCAGAAGCTGGGCCGGTGCCGGATGCTGGTGGTATGCGGCAAGGAGATCAGCAACTCCATGTCCGCAGAAATCGGGCTGGCCGAAAAGAGAAACATCATCTGCACCACACTGGATGGTCTGGCCAGAATCAAAGAAGCTGGCGAGGACAACGCCATCTGACCTGCGGCGCAGGCCGCTTTTTTCCCAGCCGGTGACTGGTTTTGCAAGCATAGCCTTTGGATATCCAAAGGCATTCTTGGGGAGAACCCCAAACCCCCGGCTGCCCGCCACCGCCTGATTTTGTGAAATACGAGGTGAAAAATGAGCCAAAAGCAGTATGCCGCATTTGCGGCAAATATAAAATCATGGGATGCCCTGCGCCAGAAGAAAACAAACTTTGTTCCGGGAGTTCTTCAGGTCGAAAAGGTCATCCTTCTGAGCAAAGCGGATTTTGACAAGCTCTCGGAGGATATCTCCCCGGATTATCCGTTCCTGCAAGACAACCGGAACCTTCTCAGCGCCGATCCGGGCGGGTTGTTCCGCTGCCTGATGGTACGGGCAGAAGGGCAGGCAGAGCATCTGCTCATCTCACAGCGAAGGAATACCCTGTACCTGGGCTATGGGAAGGATTACCGCAAGGTGGACTTAAAAGGCGTTCCGGTGGAACGCATGGTTTTAGAAGATCCGAAGGTGTACCAGGAACGGGCTGTGTTCCATCATCGGCCTCGCTGCATGGAGGATATCATGGCAGAGCATCCCGGAACCACTGCTCCAGAGCGCCAAACGGGGTTTCGGGTGGAGCAGATCGTCATCCTCACCGATGAGCAGTACCGTCAGTTCCAGGAATGCGGCCTTGTGGAAGATCAGATTTTCCTGTTCGAGTACAACGGCAAGATGTGGTTTGACCCCGGCGACCTGTGCTGGCACTGTGTGCTCGTCAAAGGCGAAACCAGCAGGGATGGCGTCCTGGTGGAAGCGGAGGGGTATTCTTATGCCCGGTACGCCGCCTTTGCCCCGGATTGCAGCAGGCTGCGGCTGCGGGATGCCCCTGTCCACTATGAATACCCAGCAAAAGCGCCGGAGCAAGTGAAAACCCGAAAAAGGAATGAGCCGGAACGCTAAAGGAGTCCATATGAGAAAACGAAACCATATCATTCCCCTCCATCTGAACAAAAAGGAACTGGCCCATCTGGAGACCCAGGTGAAACTCAGCGGCCTTGCCCGTGAGGAATTCCTGCGCTCCCTCATCATGGGGGCGCAGCTGCAGGCGAGGCCCTGCATTCACCATGCCGACCTGCTTCACAAGGTGGCTGGGCTTTGCAATAACGCCAACCAGCTTGCCAAGGTCGCAAACACCTATGGCGAGGCCAGCCGGCAGAGCGTGGAGGAAATGACCAGCATCGCCCGTGCGGTCTGGAAGGAAGTGAAGGAGAACTGGTAAATGGCGTACACCAGCATTATCCCCGTGCACCGCCTGGACAACAGTGTGGACTATGTCCTGGATGAGAAAAAAGCCTCCCGTTCCCAAAACGCAGACTCCCTGCAGGCGGCGGTGGACTATGCCCTCAATAAGGATAAAACCGAGCAGGACCTGTTCTGCTCGGCCATTGGCTGTACGCTGGATTCCGCCTTTGAGGATATGCGCCAGATTAAAAGGATGTGGCACAAGGAAAAAGGGGTGCAGGGATTCCACCTGGTGCAGAGTTTCGCCGCCGGGGAGGTAACGCCGGAATTGGCCCATCAGATTGGCCAGGAATTTGCGGACCGTCTGTTGGGCGGCAGATTTCAAGTGGTCATCAGCACCCACTTGAACACCGGGCATATCCACAACCATTTGGTTTGGAATTCCGTTTCCATCCAAACGGGGAAAAAGTACCGGAGCAATGAAAAAAGCTACGTCACCGGGGTCCGCCGGATCTCCGATGAATTGTGCCGGAAATACCAACTCTCGGTCATCGAAACCGAGAAATCGGAACGGGTGGCCCGCCCCTATGCCCAATGGCTGGCCGAGCAAGAGGGAAAACCCACTTGGAAAACCGTCATCCAGCAGGATGTAGACGCCGCCATCGCTGCCTCTCTCACGTGGAAGCAGTTCCTGCGGGTGCTGGAACAGCAGGGGTACACCTTCCGCTTTGACCGCAAATACATGACGTTGAAACCGCCAGGCAAGGATCGGCCCGTCCGGTTCAAGACCCTGGGCAAAAACTACACGCCCGAAGCCATTCAGCGCCGTATCCTGTACCCCAGGCGCTCCGCACCGGCTGGGAAAAGAACACCGCCCACCCATGGGCTGCTTCTCCTCCTTGGGGAAACGCAGCCCCGCAAGCTCACCGGCCTGCGGGCCCTCTATTATTCCTATTTATATCAGGTGGGGGTGCTTCGCAAGAAACCGCCCTACCCCAGCTATGCCGTGCGGGAGGATATCCGCAAGCTGGACCAGCGGATCGAACAGGCTGATTTCATCTTTCAGCATCATGTGGAGGACCGTGGCCAGCTGGCCAGCCTCCGGCAGCAAGCGGAGGATGAAATCGCCGTGCTGTTAAAGCAGCGCCAGAAACTCTACCGCTACGAGCCGGACTCTCCACAGATCAGCGCCCTCGCAGAGAAACTCCGGCAGCTTCGCCACACCGCCAAGCTGTGCCGGAATATTGAAACCCACTCTGTGGAGATGGAAAAACGCCTGCTGGCGGCCCAAGAGGAAGATCGCCAGCGTCAGGAACGGGAAGGAAGACAGCAAGAACGTAAAACTAAAGACGAACCCAGGAGGTGATCAATTGAACAGAATCCCCAGCAGAGAACAGGTGGAACGCCTCCGGCAGCGATATCCCACCGGAACCCGTATCGTCCTGCATTCCATGGATGATGCCCAGGCCCCGCCCACTGGCACCATGGGTACGGTTGTCTATGTGGATGATATGGGACAACTCGGAGTTGAATGGGACAACGGTTCCGCCCTGTCTCTTATCCCCGGTGAAGATTCCTTTTCCAAAGTTTCTGCGCCGGAAAAGGAAAAGCAGAAACGCTCCCGTGATTTGGAGCGATGAAAGCGAGGTGATTTGACTGAACTACGGAAGTGACCCCGCCGACCAAATCGTCCGATTTACCTTGGAAGGGACGGAGGTAGCACTCAAGCTGTCGGGGCTGGCGGCAAAGAATTTTGCGCTGTTCGTCTATGCGGTATTAAAGGATCAGAAGAAAACCCGTGGAAAAACACGGCTGGTGCGGATGCTGCGGGAGCAGCGCCCCTTCAAATTCTTTAAGGTGCCGGTGAGCTATATGAAGGATTTTGCCAGGGAAGCCAAGGAACACGGGCTGCTGTACGTCCCCATTCGGAACCGGCAGAAGTCTGAGCGCATCGAGGTGGTGGTGTTTGCAGATGACGCCTCCAAGATCCAGCGCATCTATGACAACCTCGGCCTGGATTATGTGGCGGCCCAGGCTGGTGACGCCACTGTGGAGAAAGCACCTGTGCAGGAGAAACAGCCTCCCGCTGCCGCTGCTCCCAGCAGGATGGAAACCGTCCAGACGGAGCATGGTGCGGTGGAATTTGAGGTGGGCGGCTTCGAGGATGAGATTGAACTCTCCTCCGTACCGGACCAGGAGGAAGGGGCAAATTTTACTTCTGGCCGGGAGAAGGACCCTGTACAGGGGGAGGCGGCAAAGAGTCCGTCAGAGAATTCCTCGCCCGACAGAAGTTCTTCGCCCGGTCCAACCGGCAGTGAGCCGGCACCTGAGCAAAAGCCCTCCGTGAGAAAACAGCTGCAGGAGATCCGGCAGGAGCAGGCCCAGAAGAAGGAGGAACGGGCCAGGCAGCCCCAGCGTGAGCACACTGCGCCCGGCCGCAGCAGAAAAAAGAAAAAGCAGAAAGGACGGTAATGCAGTATCGATTTAAGTACATTGATTGGCAAACAGCAGGAGCAGCAGCCCCAGCAGGAGACACCCCGCCTTTCCAAAGAGGAATACGCCGCCATGCGAAAGGCGGAACGGGAAGAACTCCAGGCGCGGGTGGACGCCCAGGCCCAGGAGGTGTTCCGGGATGACGCCTCCATGAAAGGGTTTCTCAATTTTATGGCGCAGTGCACCCCGCAGAGCACCCGGAACCTTCTCATCCTCTATGAACAGGATCCCACCATCACCCACCCCCGTACCTTCGACAAGTGGAAAGAAGCCGGGCGTTCCCTGCGAAGCGGTGTGACGGGGTATGCGTTCTACGCCGACCAGGAGTATGAACGGGAAGATGGCACCAAGGGCAGCGGCTTCACCATCACCAAAGCCTTTGACATCTCTCAGACCAGGGGCCAGCAGCCCCTGCCCTCCCAGCAGCGGCTGCCGGAGGAGATCATCGCCGCCCTGGTGGAGCAAAGCCCTGTTCCACTGGCCATTTCCGATCAACTGCCCCAGGGGGTGCAGGCGCAGTATGTCCCCAAGCAGCGCACCATCTATGTGAGAAACGGGATGGACGAAACCGCTACGATTTGCGCCTTTGCCCGTGAGCAGGCCCATGCCGGTTTTGACACCGTAGGCAGCGGCTACTACCGGCAGGCGTATGCGCCCCAGGCCTACTGCGCGGCCTATGTGGTGGCACAGAAACTGGGGCTGGACACCTCTGCTTTCCACTTTGATAAGGTGTGCCAGACCTGCGCCGGGATGGAAGTCCAGGAGAAGAAGGGGTTCATCAGCGACGTCAAGCGGGCGGCCTATGCCATCAACCGGGATATGCAGCGGAGCTTTCGGGAGATGGAGCAGACCATCCAGCCGGATGAATTCTCCGTAGAGCCTCCCAAGCCCGCCAAAGCGCCCAAGGCAAAAGAGGACAAGGAAAAGGAAGCGGCCAGATAACGGCTCCCGCCGAGAGTTTTCCGTTTGTTTTCTTCTGTACGGTAGCTTTCTACAAGGCGTTGTGATATGGTGATGATGAAAAACAGCAGGAAAGGCAGGGGTGCCTATGGAAAAGCAAAGGATGCTCAAGATGAGCCAGCTGGAACAGGATATGCTGGTCAAAGCCCTTTGCGATACGCAAAGTGATGTGCAGCCTGAACAGGCCGAGGAAATGCGTTCCCTTGCTGCGAAAACCGTCCGTGCTCCCCGCCGCAGGCTGTACCTGAGCGATGAGGAATTCGGGCGGGCGGTACAGGCCCTAAACCGAAAGCGCAACGCCTATCTGTCGGCAGGACGGAGCAGCGTGGGGTTTGACCGCATTCTCCTCAAGCTGTTGAACAGCAAGTACCGGCATACGCCGGTCAGATAAGTCCATTCACTCCCCCCGAAGCCTGTGGGTTCTCCCCATGGGCTTCGGGGGGCTTTTTTTGTTTTCTGCAAAAAGGAGGGTTATTTTTGATTCGATAGCTGTACGGAAAAATCCATGGTGGGTGTGGCTGCTGCCGCTGCCCATCGTTTGGTGGGCTGCCCTTTTGGTGGCCGGAAGCTGGAGCGCCGGGATGAACCTCGTGGATCTGCTGGGGAAACTCTCCGCAGCCATAAACAATCGCTTTGCCATCCACTGGACGGAGTATTCCGCCCGGTGCCTGCTGTTCTTTACCATGGGGTATGGGATCGTGGCGCTGACGGTGGCCTCCAGCCGGAAGAACCGCCGACGTGGTGCGGAACACGGCTCCGCCCAATGGGGCGATGTGTTTCAGATCGCCAAGCGGTACCGGGATAAGAAGCACCCGAAGGAAAACCTCATCCTGACCCAGCACTTTCAGATGGGGCTGGACGGTCATAAACACAAGCGCAATACCAATGTGCTGGTGATTGGGGGCAGCGGCGCCGGCAAAAGCCGCTCCTACGCCATTCCCAACGCCCTGAACTGCGGGAACTGCTCCATGGTGATTTGCGATCCGAAATCCGAGATCCTGCGAAAAACCGGAGGAGCTCTGAAAGCCAATGGCTATGAGGTACGGGTGTTCGACCTGCTCAGCCCCGACACCTCCTTCTGCTACAACCCTTTAGCCTACGTGCGGGATGACAAAGACGTGCTTCGCCTCATCGAAACCCTCATCCAATCCACCACCCCGCCGGGAGCACAGAGCAGCGACCCGTTCTGGACCAAATCGGAAACGGCGCTGCTCCAGGCCCTGGTGCTCTATCTCATGCATGAAGCCCCAAAGGAAGAACAGAACTTCGCCATGGTGATGGAGATGCTGGCGGCTGCGGAAGTCCGAGAAGAAGATGAGGAATACGAGTCCCCCTTGGACATCCTGTTCGCCCGTCTGGAGATGCGGGACCCGGAGAGCATCGCCGTGAAGCAATACCATGTGTTCAAGATGGGGGCCGGAAAAACTCTAAAATCCATTTTGATTAGTGTTGGTGTCCGGCTGTCCGCCTTCAACCTGCCGCAGATTGCCCGGCTCACCTATACCGACGACCTCCATCTGGAGGAATTGGGTGAAAAGAAGGTGGCCCTGTTCTGCTGCATTCCGGACAGCGATAAATCCCTCAACTACCTTGTGGGCATGATTTACGGGCAGCTCATCCAGACGCTGTACTATGTGGCAGACCGGAAATACAAGGGCCGCCTGCCGGTGCCGGTGCATCTCCTCATCGATGAAGCGCCCAACATCGCCCTGCCTACGGACAACTTTCTGCCCTGGCTCTCCACCATGAGAAGCCGTGCCATATTCTGCAGCTACATCGCTCAGAACATGGCGCAGATCAAGGCGCTGTTCAAGGAGCAGTGGGAGTCCCTGGTGGGGTTGTGCGACGAGTTTTTATATCTCGGCGGCAACGAGAAGGAAACCCACAAGTACGTCTCCGAGCTCATGGGCAAGGAAACGCTGGATACCAACACCTACGGCCACAGCCGTGGGCGAAGCGGCAGCTTCAGCGTCAACGACCAACAGACGGGCCGGGAACTGCTCACCCCCGATGAGGTGCGGATGCTGGACAACCGCAAGGCGATTTTGTTCGTCCGTGGGGAGCGCCCCATGCTGGACGATAAGTACGACCTGATGCGCCACCCCAATATCCGGCTTACCGAAGATGGGGGCGCTGCGCCCTACGACTATACCCAGGCGAAAGACGCCGCAAACGATTTGGACTATTCTCCGGAGCAGTACGAGGATTTCGAACTGCTGGATCCGGAGGACTTTTTGAAGCCTTAAACTACACAATGAATTGGAGGAATGCTTCTGAAGAATATTCTGCATCATTGGATTTCCAAGAAAAATCATAGCAAGAAGAACGACAGACCCCAGGGCGCCCTGCCCCTTGGCAGAAAGGGCCGCTGCGCGTTTTCCGTCTATGCCGCCACCGTGCTGTGCGTTGGCTGCCTGTCTACCACTGCCTTCGCCGCCAGCGATCCGCTGACAGTAGTGAACAATCTCTCCACTTTCATCTTTTCCCTGATCCGCGCCATCGGCCTGATTCTGCTGGGCTGGGGCGTGGTGCAGGTGGGCCTCTCCTTCCAGAGCCATGACCCCTCCCAGCGTTCCCAGGGCTTTCTCACCCTGGCGGGCGGCCTGGTCGTGACCTTTGCCAAGGAGATCCTCGACCTTATCACAGCTTGAGTTTCTGTGTTCCGGCCGCGGGGGCGTCCACAGGGGCGCTCCCGCCTATTTTTTCTTAAGGAGGTGACCAGCCGGAAACTGGATCATAGATAACCTGAACTCGGCGCTGGAAACATGGAACGACAAGCTGGCCGAAATCTGGACCTTGCTCACCCAGGACCCCGCCACCTTCAAAGGCGGTGGGATTTGGGGCGTCATGCTCAACATCAACGATGCGCTGAAAGCCATTGGTCTTGGCTTGTTGGTGCTGTTCTTTGCAGTTGGTGTAGTCAAGACCTGTTCGAGCGTGGCCGATCTGAAGCGCCCGGAACACGCCCTCAAGCTGTTTGTACGCTTCGCCCTGGCAAAGGCGGCGGTGACCTATGGCCTGGATCTGATGCTGGCGGTGTTCCGCATTGTCCAGGGCATGGTTTCCACCATCATCACCCAATCGGGCCTGTCGGGGAGCACCGGCACGACACTGCCCCAGGAGATTATCGACAAGATCAACGATGTGGGGTTTTGGGATTCCATCCCCCTGTGGGCGGTGACCCTCTTAGGCGGCCTGTTCATCACCGTTTTGTCGTTCATCATGATTCTGACGGTGTATAGCCGGATGTTTAAACTCTATATGTACACCGCCATCGCCCCGGTTCCGCTCTCCAGCTTTGCGGGGGAACCCACCAGCAATGTGGGCAAAAACTTCCTCCGCTCCTATGCCGGAGTGTGTCTGGAAGGAGCCATCATCGCATTGGCCTGCATCATCTTCTCCGTCATGGCAACCTCCCCGCCTGCGGTGGATCCCAATGTCTCGGCGGTGACCGCCGTGTGGAGTTATGTGGGCGAGCTCATTTTCAACCTGCTTGTCCTCGTAGGCGCCGTGCGGATGAGTGACCGCATCGTGAAAGAAATCTTGGGCCTGTGAGCCGGAAGGAGTGAAGCAATATAGAAGTAAAAGTGCCAAAGGAAATACGGGATTACCAGGAGTCCATCTTTTTCGGCCTGTCCACCAGGCAGTTCCTCTGCTCCCTTCTGGCGGTGGGCGTAGCAGTGGGCATCTACTTCGGCCTGCGTCCCTTTGTGGGGAACGAGGAAGTGGGCTGGATGTGCATCCTTGGGGCTGCGCCCTTTGCCGCCTGTGGCTTTTTCAAGTACCATGGCATGACTGCGGAAAAGCTGGCCTGGGCCTGGTTTAAGTCGGAATTCCTGTACCCGAAGAAGCTGGTGTTTCAATCCGACAGCCTCTATTACGAGGCAATGGAGGAAGCCATTGCGGAGGGCGAAAAGCCTCCCCACAAGCGCAAAAACCGCGGGCCCCAGCCACCAACTGGGAAAGAACAGGGGGAATAAGGCATGGAGATGAACATCCACTCCATCCTCCCGGAGGAAATCGCCGCTATGGGCGGGCATAGCAACCGTGTGCTGAATGACAAAACCGGCTGCATCGGCTATCTGACAGCCAACCTCAATGCCAGCGCCCCGGTGTTTGAAAGCTCCTGGCATGACCGTACGCCCCGGCTCAACACCCCGGAATTCACCGACGATTTCAACGACATGATGGATGCCCTGCGCCAAGGGATCCTGAAAAGCCCCGCAGAACTGCGTGCTTATTGTGCCGCTCACCCGGACAGCCTTCTGCAAGACAATCTCAGTGCCGATACACGGCATGGGTTTCGCATCAATACCGGAAGGTACTCCTACTGGATGGTCTGCTCGTTTCTCTCGACAGACTGCCGGTTGTGGATAAACGCTTTTTCGTTCCTTTCGCTGGCTCGCTACATGAGGGAGGCCCGAAACGGCATCCCCATTCTGGACTTGCAGGGCCATGAACGGTTCCGAATGCCGGATGGAGGAAAACTGAAAGCCGTGTCTCCCAACGGGCGCTCCAGCTTCTGGACCATCCGCTATTTGGACACGGAGCAGGCGGTTCTGTTCGATGAACTGCGCCAAAGCTCCATCCACGCTGTTCAGGAGCTGCCGGAGTGGGCGGCAAAAAGCGGGCTTCATCTGCTGCCGCTGGATCCGCCCATGCGGGCCAGCCACAAGCCGCACCGCAAAGGGCAGGAGCGATGATGCCCAACACAAAAATCTCTTAGAAAAGGACGGATGCCTATAATCAAAACGCTTACTAAAGCAACGAAGTTGGAAAAAGAGAAATTCACGATCCCCAAGTCCGTACAGGACGCCATCCCCATCCAGCGCATCTGGCCGGATGGGATTTTTCAGGTGGGGAGCCGGTTTTCCAAGACCTTCTCCTTTACCGACATCAATTACAGCATTGCCAGCAAGGACGATAAGACCGCCATGTTCCTGGACTATTCAGAGCTCCTCAACGCTCTGGATTCCGGAGCCAGCGCCAAAATTACCATCCACAACCGGCGGATCGACAAGGCGCAGTTCGAGAAATCCCTGCTGCTCCCCATGCGGGAGGATGGCCTGGACCATTTCCGCAGGGAATACAATGAAATGCTGCTCTCCAAGGTTACCGGCACCAACAACAGTGTGGTGCAGGATCGCTACATCACCATCACGGTAGCCAAGCGGAATATCGATGAAGCCCGCACCTATTTCTCCCGTGTAGGCACAGACCTCATCAATCACCTGTCTCAGCTGTCCTCGGTGGGGCGGGAACTGGACGCCGCCGCCAGGCTGCAGCTGTTCCGGGATTTCTTCAAGGGTTCGGAGCCTGCGGCCTTTGCCTTCGACCTGCGAGAGCACATGAAAAAGGGCCACAGCTTCAAGGATTGGCTCTGCCCTGACTCCATGGAATTTCAGAAGGACCACTTCCGCATCGATGAGCGATGGGGCCGGGTGCTCTATCTGCAGGATTATGCCACCTACATCAAAGACTCCATGATTGCCGAGCTCTGCGACATGGACCGCAGCCTCATGCTGTCTATCGACGTCCTGCCGGTTCCCACCGACGAGGCAGTGAGGGAGATTCAGAACAAGCTGCTGGGTGTGGAGACCAATGCGGCCAACTGGCAGCGGAAACAGAACGCCGCCAATAACTTCTCCGCCGTGCTGCCCTATGACATGGAGCAGCAGAGGAAGGAAACCAAGGAGATGCTGGACGACCTCACCAACAGAGACCAAAGGATGATGTTCGGCCTGGTGACGCTGGTGCATCTGGCCGACACCAAGGAGCAGCTTGACTCGGATACCGAAACCATCCTCACCGTGGCCCGAAAGCATCTGTGCCAGATGAGCACGCTGCGCTGGCAGCAGAAGGATGGTCTGGACACCGTTCTGCCCTATGGCCTGCGGAAGATCCATGCCCTGCGCACCCTGACCACCGAGAGCACTGCGGTGCTGATTCCCTTCCGCGCCCAGGAGATCCTCCAGGGCGGCGGCATCTACTACGGGCAGAACGCTGTTTCCAAGAACATGATTGTGGCGGACCGCCGCAGACTCCTCAACGGGAACAGTTTCCGTTTGGGTGTCAGCGGATCCGGTAAATCCTTCTCCGCCAAGGAGGAGATCGTCAGCATCGCCCTGTCCACCGATGACGATATCCTCATTCTGGACCCCGAATCCGAATTCGGCTTCCTGACGGAAGCGTTGGGCGGCGAGGTGATCCGGGTGTCGGCCTCTTCTGATACCCACATCAATGCGCTGGACATGGACAAAGCCTATGGGGATGAGCGCAACCCGCTGATTGAGAAATCCGAGTTCATCCTCTCCCTGTTTGAACAGCTGGTGGGCGCCGGAGGTGTTTCTGCCAAGGAGAAATCCATCCTGGACCGCTGCACCTACGATGTGTACCGGGAGTACATGGCCAACAACTACCAGGGCGAGGTACCCACCCTGAAGGATCTGTACCATTCCCTCCTGAAGCAGCCGGAGCCGGAGGCCAGGGGGCTTGCCCTTTCCTCCGAGCTCTTCATCACTGGCAGCCTCAACACCTTTGCCCAGCCCACCAATGTGGATACCAAGGCGAGGATCATCGCCTATGATATCCGGGAACTTGGGGAGCAGCTCATGCCTATTGGGATGCTGGTCACGCTGGACGCCATCTTCAACCGGGTGATTCAGAACTGGAAGAAGGGCAAGACCACCTGGGTGTTTGCGGACGAGTTTTATCTGCTGTTCCGCTATCAGTACAGCGCCGACTTTTTCTATAAGCTGTGGAAGCGCATCCGCAAGTACAACGGCCTTGTGACAGGGCTCACACAGAATGTGGAGGAACTACTCCGTTCCGATACCGCCCGCCTCATGCTGGCGAACAGCGAGTTCCTCATCCTGCTGAATCAATCCGCCACAGACCGTGACGAGTTGGCGGGCCTCCTGCACATCTCCGACACCCAGCTGGGGTACATCACCAATGTGTCGGCGGGCTGCGGCCTCATCCGCTGCGCCGGGAACATTGTACCGTTTGAAAACAGCTTTCCCCGCAACACCCGCCTGTACCAGCTGATGACCACCAAGCCGGATGAGGCGCTGAGGGGGGTGTAACCATAAAGATGATTATGGACCGCTTTTGGGCAATGCCGAGCAAGTACACATTCGAAATCAAGCCCATACGGGAACTGTTGATGCAGTATATGCCTAACGGTTTGGTGATTGATCCCTTTGCCAACAAATCAAAATTGGCCTCTGTTACCAATGATTTGGATACCAGCTACGACACCGATTTTCACTTGGATGCAACGGATTTTCTCGCTATGTTTCAGGATGCCAGTGTGGACATGGTTTTATATGATCCTCCGTACTCCGCACGGCAGGTAAGCGAATGCTATCGAAAAATGGGACATACCGTTAATATGCAGACAACGCAGAACAGCTACTGGAGAAAGCATAAAGAACAGATCCGCCGGATTGTAAAGCCGAACGGCCTTGTTATTTCCTGTGGCTGGAACAGCGGCGGAATCGGGAAAAAATATGGATTTGAACCGTTGCATATACGCCTGGTTGCCCATGGTGGCAATCATAATGACACGATTGTTGTAGTGGAACGGAGGGCAGACAGCTGAATATAAAACTGAAAGGATATAGCAGGGGGCCTCCTTCGGCCCCCTGTATTCTTTTTTGCAGGAGGTATGCCTTTGAAAGAAATAAAGACCAAGCCGGAGGGCGGCAAGCCAAAACTGCTGGAGAGCGCAGCTAAAGTCCCGAAAACCGCTATGAAGGATTTGTGGCTGAAGTCCAAGGAGAAATCCGTTTCCGAGTTAAAGGAAACGCCCTTTGCCAGCCAGCAGGGGGAGTCCTCCAATGCCCCGGCCAACACTGCCGGGGATCAGATGCTGTCCAGCATGGAGAGCACTGCCAAGAAGGGGGCGGATTTGACCTATCGGGGCGGCAAAAAGCTGGCGCAGACCACCGCCAAAAAAGTGCGGGAGAAACGTGAGGTGGCCCGCATTCGCAAGCGGGCCGAGGGTCCCGCCTCAAAAGCCGCATCCCAAACAGGAAAGGCCGCCAAGAGTGCGTCCTCCAAAATCAAGACCAAGAACGCTGTGGTGAAGGGTGTCAAGGGGAAGCCGGCAAAAGCGGTAAAGACAGCTAACAGGACCCTGAAGGGGGTCAAGCAGGGTGCCAAAAGCATCAAGACCGCACAGAGATCCGCTAAGGTGGCACAGAGAACAACCCAGGCCACCGCAAAGGCGGCAAAGGCAGCCGCCCATGCCGCCAGAGCCGCAGCGAAAGCGACGGTCACTGGGGTCAAGGCCGCTGTTAAGGTGACTGCCACTGCCATAAAAGCGACCATCGCGGCAGTGAAGGGGTTGATTGCCGCCATCGCTGCCGGTGGCTGGATTGCTGTGGTGATCATCCTGCTGATATGCCTGATTGCTTTGATAGTCGGCTCCTGCTTCGGCCTGTTCTTCGGTTCAGAGTCCACTGGGACAGGGACCAGCGTGACCCAGGCGGTGGCTGACCTTAACGAAGAATACCAGGCGCACATTCAGGAGATTGAAGCCGCCAACCCCCATGACAGGCAGGAGATCACCTCCAACGACGGGGTGCTGTCTGTCAATTGGGAAGATGTCCTTGCGGTATTCTCCGCAAAAGTGACAGGCGCAGAGGATGGCTCCCAGGTGGCCTCGCTGGATGATGCCCAGGTGGATGAACTGCGGAGTATCATGTGGGAGATGAACGCCATCAGCTACACCACCCGCACGGAGAGCAGTTCTGTGGAGGTGGCTTCCACAGATGAGAATGGGAACGAGGTTACCAGCACGGAAACGGTGACGGAAACCATTCTGGAAATTACCATCACCCACAAAACACCGGAGGAAATGGCCCAGCAATACAGCTTCAATGACCGTCAGAACGAATATCTGGCCCTGATGACAGAGCCGGAAAATGAAAACCTGTGGGCTGAACTGCTGGGCGGTTACGTCAGCGGCGGCGGGCAAATCATAGACCCCAATACCAACTGGGAAGGAACAGGCATCTTCCAATGGCCGCTGCCTCAGAGCTACACCATCACCTCTTGGTTCGGCTACCGGGCGGATCCCTTCACCGGGGAGATCGACTACCACAGCGGCACCGACATCGGCGCTCCGGGCGGCACCCCCATCCTTGCGGCCGCCGATGGCACCGTCACCATCGCCAACGGGATAGACTCCTGGGGCGGCGGATACGGGTACTACATCAAAGTGCGCCACAACGACACCTACGAAACCCTGTATGCCCACTGTTCCTCCATCTGTGTGGTGGCAGGCCAGGAGGTCAAGCAGGGCGAGGTGATCGGCTATGTAGGCACCACCGGGAACTCTACCGGAAATCACCTCCACTTCGAGGTGTGGCAAAACGGGCAGCGCACCGACGCTCTCAGCTTCTTCAGGGCTAAAGGATAAAAGGAAGCAGCAGCCTGGTTCAGGCTGCTGCCCCTCATTTCTTTCTCTCGAAGCTGTACCCCACATCACGGATGCACCGCAGGTAAACACCGGAGTCCTGCTTCAAATTCAGCTTTCGCCGGATGGCCTGCACGTGATGGCTGACCAACTTACGGGCCTCCCCATAGTCCGGTTCCCGCCAGATCCTCTCATAGATTTGGCTGTGCGTTAAGACATGGTTGGAGTTCTGGAATAAGTAAATAAGTATTTCGTACTCCGTTTTGGTAAGCGGGATCTCCTGCTGGTTGCGGAAAACCCTGCGCTGCCGCGGATAGATTTCAAGCCCTGGAAGAGATATGATGGAGTCCTTGTTCTGTTTGCAGTTCTCGATTTCGGGATGATCCTGCAAAAATGAAAGAAAGTCCTCAAAAACTTCCCCATCCTCTTCCTGCAGCTCCAGAATAATGACTCGTCTAATTCTATCACCTCCCATGCCTATGAACGAAATCCTTTTTACCCTTCATGCTGCTGCATGAGGTTCCCTGGTTTATTTGTCTTGCTCCCGAAATCCCCAGCCTTCCCAATCGTCATCGTCCTCCTCCGGCTCCGCCTCTTCCGTGAAGGTGGAGCCAGGGGCCTCTGCCGGAGCGTTGAGCATATAGGGCGTGACCTGCACCGGCATCTCGTTCTTGAGCGCCAGCATCTTGGGGGCCGCCTTGCCGCAAAACACCATGGCGGCGGCAAAGGCGAAATACTGCACACAGCTTGTAAGATAGAGGTTCACAATAGCCAGTTCATTTCCCTGCACAGGGACGCCCTGCTCAAGCTGCCGGGAGATATTTTGGTGGCAGGCCGCCAGGGAGACAAAGGCCGTGATCAGCAGTGCCACAGCAAAAACGTAGCAGGCCACAGCGAGGATGCTGCCCTTTTTGGAGGGCTTAGAAAACTCGTCCATTATCTTACCCTCCTCTCGCTGCGGGAAGCGTTGTTCCTGCGGGACTGGTGCTGTCCTGAGGGATCGTCAATGCGCTCCAGCACCTGCAGCTCACCCTTTTTCAGACGGAACACCACATCGGCCTGCTTCGCCAGCTCATTGGAGTGGGTAACGACCACCACACACTTGTTCATCTTGTGGGCGCTCTCTTTGAGGATCTCGGTAATGTCCTGGGCAGTGTCCTCGTCCAGATTGCCCGTAGGCTCGTCCGCCAGGATCACCGGGGCCTCACTTGCCAGGGCGCGGGCAATAGCAACTCGCTGCTGCTGGCCGCCGGAGAGTTTCAGCACATTGCGCTTCGATTCCTCTTTCGTCAGGCCAAGCCGCTCCAAAATGGGCAGCGGCGGTAGCTTGGAAGTCAGCGACACATTCTCCGTGGGAGTCAAGTAGTCGATGAGGTTGTACGCTTGGAAGATAAACGCCACATGGTTTTTCCGGTGGTCGGAAAGCCCCGTCTTGGCAATGTCCTGCCCATCGAAGTAAATCTGGCCACTGCCGGGGCTGTCCAAGCCGCCGATCAGGGAAAGCAGGGTGGTTTTGCCACAGCCGGAAGGCCCCAGGATGGCGTAGAGTTTGCCTTGTTCCATTTCGGCGTTGACGCCTTTTAAGACTTTCTTTTTATTATCGTAGGAATATCCCACTTGCTTGATTTCCATGATACTCATAGTGATTACCTCATTTCGTTATTTTAGGGGGGTGGATGGTCTTACTCCATCTGCGACAAAATCTGCTTGGGCTTCAACCGCAAGGTGGAAATGCTGGAAACCAGCACCGCCGCCACCAGCAAAATGCCGCCCACGACAGCCACCAGCATGAAATGTTCCGGCGTGACGATGACGTTTTCCGCCGCCTTGCCGAACAGCGTCCCCAGGGCGCCGGCAACCTGCTTGCTCGATAGATACGCCAGCGGGAAGGCCACCACCGCAATCAGCAGGGTTTCCAGCACATACTGGAGAATCACCGCAGGCTTGGCGATTCCCACCGCCAGAAGAATGCCGGTTTCTCTCTTTCGGCTGCGGATGGACATGGAAAGGATGAGAACAATCAGCACCATGCTCACCACAGTAATCACCACGATCAGCGTCGTAACCAAAGTAGTCGTATCCGCAATAGAACTGGAAATGCGCTCGTACACTTCATTGCTCACGGTGATGTAATAGGAGTTCCAGTCGATAGAGGTGCTGTTCTGCACTTCCTGGACAATGCTTTCCAGCTTAGCAGCGTCCGAAACGAAGAAGTCAACGGAAGTAATCCCATTTCCATTGCTGGCCGTATAGGGCGCAGAAACAGCCGACATGGTATCCATATCTGTAAAGATATAGTTCTCGTAATCGTATAAGGTTGAGGGCTTTGCCATAGTTGCCTGCTCGTCGTCATCATCCGCGATGACCTCAAACAGACCAGCAATCTCACACTCAACCAACGGGTCGTCTGGATTCCCGTTTTTAATTTCGAGCGTATCGCCAAGGGACAATCCATATTTCTCAGCCAAGCCTTCGTACAAAATAATTCCACTATTACCCTCCGTTACATGGCAGCCTTCTGTTAAACGCAAGGCTCCACTAAGAAACAGTGGAGAATACTCCGAATCAAAGCAGCCTGTTCCATAAAAAAGGTCTGCTACATATTCTCGTTCATCTGTCCCTTTCATCAAAGTATCTTGATGATAGAGATTTACGATTGTCCAATGGGAAGTGTTATAGGATTCTACTCCGTCAATCGCGGCGATTTCCTCAATCATTTCGTCTGTGACAGGCTGCAGGGTATAGCCGTTGTTGGCATTGACAGTAAAACTGGCCCCTGTTACGCCACGCAGTTCTTCCGACTGCTCCTCTTGTGCGTCTGCAATCGCCAGCCCGGACATTACCAGGGTGGTAATAGCCAAGAGCAGGAAGAACACCAGCAAGGTCTTTTTCCATTTTCTCGCGGTATGTAAAACCGCTCGTATTCCTAAATTCGTTTTGTGGTTCATATTGCGCCTCCTTTACTCCATCTGCGCTAAGATTTGCTTGGGCTTCAACCGCATGGTCGAGATACTGGACACCAGCACCGCCGCAACCAGCAGGACGCCGCCCACGATGGCCACCAGCATAAAGTGCTCCGGTGTGACGATGACATTCTCTGCGGCCTTGCCGAACAGTGTACCCAGGGTGCCGGCCACTTGCTTACTGGATAGGTAGGCCAGCGGGAAGGCCACCACTGCGATCAGCAGGGTTTCCAGCACATATTGGAGAATGACCGCAGGCTTGGCGATACCCACCGCCAGTAAAATGCCAGTTTCCCGTTTCCGGCTGCGGATAGACATAGAGAGGATAAGGATAATCAGCACCATGCTCACAGCGGTAATGACGATAATAAGGGTGGTAATCAGGGTGCCGGTGTCAGAGAGAGAACTTGAAATGTTCTGATACACTTCGTCGTTGGCTGTAACAATAAAGTTGTTCCAGTTGATAGAAGAAATGCTCTGTACTTCGTTTATCACGCTCTCTAACTGTGCTGCGTCAGTTACATAGAAATCTGCCTCTTGAATTTTGTTGCCATCACCATAATTTACACACATTGCCTCCATCGCAGCTTTGCTACAAAAGGCATAGTTGGAAAAATCCCACATGGTAGACGCATCATACATTGTGGCCTCATCGTTCTTGTCAGCCACTACTTCAAAAATTCCCACAATTTCCATATCCACTTCGGGATCATCGGTATAAGGGTCATTGATTCCAACAACTTTGCTGCCGACTTCCAATCCATTCTGTTCGGCACGTTCCCGACTGATGATAAGGCCATTGGTCATATCCTCTGTGATATGGGACCCTTCAACCAATTCAAATCGTCCTGATACGAATAAATCGTTATACTCCGTATTGATAGAGCCATAGGTATAAAAACTGTTGGTGTAGCCCGTTGTAACTACGCTGTCGCCCGTTTCCTTGAAGTAATAAGGCATGGAAACAATCGAGGCATCATAACCAGCAATCCCGTCTACTGAGGCAATTTCCTGAAGCATTTCATCTGAAATAAATTCCTGAGTGCTATATGAACCGCCATTACCGCTTGTCCAACCTCCGGTAGATAGGTTTCGTTCCACGGTAAAACTGGTTCCCGTCACACCCCGCAGTTCCTCAGCCTGTTCCTCCTGGGCGTCGGCAATCGCCAGCCCGGACAACACCAAAGTGGTAATGGCAAGAAGCAAACAGAACACCAGCAAGGTCTTTTTCCATTTCCGTGCGCTATATAAAATCGCTCGTATTCCTAAATTCATATCGCCTGCACCTCCTTAACTCATCTGCGACAAAATACTCTTGGGCTTCATCTTCATGATCGGGTAGGCCGCCAGTGCGGTAGAGGCCACACACAGCACCATGCCGAAAGCCCACACCAGTGCGTAATCTTCGGCGGAAACAGCCACCTCAATCTCGGCAAGGCCCAAATCCTCGCTGGGTTCTTCCGCGGCTTCGCTTTCCCCGGTTAAGTCCACCGTTTCATAGGTTTCGCTTGTCACCTGGGAGAGCAGGCTGCTCCCGATCTGATGGGAAATGGCTGTGCTGGTGCCGAAGGAGATGACCAGGGCGATGGCTGCCACAAGAATCACTTCCAGCAGGTATTGCAGCAGCACCGAGCCTTTGGAAATGCCCATGGCCAAATAGACGCCGGTTTCATGGATTCGTCCACGGAGCCGCAGCGTCAGGAACAGGGCCAGCACCAGGAAACAGATTACCGATACCACCGCAATGGCGATAAAGACGATGTTCTGCAAGCCCTCCAGGGATTCCTTGGCGTTCTGATAGTCGTTGTCGTAGCGGGTCAGGGTGCAGCTCTCCCAATCCACGCCTTCCAATGCCTGCACATCGGTCATAATGCGCTCCAGTTCGTCCGGGTCGTTCACATAGAAATCCCCGTACTGGACATTGGTGGTTCCCTCTGTTCCGTAGAGCAGGAAAGAGGCGGTGGAGAGGTCGGTAAACACGATATTGTCGTAAAGGTCATAGGACGGGGCTATGCCGATGGAATCCTGTTCTTCCGTATTGGTGAAGATCCCGGCCACCGTCACGGGAATGGTCTGGCTCTTATTCTCCACATTCCCCAGCAGCATGGTGTCGCCCACAGACAGGCCGTTGCGCTGGGCGAATTTCTCATGGATCAACACCTGGCTGCCGGTTTCGGTGGTAATAGGGCTGCCCTCCACCATTTCAAAGCCGCCATCCGTGAAGTAGCTGTCATTTTGAGAATTGGAGTTCGCCACGATTTTCCCGGCGTTCTCGTAACCTTCCGGCACCTGGGCAGCGCCCTCGGTGTTGATCTCCAGAAGGTTCCCGTCTGCGTCAAAATAAGTAGCGTAGGTGTAGGAGCGCAGGGTGTACCTGCCGCTCAAGCCATCCACATCAAGGATCTGGCTCACCGTATCCTCCGGGATACCGTTTTCCAGCGTCTTGGCGTTGATGGTGAAATAGCCCAGCAGGGCTTTTTTGATATTGGCGTTGGCTGTTTCCGTGGCCGATTGAATGGAAAGGCAGGTCAGCATTAACGTAGCCATGACCAGCAGAAATGCCAGTAGCGTGAGGGTCTTGCCCTTTTTGCGGATGGAATACAGGCAGGCCCGTTTGCACAGGTTCATGTCACAGCCACCTCATTTCCTTTGAGTAAAACCAGTGGGTTCACTTGTGTACCTCCTAACATAAGTTTTTCGTCGGGGCTGTTTCCCGCTCCGGTAGGTATCCCGTCTGCCGGGAACACCCTTATGGTACACTACGAAGGTGGAGTTGAGGTGGAGTTGAGGAGTAGTTTTGATGGAGTTGGCGGTAGAGCGCAAAAAAGCCGAGGAATTTTCAAAAAGAAAATTCCCCGGCCATATAACATAGACAGTATCAATTTTGCGGAATGAATATATAACTCTTCTGTCTACTATACTATAAAAACAATGTTCATTCTAAGCCACTGTCTCTGGTTCCGGGGCAAAGAAGAATAGACTACAAGAAAACTTTCCGAATCCAGCATAGCCAATTCCTGTTGTTGCCACTATCGCATTAGTTTTCCAAAGCATCTTTTAATTTTTGAAAGGATTCTTCACTAATTACATGTTCAATCCGGCAGGCATCGGCTTCCGCAACTTCAGGTGTGACACCTGCCGCTACAAGTCGCTCTGTAAAAAAGCAATGCCGTTCATAAATTCTTTCAGCGACCTCCCGCCCAATATCGGTCAAGTGAAGCAAGTGATTTTCGTCCATTGTGAGAAAGCCACCATTTTTCAAGGTAGTGACCGCCACACAAACACTCGGTTTTGATACTCCTATGTGCCGGGCCACATCTACGGACCGCACCATACCGAGTTTCTTTTGGAGAACAAGGATGGTTTCCAGGTAGTCCTCCCCGGACGCATGAAGTTTCATTAAGACCTCCCTTACTCTATCCGCCAGCCTTCGGCTTGTTCACGGATTTGGATGAACTTTTTATAAGTCCCTTCCTGTTGCAGCAGTTCCCTATGTGTACCTCTCTGGGCCACCGTCCCGCCATCAATCACAAGGATTTGGTCGGCGTTTTCAATCGTAGCCAGGCGATGGGCAATCGTAATAATGGTCTTGCCATGTGTCAGGGCAGAAATAGCTTCTTGGATCAAATGCTCATTCTCAGGGTCAATGCTTGCTGTTGCCTCGTCTAAGATAACAATGGGAGCATCCTTGAGCATCGCCCTGGCGATGGAAATTCTTTGCTTTTCACCGCCGGAAAGAGAAGACCCCCCTTCACCAATCACCGTGTCATATCCGTCTGGCAAAGCCATTATGAAGTCATGGCAGCGGGCCGCTTTTGCGGCGGCAACAATCTGCTCATCCGTAGCGTCCGGGCTGCCGAATTTAATGTTATTCTTGATGGTATCCCGGAACAAATAGACATTCTGAAAGACCATACTGATATTTTTGAGTAGACTATCGCAGGTAAATCTGCGAATATCCGTTCCACCAATGGTAATCGTTCCGCTGCCCACATCGTAAAAACGGGCAATCAGGTTACACAGCGTAGATTTTCCGCTGCCAGATGGCCCCACGATGGCTGTTGTGCTATTCTGCGGAATTTTGAAGTTCAGGTCATGCAGAACAATCCGGCTGTCATATCCGAAAGAAACATCCTTAAACTCAATATCATAGGTTGCCGGTTTTATGTCGGTGCCATCCTGATCGATATAGTTTACATTCTCCAATGCTTCCAGCTTATTCATGGCAGAGTCCACAACTCCAAGCGTATGGGCCGCGTCATTGATATTCTCCACGCTGCCGAACATCACAAAAGAGAACAGGACAAACATCAGGAAGAATGTCGTACTCATTTGTCCCGGCAACGCCTGCCATGCACAAATAAAGACAATTCCCATCGAAGCCAGTTTTAAGGCGAACAGATGCAAGCAGTTGAATGGAGTAAACCCTTTCTCCACTTTGATATGAATATCTTTCAGATTTTTGCTGGAATTGCGAAAGTTCTCAATAGAGGCGCCTTCCTGTCCAAAGGACTTCACAATGGAAAGCCCCCGGATGTATTCAATCGTTGCGCCGGACATATCTTCCATTGCTTTATGGGTTGTTGCAGCGGTTTTTTCACTGTGTCTGCTGATCCCCTGCAAAGCCAGCGCCGAAAGAGCAACGCCGACAATGGAAATAACCGCAGCAACGGGGCTGAAGAAGATCAGGCATAAAACGATGGCAATAAACTTTGCGTATCCATTGATGATGACATCCACCATTTTCATGCCTTGTAATTCCAAAGTAGACAATTCCGTGGTAACACCTGCCAGAATGTCACCTACACTGTTCTGCGAAAAGTACCCAAGGGGAACCCGTTTCAGTACATCGCCCAAATGAATGCGCTGTCCGGCGGCCACTTCATATCCAATGCTTTCCTGCAAAATTGCCCGGAGATAAGAAAGCAAGAAGTTCAGTGCAATCGAGCCAATAATGATCCCCAGCGTTTGCCAGATTAAAACAGTATCAATCGCAGTATTCGTCCAGTATGCCTGGATCGCTTTATCCAGTGCGAATGCGGCTGCCATTGTAGGGATAGCAGTAGACAAACTGCTGAAAAAGGAACACACCGAACCAAGATAGAGGCGGCCTTTATATTTACCAGCCCAGCGGATAATGCGTTTCATTGACTTAAACATTGACAGCCACCTCCTTTTTCTCGCCCACAGACCAGTTCTTTGCACCAATATGCGCCTGCCACATATCCGCATAAAGCGGACAGCGTTCCAAGAGTTCCTCCTGCTTTCCGCAATCAACAATCTGTCCTTTCTTCAGAACAACAATCTGATCTGCGTTTTGAATGGTAGACAGACGATGTGCAATCACCAGCAGGGTCTTTCCTTTGGAAAGGGCCATGATGGATTTCTGGATTTTATCTTCATTCTGCGGGTCAGTGAAGGCAGTTGCCTCGTCCAAAATCACAATAGGCGCATTTTTCAGGATTGCTCTCGCAATAGCAATTCGTTGCTTTTCTCCGCCGGAGAGCCGCTTGCCAGCATCACCGGCCGGGGTATCATATCCTTTTTCCAGTCGAACAATGAAATCATCACAGCAGGCCGCTTTTGCGGCGGCATATACTTCCTCATCCGTAGCATTTGGATTACCCAGGCGGATGTTCTCTTTGAGAGAGCAGTTGAACAGGAAATTGTCCTGTGTCACGAAACTGACCAATTCGGAAAGCTGCCGGATGGAAAGTTCCTTGATATTCGTACCGCCTATGGAGATACTGCCGCCGGTCACATCCCAAAATCGAGCAATCAGCCGGGCCACGGTGGACTTGCCCCCGCCGGATGGCCCAACCAGGGCTGTAAAACTTCCTTGCGGCATTTTCAGGCTGATGTCATGCAGCACTTCCTTTTGCTCGGTGCCGTCATAGGAGAAAGACACATCCTGTAAAACAATATCTGTGTGCCTAATCGGAACAATCCTGCCAGAGTCCGGCAATACAGGCAGGTTCAGAAGTTCATTTGCAGCTTCTACTGCATACTCCATTGACTTTGCCTCGTTGATAAAAGTAGTAGCTTTCATCAGCGGGCCGACAATACTCAACGAAAGAATAATTCCCATCGCCAATTCAGCAGGCGCGATACTCCCGCTCTGCGTCAGCAGCAAACCGATGGGAAGTACCCCCAACAGGGTAGTGGGCATAATCGCCATCATCAGGTTCATTGTTTTCCAGGTACTCTTGAACCATGCCAGGGTAAAATCCTTAAAGGATTTTACCGCGCCTACGAACTTTTCATAGGAACTGGTGCTTTGATTGAACGCCTTAACAACCTCAATGCCTTCCACATACTCAATAATGACATTGTTTACATGATTGTTTGCCTCCATATAAGCTGCATACTGGCTGTTATAGTTCCGCATGAGAAAGAACATGGGGATCATAGCCAGAACCGGGGCAATCAGAACTGCAAGGCCCAAACGCCAGTCAATCGCCAGCAGCCAGATAAAAATAGCAACCGGAAGGAGCAGGTTCGATGTCAGCTCTGGGATCATGTGGGCCAGAGGCGGCTCCAAATCCTCCACCTTGTCCATGATAATATTCTTCAAGTAACCGATCCTTCGTCCCATTACTTCGCCAAGGGGCGCTCTCATCAGGCGGTTTGCGATTTTCAGGCGGATACCTTCCAGTATCGTGTAAGCGGAGATATGTGCCAAAATTGTGGAAATGCCAAAGCAGATGACGCGGATCAGGTATCCGCCCACTCCCACCAAACACCAGAGCATAATGTTGTTCAAAGTAGCGGTCCGGTTAATAAACAGGAGCAGGATTTCATACACCGCCCAAAACGGAACAAAGCCTCCGGCAACACTTAAAATGGCACACAAAACCGAGAGGGTCATTTTCCCCTTGCAGGGACCTGCAAAAGAGAAAAGCGTTTTGACCCAATGCTCTTTTTGCTGCTTCATATCAATTCACCTCTCTCGATCAATTTAGCCAGCAAAGAAAAAAGGATGGTTAATCTTCACTAACCATCCTTAATGCTATCACGATTCAATTTTTCTTTCCGCTCCACACGGCCTTTTTTGTTCCAATCAGATAATTGATTTTCGATATTCCAACGGCGTTTTCCCCATAGTCTGATGAAATGCGGACGCAAATTTGCTGGGGCTGTCATATCCCACAAGCCCCGCAATTTCCGCCACCTTCAGCGACTTATCTGATTTCAGTAAAGAGGCAGCATAGTTCATACGATAGTTTCTCATGTATGTAAAAATCGGGCTGCCATATACCGATTTGAAGCAGTTTTTCATGGGTGTCAGGGCAATATCAAACCGTGCGGAGAGTTCTTCCAGAGTATAGTTTTTGGTCAAATCCTGCGTCAGAAGCGCCTGGATCGCTTTGATTTTCTCAACCTGCCCTTTATAAAAATAGGGGCGTTCTTCTGTATGGCCTGAAAGTTCCAATGCGTCCAGATACAGCAGCAGCTCCAACACTTTGATCTTGAAATAGTCCTTTTTGATTTTGACCGGCACATTGTAGAGTTCGGAAAAAATATGCTCAATGGCCGGTTCTCCTGGAATGACATAAGGTGTACGGTCGCTGCAATACTTTTTCTGCAATTCATAAAGATCCACAGAAAAGCCTTTCATAGAGACTGGGATTTCCTTTGCCGCAGTCTCCATCTGAAAGCCAATGGAAATGCCGTGGTAGTGAGAAAGTGGAAATTCCACCTTGCCGGAATGATGGATGCGGCGATCCACTCGAAGATCGCCAGCCTCCAAATAGCTAAAGGCATTTTGACCGACCTCCTGCTCAATGCGCCCTTCCCGGCAGTGGTCGATACAAAGCAGGTCCATATCTGTCTGGAAGCCCGAAACGCACTCCTTCATGTGGAAATCATTATACATGAGAAATACACCGGGAAAGACATGATAGAGCGTCATCATGCCTTCGCCGGAGTTATCGCTTAAACGCATGACCTTGCAATCATCGGACTCGACCAGGTTTTGAACATTGGGGCCGTAGTACATTTCCCGGAACAGTTCCGGCATAGACGCTACCTCCTTTCTTTGGAGCATCCCTCCATATCAAATATTTTATCACAAGTCCGGCCCAAAAACTCAAAATCATGGGAAACAATGATGATAACTTTATTTTCATCATTCAACTTGCGGATCATGTTGCTCACTTCCAGCATACGATGATAGTCCAGCCCACTGGTAGGCTCGTCAAAGACAAGCACATCCTTGTCGGAGAGAATAGCGGTTGCCACCGCAAGGCGCTGCTTCTGGCCTCCTGACAGGGCCATCGGATGACGGTCTTTGAAATCCAGCAAATCAAAAGACCTGAGAATTTCTTCAATCCGCTCCGGCGGACAATCCGGCTGCGCCAGTTCACATTCGTTCCATACGCTGTCTGAAAAAAGCTGATGGTTCACATCCTGCATCACGCAGAAGCTGGCCTTATTACGCTGTTTTGCTTTCAGTGCTTGGCCATCCAGCCGAACTGTTCCATCCACTTCTTTCAAAAGCCCACACAGGCAGCGTGTCAGCGTCGTCTTTCCCGCGCCGTTATGACCGACAATTCCCAACACTTCGCCCCGTTTTGCAGAAAAGCCAATGCCGCTGAATACCGGCTGTTTATCAAAGGCACAGGAAATATTTTCTACGGATAAGCCTTCCTGCGCTCCTGGCGGATCGGCGGGAGGCAGCTCCAACACAGGATGGACAAGACTTCTAAGCCCCATCCTGATACGCTGCTCATCCGAAAGATTGCGAAACTCATCCCCGGAAAATATCTGAACGATTTTCCCATTTTGAATGAAGATTGCCCGGTCGATCAGATCCATCAGGAAATATAAGCGGTGTTCGGCAATAACAACCGTCCGTCGTTCTTCTTTGATCTGGATAATCTGCTGACGTAAGGTGTCAATCGCTTCAGCGTCCAGATTTGCCGTTGGCTCGTCCAGCACAAAAATGGACGGGTTCATGGCGTATACAGAGGCAAACGCAAGACTTTGTTTTTCTCCGCCAGACATGGAAAAAATGTTTCTTCCCAAAAGCGATTGAATTTTCAGGGCGGAAACAGTGGCCTCATATCGCTCTTTGATCTTCTTTGGCTCGACACCCGCATTTTCTAAGCCGAAAGTGATCTCGCTGTCCGAGTCAATATTGAAAAACTGGGATTTCGGATTTTGGAACACAGAGCCAACCTGCTCTGCCAGCTGATACATTTCTGTTTTCGGCACTTCCATACCGTTCACAATCGTTGTACCGGATAAAGTGCCGCCCTCGACAAAATGAGGGATTAAGCCGTTAATCAGTTTTGTCACTGTTGTTTTGCCACAGCCCGACTCCCCTGTAAGGACAACACATTCTCCCTGCTTAATATTTAGGTCAATATGGGAAAGCGTTCCCTGCTCTTTCTCATATTCAAACGATACATCCTGAATTTGGATCACATGGAACACCTCCTTAACCTACCGTAATTGAAATCACACAAAAAATCAAACCTGCTGCCAGACACAAAAAGTCCTGCACACCGAACTTCATTTCAATCATGCTTGTCTTTGGCGCAGGATTTTCAATGCCCCGTGTAACAGCGGCTGCGGATAATTCTTCCGCTGTCGTTGTTGCAGAGATCATGGTCGGCACCAATATGCACTCAATTTTTTGTACCCCATGAATATTACGGAGCTTCATGGCATCCCGGATATAGCCGGTTTCTTCTTTCAAGGCCGGAAAATACCGGACGGTTACAGACAAAGGAATAATCAATCCCTGCGGGATATGCCATTTCCGAAGCGCAACCATCAATTCCCGGACGGGCGTTTTCTGTAAAACCATCGTACCGACAATCAAACAAGGGAAAATCTTTCTTGCATAAGATACAATGATCGTGAAGCTGCTGGCTAAAATTTTCGGCCCGTTTGGGAATACATAGTATTGCAGTGCCAGACAAATCCCAAATGCGATTGCCAGTTTGCCTGCGGATTTTTGGCATCCGCAGGCAACGATCAGCAGGAGCAGAAAAACAACCCATGTAATTTCAACCCATACGGAGTGCTGGGTAAAGGCTACAATATTTGCCAGTACCAACAAAAGCAATTCCGTCCGTGGATCGAACCTTAATGTATGTTTTTTGCCCGCTCCATTCATCACACAATTCCTGCCTTTACAAAGTGCTTTTTGAACAGACCTCTGGCAATAAAGGCTCCGATGATACCACCGATGATCGGAGCGACAAATAGAACGATTAGCATTGCATTGGATGACAGAGCTTCAACTGCCGCAACATAATCAGCGGGCATTCCCTGTTCTGTAATCTGCGCCAGGAAATCGGCCTTAAACAACCAGATGGGAAGGGGAGAACCAACCATTCCCAGCGAAAAAATCACATAGGCAATCGAATTTCCCTTGAAGCTGTTATACTTAGTCACCACTCGCACAACTTCAGCCAAAATGCAAGTAGAAGCCATCGAGATCAGGATCACCAGGGTAAATTGTCCAGTGACAAAATAGATAAGAGCAGTGATAAGCCCCATCAGGAAAACTGCACCCAGTTTTTGAACCTTTGCGACCATCAGCATAAAAGGAATGCCTGCAAACACAGCAATGAAGCCGGGCATCAGCATCCAAAGAACAGGGTGAATACCCCCCAGAAGCATGAAGGCAAAGTTGATGACAAAGTAGATTGCGGAAAAGATACCGATGGTAATGAGGTCTTTTCCTTTCAGTTTTTTGTCTGTACTTACTTCAGACATTGAACATTCCTCCTTTTAGTTAGGTGGTGCTAACCCGTAGGCTTTTTGAAAGCGCCCTTCGGCGCTTCCAAAAATAATCATAGCAGACCTGAAAAGCCTTTTCCGCTCCAATCGGCCTTTTTTGCACCAAGAGGACATTTAATTCTTTTGATTGACTATTACGTTAGACTAATATATACAAATACTTTCACCGCAGAAACGCCGTAAACCGCACTCCGTCCTCCGTATTCACCATGCTGTGCTGTATCCCATGGTGATCCAAGATAGTCTTGGTGATATACAGCCCAAGGCCGCTGCCACCGCTGTTGCGGTTCCGGGATTTGTCCACCCGGTAGAATGGCGTAAATATCTGCTTCAAATCTTCCTCGGCAATGTGGATGCCGGAGTTCTCTACAAAGAAAATACCGTTCTGCAGCGACACCGTAACAGTGGCTCCCACAGGAGAATAGGCTACGGCGTTTCCAATCACGTTGGTGAACACCTTCTCCATGAGCCGCCCATCACCCGCATAGTGGAAGGCCGGCTGGATGTCCATGTGCAGTTCCATCTCCTTGTCCTCCATCCGGCCACGGAACTGCTGGCAGACCTTTTGCAGCATTTGGCTGATGTCCAAGTCGGTGCGCTCCAGGTGGAAATCGCTGCCGCCCATCCGAGCCGCCGACAGAATCTCCTTGACCAGTGCCTCCATGTCATTGGTTGTTTTCAGGCACCGGCGCAGATAGGTGTCCCTGTCCTTATAGGGGCCCACCTGATGGATCATTCCCTCCAGCTGCCCCTTGATGATGGCGATGGGGGTTTTCAACTCATGGGACACGGAGGTGAAGAAGTCCACCCGCTGCTTTTCCTGTTCCCGTTCCCGCTCGATGTCCTGCTGCAGCTGCTCATTGGCCGCCTGCAGGCTGTCCAGAGCATTACTCAACTGCTGGGACATCTCATTCAGGCTGGAGGCAAGGACGCCAATCTCGTCTTTTCGCCGTACATCGCATTTCCAGGTCATATCCAGAGTGGTCATCCGTTTCGCCACATTGCTGATGCCCACCAGCGGCTTGGAATAGTACCGGGAGCAAATCACCGCTCCGATGATGGAAATCAGCAGGATCACAGCGGCGATAAGGGGGATCAGCTTTAGGAGGATATCGTAGGACTGCGAAACTGCTACCAAGGAAGCGTTTGCAAAGAGGTGATAGGTTCGTCCGTTTTGCAGGAACGTTGCAGAGCAGCTCATGGATGGTGCGGAGGAATCCATCTTCTCCATGTCGGCATAGTTCACGGAAAACAGGCTGTTGCCAATATCATCACTGATTTCCACCGAGGCGTTGTTCGTCATAGAAAACTCCAATAGGCTGTCCGAGCTGGCCTCCCAGCCGTTCTGCTCCAGAATATCCACCAGGTCATAAAAATCGGAAGTGACCTGCCCCTCCAGCTCCGTGTGGTAATTCCTCGGTAGGAAAATCATCACTATGCCGTAGATGATAATACAACAGACCACCAGCAGTGCCAGCATACTGAGGAAGGTCTTTGCCTGGATGCTTTCACCAATTCTCTTTCTCAATTTTATATCCCGCCCCTCGTATGGTTTCGATATAATCCACGCCCAGCTTCTTGCGGATGTTCTTGATGTGGGTGTTCACGATCTTCTCGTCACCAAAGTAGTCGTAGCCCCAAATGCTGTCCAGCAGGCTCTCCCGTGTAAACACCCGCCCCTGGTTCTCCACCAGGAGTTTCAATATCTCAAATTCCCGGATGGTCAGGGACACGCTTTCATCTTTGACAAGGACCGTGAAACTGTCCGTATCCAGGGTGAGATCCTTATAGCGGAGGATGTTCGTCTCCAACCCGGCGCCCTGCTCCGCCCGGCGCAGAACCGCTTCAATGTGCTTTACCACAAGGGGCATGGAGAAGGGCTTGGTAATGTAATCGTCTGCCAGAGCGTCAAAGCCCTTCATCTGGCTGGCGTCATCGTCTAAGGCTGTGAGCATGATGATGGGGACTTGGCTCTCTTTCCGGATCGCCTCGCAGACAGAAAAGCCGTTCATCTTTGGAAGCATCAGATCCAGCAGAATGAGGTCCGGGTGATACTCACGGAATTTCTCCATCCCCTCTAATCCGTCGCTGGCCAACACTACGTTATATCCTTCATCCTCCAGAAACGCTTTCACTACGCTCTGAATGGCCTCTTCATCTTCTATAATTAAAATCGTTTTCGCCATGGTCTGCACCTCCAGGTAGTAGTTTACCATACGAAGATGGAGTTTTGATGGAGTAAGTGTTACTTTTGAAAAAAAGCGCAAAAAGGCGGCCTGATTTTTCAGGCCGCCTTGCGTTTTTAGAGATTACTTCGAAAACTCCTGCATAATGAGGTTTAGGATTTCCTGCTGGTCGGCAGACAAGCCACCGTTTTTCGGCTTGGTGCTCTCCTTCAATTCTTTTACCAGCCGATGGATTAGTTCCCGCTGCCCATCGGTCATGCCATCCAGTATCACCTGGTCTTTCTTATCAAAGCCAACCAGGTAATCCAGAGACACGTTATAAATCCGAGCCATGGTCGTGAGGACATCCAGCGTAGGGATCTTGATATTGTTCTCATAGTTGCTGATGACCGATCCGGCCCGGCCTACTCTCCGTCCAAGCTCCTCCTGAGAAATGCCATACCGTTCCCGCAGCATCCGCAAGTGGTTCCCAAAATCAAACATCCCATCTCACCTCGCTTTATCCTCGAACTTAGCGTACAGCTATATTTTACCCGCTTGACCTTCGTGTATGGCTAAGTATATAATGAAAGTATTTAGCGATTTGCTAAGTTGACGGGCGGTGATTTTCATGTTTTGCGAGGGCAGACAGGACGTATGTCAGGAGTTTGTCTGCACATTTGCCGGCCACAGGCAGGTTTTTGAGCCGAAGATCGAGGAAATAGTAAAAGAAACGCTGGAAAGCCTGACGGGTAGAGGACGCCGGCTCGTGTTCCTATGCGGGGGCATGGGCCAGTTTGATGCGCTCTGTGCCGGCGCCGTTCGTTGGCTGAAGAAAAAGCATCCGGAGAAGGATATCCAGCTTTGCTTAGTCATCCCGTATTTCTCAGGTAAATTGAATGCAGATAGAAGTTTTTTTCAATCTCTATACGATGAAATTCTAATGCCGGACGGGGTAGAATATGCCCATTACAAAGCAGCGATCCCGAAACGGAACCGCTGGATGGTAGACCAGGCAGATTGCCTGATTGCCTATATCATTCGCCAATACGGTGGAGCCTATCAGACCTGCCGATATGCGAAGAAAAAGTCTATCCCAATCATCAATGTTGCGAAAGGAGCGCCACAATGCCTAAAATGATTATTATCGAGTGCAGCGACGAAGAAGCTGACCGCATGGTCGAGCAGCTCAAAAACATGGTTGCTGAATATGAGTACCACCCATACCATGGGCCGGGAAAACTCTATGAATTCGGTACGCTGCGGATCGACCAGCCCAAACAGGAGGTGACCCTCGACGGAACAGCGGTGGATCTGACCCGCAGGGAGTTCGAGCTTCTCGGACTGCTTGCTGAGCATCTGAACCGTGCTTTGCCAGCAGCTTTCCTCCATAACGCCGTTTGGACCCACCCCGACTCGGAACACGGCGAAGAAGAAGTGGCGGCGTATATAGCTGCTTTGCGGGAAAAGCTGAAGTTGGATCAGCCGGGTTCCCCCTGCAGGATCGTCGATGAAGATACGGAGCGTGGACCAGGCTACCGTTTTACCTGCTCTGCCGGATGAATTCATAATTTGTCGAATATCCCAATACGAAATATGCAATTGGAAGGAGAAAGATAGTAAGAAAATAGTTTCCCCTTTTTATACTGGCCCCATCTGAATTTGGTTGGGGAAACCTGGTATAGCGGGAGGTCGCCGGCTTTCCCCACATAGAGGGGATGCCAGCAATGCGGCGTTGGAAACCGCATCATACGATTTTGGCTGCAGCTTCACCCGAAGCTGCAGCCTTTTTTCGTGTATGGCTCGTTTGTTTTGAACAGCCATGCCGTATTTTTTGTGAATCAGCCTTATCCGGCGCATTCGTCCAGGGACGAGTGCGCCTTTTTTGCTTTTGCGGAAGGAGGTCTTGGCTAAGGACTCATAGCGGCAGGCCGCCGCCCCCGACAATCTGAATTTTCTCAAATTTCAGATTGATCGGAGGAAACAGCCATGGCTTATAACAAAGCCAGAGCCGAAAAGAAGTGGCTCAAATGGAAGGAAGCAGAGGAAAAGAAACTCCGGGAGCTGGGTGTGGACGAGGAAACCATCCAGCGCCTGCATACATACGACTGGGCCGAATTCAACCGGGAGCGCCGGTACCTGCAGCGGCAGGTGGAGTGGTCGCCCTATGTGGATATGATTTCGGCGCAGGACTTGGAACTGCCCATCGAGGATGTGGAATCCCTCATGGACAGCATCGAGGATATGGAACTGCTGCGTATCCTCTCCAAGGAGGACAAGCTCACCATCCAAATCGCCTTTTTGAAGATGTCCGGCTACAACGGGTATGAGATCGCTGAGAAAACCGGCCTCACGCAAAAGGCGGTCAACCTTCGGATGGTGCGCCTGAGAAAAAAATTGAAAAAATTTTTTGAAGCGTGAAGCTATCGGCCCTTTTTCCTGGGCTATGGGATGAACGGGGAAAAAGACGTTCAGCCTGTAGCTTGAAAAGTCAATACCAGCCATGCGGGTACGTTCCCGTCCAGGCGAGCGACGATGGAAAAAGCGCCATGACAAGCTGCGGCACAGCTGCCACTCCCCAATGGGATGGCAGCTTGTGTCGTTGCTTCGAGCGATCCCTTTTGACCGAAAAGAGGGGGCAGTTGCCCTTTTCGCCACGACCCTGGCCGGAGTATTATGATACGCATTACCGTTTGCCCACACGTCAGATGGGTTGGCCGACCCTGGGTTGTAATCAGCAAGACCCCCGGAGAGCCAGTGAACGGCTTGTAAACTGCAAGCCTGCCCCCATGGTTCCCAAGGTTGCCGGGGGGCGAGTTGCAAATACGGCACATCAGAATCAACCCTTTTATTTTTCAGATTGCCGTTGACGGCGAATCCGTGCGGCGCAGTTTTTGCTGCGCCGCATCAGTTTGCCGCCAACGCACCAAGGAGAATGTGCCGATATGAACATAGACCTGAAGGAGCAGGCCCATGGTGAGATCGAGCGGATCTTCCGCATCCTTCTGCCTCAAAATGGGCTGGCGGTGCGGGAAGAACAGATTGCCCTGTGCCATACCATGCTGGACACCCTGCTCCACAATAAAATTGCCTTATGCGATGCAGGGGTGGGGATCGGGAAAACCTACGCCTACCTGACCGCCTGCATCCTTTTGAAAAAGTTTTATCCATCCGGGCCTGCCGGTTCCCAGCCGGTGGTGGTCTCCACCTCCAGTGTGGCCCTGCAGGACGCCATCATCGGAGAGTACATCCCATTCTTATCCCGCATCTTTTTAGAAAACCATATCATCCCGAAGCCCATTCGGGCCATGGTTCGCAAGGGGAAGGAGCGGTTCGTCTGCGACGCCCGTCTCGCCCAGCGGCTGGAGGCCGTCAAGGGGAAGAACAAAAACGAGGAACAGCGGAAAGCGTTGTTCTCCCTTAAAAGCAATTATGACCTGGACGCTGTCACCGGCCTGAGCGGTTTTGACCGCCGCCAGGTGTGCGTTCCGAAGGTCTGCGAGAAAACCTGCCGGCTGCGGAACAGCTGCCGCTACCATCAATATTTGAAAGAGTCCCGAAGTGCAGAGATCTTCGTTCAGATCTGCAACCACAACTATTTGCTGGCCGATGCAGCCCATCGGCTTCAGGAACTGCGGCCCCTTCTGAACGATTACCGGGCTTTGGTCATCGACGAGGCCCACAAGCTGCCGGATGCCGCCCGCCAGATGTACGGGCAGAGCCTGTCGGCGGAGGATTTTCATGAACTCTGCGCTCTGCTCACAAAGGAGAAATATATCCTTGCGGCGCAGAACCTGCGGGAAAAGTTCCGGGCGCTGATGGGCGCCCTGTGCCGGGGTGAGCTGCTGGAGGAAGCACAGCGCACTGCCTTCGTGCTGACCGCCGAACGGGAAGCGGCCCTTCGGGATTGCCTCTCCCTTCTCAGGCTGCTCCAAAAACAGCTGGCGCCCCACCTGCCACGGTGGATTCTTCACCGGCTGGGAACAACAGAGCAGGCGCTGAACCTGTTCTTCACGGGGGATCGCCGCTATATCCTTTACATTCAATACGACAGGACCGGCAGCCCAAGCCTCTGCGCCGCCAGCCGACAAATGCCGGAGCAGCTGAACCGTGCGCTCTGGCATAACAACATTCCCGCCATTCTCACCTCCGGCACCCTCATGGCCGGTGGCAGCTTTCACCGGACCCGGCAGCGCATGGGGCTGTCTTCAAGCCAGCGGCTGGAGGATTTCATTGCGGAGTCACCCTTCAACTACCAAGAAAACTGCATCCTCTACATTCCGGGGGATCTGCCGAGAACGCCAATGGGCAGCGAGATGGAGGCCAAGTGTCTGGCAGAACAGATCTGCAGGTTGGTGGACGCTACCCATGGCCACACGTTGGTGCTGTTTACTTCCTATTCCCTCATGGGCGCTGTCTACAACCAGGTGAAGGGCCGGATGACCTTCCCACTAATGGAGGTCTGGCGGCATTCCCAGGATGTCATCCATCGCTTCAAGCAGGTTCAAAACGCTGTGCTGTTCGCAGCGGGCTCCTGCTGGGAAGGGGTGGACTTTCCCGGAGATATGGTATCGTCGCTGATCATTGTGCGGTTGCCTTTCCCCGTTCCGGACCCACTGAGCGAAGCGGAACGGGAGCAGTACCCCACCTTGCAGGATTACATTAAAACTGTGGTGATACCCGATATGCAGGTAAAACTCCGACAAGGGTTTGGACGGGCCATCCGTACCGAAACCGACACCTGCGTGGTCAGCATCCTGGACCACCGTGCCGCCCCCGGAGAGCGATACCATAAAGCTGTGCTGGAAGCCCTGCCGCCTATCCGCATCACTGCCAAAATAGAAGATGTGGAGGACTTCATCCGGGCAAAGAAAGGCCCGGATTATTTTATGCCATAAAGGAGTTGCCATAGATGGACAAGAAGAATATGAAGGTGGCAGTTTATTTCCGAACAGCCACTACGCCAATAGAGCAAAAAGTCTGGCTCTACGCCAGTTCCAAACATTCAGAGCAAACAGAGTTGAGAGATTTGAATGTGGAGGCCATGAGACATACGGCCCAGCAAAATGGCCTTGTCGTTGCCGGGGTCTCCACCGATTCCAGCAGGCAGCTGCCGCCCATGGAGCGGCCCGGCGTTCAGGAAATGCTGGCGGCTGTCCGTGAGGAAGGGTGGGTGCGGTGATGATGCCCAGCCTCCATCATCTTGGTCGGGATTTCGATGCAATCCTCCCTGTGTTGGCCGAATTTCAAAAGCAGAAGGTACGCATTCATGCCAAAGATGCCTCTGCGTTTTCCCTTCCGCTGTTTCCCAAACCGCACTCAAGGAGGAAAGGGGGCGATGCACGGTGAGTTTTCCATATGCAGACCGCTCCATGTGGCTGTACAGCCGCAGCAGCGACAAACATCTGAAGGTGCTGTTCCAGCAGATGCAAAACCTGCTGGATGAAGCGGAGCGCAGAGAATACACTGTCGCAGGCACTTCGCAGGATATGGGTTCCGGCAAGAGCATGGCCAGAATGGGCCTGAAGCAGATGATGCGGGCCGTAAAAGGCGGCCTTGCCCAAGCTGTCCTTGTGCAGAACCTCACCCGCCTAAGCCATGACCCAGCCATCCTTATGAAGATACTGGAGTTCCTACAGGATCACAATGCGGTACTGATCACCACCGAAAGCGACCTGCAGTATGAGCTCTACATCAAAGGGCTGGAAAAACATTTTCTCAGGAGAGCCGCCCAAAAAGGGCTCCGGCTTCCATGGTGAGCCTACCATGGATCCCGCTTTTACTCCGGCACTTCCGGGCGAAAAGGTGATCAAGGAAATTAAATACTTTGTGCTGTTTTCCATGCTGAAAAAGCTGATGGAGCAGGGAAAAATCACAGCAGAATACTGTCAGCAAGCCAATGTTGCTATTGCCGAAAAGTACGGAGTCTCTGAGTTCAGTATTTAGTGGTTGTCGTGATAGCTATCCTATGCCGGTTGTGGTAGTGTTGGGTGTGACAAAAAAGATGTCCAGCCGGAAAGGGGGTGGCAGAGATGCCGCAGGTCAGAGTGATTCAAACTATCTCAGAGCAAGCCAAAAAGCTGCGGGTTGCCGCTTATGCCCGTGTCAGCAGCGATTCAGCCGACCAGCTGAATTCCTTTGCCACCCAGGTGGCTTATTACACCGACTTCATCCAATCCAAAGACGAATGGGAGTTTGCCGGCCTTTATGCTGACGAAGCGGTTTCCGGCACCACAGTCGACAAGCGGGACGATTTCCAACGCCTGCTTGCCGATTGCCGTGCCGGGAAAATAGACCGTATCCTTGTTAAATCCATCTCCCGGTTTGCACGAAACACCCTCGACTGCCTTCAGACCGTGCGAGAACTCAAGCAGCTTGGCGTGGCGGTGGAATTTGAAAAAGAGGGCATTGACACTGGAAACATGGGCAGCGAAATGCTGCTGAGTATTTTGGGCTCTGCTGCCCAGGAAGAATCCCTCTCCATATCGAAGAACCTGAAATGGAGTTACCGGCGCCGGATGAAATCCGGCGATTTTATTACCTGCAATGCGCCACTTGGATATTTCCTTAAAGATGGAGCCTTGGTTCCAGATCCCCAAGAGGTTCCTATAGTACAGTATATTTTTTCCAGCTATCTTGCCGGACATAGTATGGATGAGATAGCTACCTTCTTAAATGATCAGGAAGCAAAGTACAGCCGAAAGGAAATGACAAGATGGTATCGCACATCGATTCGTTACATTCTATCGAATGAAAAATATATTGGCGATTCGTTGCTTCAAAAAACATTTACCCCCAATGAGCTGCCCTTGGTCAACATTCGAAACCGAGGGCAGCTCTCGCAATTTTATGTAAAAGACTCCCATCCGGCGATTATACCATTAGAAATGTTCGAAGCTGTTCAACACCTGATGAAAAGGCGTGCCGCTACACATACAGCGAAGCCTAAACCCGGTGGCTTCCCTTTGAGCCATATGATAAAATGCGGATTTTGCGGCAGCACATTTCAGCGTCATCTTAAAAAAGAGGGGGCTCGATGGTGCTGTTATCAGCACCGAAAGGACAAAAGCCTTTGCGTCATGGAGGTAGTGGCAGAAAGCGAAGTATACCAAACATTTCTGCTTATGTACAACAAGCTGCTGGATAATAAAAATCTCATCTTAAGAGTAATGCTGGCACAGCTGATAGAACTTCAAAGCAAGACCACATTTGCAAGGCCAGAAATCGTAGACCTAAATCAAAAAATTTCCGACTTAGCCAGGCAAAATCATTCACTCTCCAGGTTACAGGCCAAAGGGTGCATTGACTCTGCCATTTTTATAGAGCGTAGCAACCGCAATAATAAACTGATTGAAGAACTACGATTTGAATTGCGCCAGCTTCAAGAGCCAGACCGTGTCAGCGAAACAATCGATCAAACGAATTTATTGCTGGATCTTCTTGATGATGCCCAACCCATGTTGGAGTTTGAACCTTCCATATTTAAGAGTATGATAAAAGAGATTACCGTCTATCCTGAAAAGTTCTCTTTTGTCCTTTCCAATGGGCTGGTTCTTTGCGAAATGAGGCGATAGACATGAAAAAGATACGGAGTTGCCCCTTTGGATATCGGATGGAAAACGGGACCTATACTGTGGTGCCTGAAGAAAGGCGCCTTATTGAGCAGATATTTACTCGTTACCTTGATGGTGCCTCTCTCCAACAGCTGTCAATCATGGCAGAAGCAGCAGGCTTGAAGTTCCGAGAGAATGCATCCTCTTGGAACAAAAATATGGTATCCCGAATTTTGGACAACAGCAGGTATTGGGACGGAGAACAGTATCCGCCGATTGTGGAAAGGGAGATTGCCATGAAGGTAGCTGATTTGAAACAGAGCAAAGCTTCTCCTCGCTCCCAAACACCGTTTATCCAAAAAAGAATGACCTGCCCATACTGCGGAAGTAGACTGAAGCGAAATGGGAAAAAGCCTCATCGGATTTTTTGGGACTGCAAATGCTGCCAACAACGTCTTGGCCCTATCCCTGATGATACGTTGCTTCAAGTCGTTACAGAAAGGTTTCTTGCAGTTTGCCTAAATCCTCATATGGTGGAACAAGCAAAGGAATCTGCGGAGAGTTTATCAATACAAGCAGCCAGGCTAACCAATGAAATCAATCAGGCGATGAATCAGCGGGAGGTGGATCCGAATGAACTGCTCCCTCTCATTCTTGAGTGTGCCGCTGAAAAATACAAAACCTGCTCCATCAAGGAAGCAGACCATCTTACCATTACTCTGAAAGCCCTCTTTCAGGCACACAGCAATGACACGACCCTGGATCGGGAAGTTTTTGAAAGGGCTGTGAAACAGGTGATTCTGCAGCCGGACGCATCTGTACAGCTTCGTCTGCTGAACGATATCGTGGTTTGAAAGGAGAATCTCCATGGCACAAAAAACAGTTACAGAAATCCCGGCGGACCCTCTGCTGGGTGACCTGCGAAAGCGAAAACGGAAACTACGGGTGGCTGCCTACTGCCGGGTCAGCACCGAGGAAGAAGAACAGCAGAACAGCTTTGAAGTGCAGGTGGCCTATTACACGGATAAGATCACCCATCATGAGGGCTGGCAGCTGGCCGGAATTTTTGCGGACGATGGGATCTCAGGCGTCAGCACCAAGAAAAGAGAGCAATTTAACAAAATGATTGAACTGTGCCGGAAGAAGAAAATTGACCTCATCCTGACGAAATCCATTTCCCGCTTTGCCCGTAACACCCTGGACTGCATTAAGCACGTGCGAATCCTCAAAAGCTGGGGCATTCCGGTCATCTTTGAGAAAGAAAACATTGACACCTCAAATATGAACAGCGAAATGATCCTCACCTGCCTGAGTTCCTTCGCCCAAGCTGAAAGTGAATCTATCAGTGGCAACGTGACCAAGGGCATCCGCATGGGCTACCGGCAGGGCCGGTTCAGTTTCCGATATAAAAATTTCCTGGGCTATCGCAAAGGGCCGGATGGTGAGCCGGAAATCGTGCCTGAAGAAGCGAAGATCATCCGGCTGATCGCTCAGAATTACTTAAACGGCGATAGCCTGCGTACCATAAAGGAAACCTTGGAGAGCATGGGCGTTCCAACCGCCACTGGCAATCAAAACTGGAGCACGGAAGCCATCCAACGCATCCTGCAGAATGAGAAGTACATGGGTGATGTCCTACTGCAGAAAACCTACACGGCAGATTTCATAGAAGGCAAGGTCAAGAAGAACAATGGAGAACTCCCGCAGTACTACATCAAGGACAATCATCCGGCCATCATCCCGAGGGAAATGTTTTACCAAATCCAGGAGGAAATCGCCCGCAGGAAAAGTAAAAAGCCCGCCAATGCCAAGAAAGCCAAAACCAACCGTGGGCGGTTTACCAGCAAATACGCCCTTTCGGAAAGACTTGTCTGCGGGAACTGCGGCTGCTACTTCCGAAGGGTGACATGGAGCATCCACGGACGGAAGCAAATCGTCTGGCGATGCATCAACCGGCTGGAATGCGGGCCAAAGGTTTGTAAGGACTCCCCCAGCCTCAAGGAGGATGAACTCTATTCCGCTATTCTGAAAGCCATTCGTTCCCTGGTTCAAGGCCACCGGGAAGAAATGGCAGCCACCCTGCAGGAAGCACTTGCACACTGCATCGATGGAGAAAACGAGGCAACCAATCCCCTTGTGATAGAAAACAGGCTCCATGAACTGGACAAGGACTTGGACCGGCTGCTTGCGATGGATGGGAGTGAAATCGTGGATCTGCGGATCAAGCAAATCAGCGATGAGATGCTCCAGCTGAGGCAAATGAAAAAACGTGCGGAACTGGACGCCCAGCAGGATATGGGCCGAGAAAACAAAGTCAAGGAAATCATGGAACTCATCTCCGCAGAAGATCTCGACCTTACGGAGTATTCCGACACCCTGGTGTACCGGGTGATTGAACGAGTAACCGTACTCTCCAAAGAAGAGATTTGCATCCGCTTCGTCGGTGGGTTTGAAATTACCCAACCCCTTCACTAAGAAGCAGGCGCAGAGAAATGCTGGCAGCTTGGGCGCTGCCGGTGTCTCTCTGTGCCTGCTTTTCTCGTTGAGAAATGGGGAAATTTGTAGTATAATATGAAGGACATCTTATGTAGCTGGAAGAACAATCTAAGATGTGTTTTATTACCAGCAGACTCTACTATTTTAGTAAGTCTAAAGTGACCTTTGAAAAGCAATTGCGCGATATCGAGAGGACGGGTACAATGAGAGTTGAAAAGATACGGATACAGAAGTATCGTTCTATTGATGATATCACATTATCGTTTCCTAAAAATAAACCTTTAGTGCTTTTTGGGCCAAATAATGCCGGGAAATCAAATATTCTTTCGGCGATAGATCGCTTATTAGGAGAACGATATCCTACATATATCGAGATGCTCGAGAGTGATTATTATATGCGGGATAATAATGCTTTTCCGACATCACAAATAGTCGCCCGTTTTTCTGATGCTTATTATACTGACAAATATGGCTCATCGTATAATACAGTGGCTGTAACTTATGGATACCAAGGTGATCCAACAAATAATATCATTCATGATGGTAATGGAACTCGTCTATATGTTTCTAATGAGCAAAGGTCAAGATGTCAATCTTACCTTATAGATGCAGAGCGCAATATCCAGAGTGCGTTTAATTATGGCAGCAAGTACTCTCTATTAAGTAAGTTTTCACATCATATTCATAAGGCACTTAGTTCGAAGCACAAAGAAGATCTTAATGCAGCTTTTGAAAAAATCAAAATGTCTTTTGAAGAAACTGAAGAATTCAGCAACTTCTTTGATAAGTTTTCTGGCGCCTTGCAAGGTGCTGTTAAAGGATTTGTTCATTCCTTAGCAGTGGACTTTTCTGCATATGATCCGAACAACTATGCCAAATCCTTACGCATCTATGCTAAAGAAGGAGACTCTATTCGCAGTTTTGAAGAATTTGGGACAGGGGAACAACAAGTTTTGCTGATGGCTTTTGTAAAAGCCTATATGGAAGTTTTTACTTCGGAAAATTTCGTTTTAATTATTGAAGAGCCTGAAGCACACCTTCATCCATTAGCGCAGAAGTGGCTTAGAGAATACATTGTTGAAATGTGTTCATCTGGCATCCAAGTTGTTTTATCTACTCATTCCACTGATTTTATAGAAGCAGAGTATCTTGATGGTCTTGTGCGAGTATATAAGGAATCCAAAACAACAAAAGCTGTACAGCTTTCCAAAGAAAATCTATATTCCTTTTGTGTAGCTTCTGGTGCCTCTTTGTCTAAAACCTCGCCGGATAATATTATTGATTTGTATACAACAAAACTGTTCCCTGATCAATTAAAAGGAATGTTTGCAGAAACGATAGTACTTGTCGAAGGGGCCACAGAGTTTTTTGCGCTGCCAATCTATTTAAAAAGAATAGGATTTTCATTGGCAGAGCATGGCATTGAAATAATTAATTGCAGAGGAAAAGACTCAATCCCATTATTTTGGCGATTGTTCAAAGCATATGGGTACAATTGTTATTTTGTGTTTGATGGTGATTCTAAATCGCATGAAAATTCCAAAATATTTGATAAAATAATTACAGTAGACTCTTGGGAGACTGATGCAGACAAATATGTAATGACAAACGAATATGCTTATTTTGGAGCTGATTTTGAGAAATACTTTCGCACTGTTATGGCTGAGTACAGTTTGAAGGAACAAGAAGCTGTAGAGGTATATCATGTGACTTCCAAACCCGGAAAAGCAAAAGCTGTAGCTCAACATTGCGAAGAAATTCCAGAATTCATCACGGAATTAAAGAACAGGCTCGAGATGATAGAGATTTACTAAAGCATGAGAGGAAAATAAGTTAGAAAGTGTTTTGCATTCAAAATAGGCATTATGAAAGGGATTTATTATGGAATTCAATCGTGAAGTGTTTGAACTTATAGAGGGCGAAAATGCTATGTATACACGGTGCCTATCTAACATTTTTTATGGGGAGGCTAAACAAGTTTTTGTCTGGCTTTGATAAAATCGAAAGTTTCATAGATGAATAAGTTCTACCTGATACTTTGTCGGAGGTGCTGAAATGAGATTTATAGAGCAGATAAAAGGCCTTGTGTCAAGAGGAGAGGTGCAAGAAGCCTCAACAAATATGCTTGAAGATACAATCAATGCTATTTTGGGTGATCCCATTTCCGCTGGAAAACTAATGCTTGCTATTGCGAAATTCCCTTTCTTCGTTCGTGAGCAATTATTTTGGACCAAGATAGAGGCGTTTCTCAATGGTGTATATCTGGATAGCGATGACTGTGCTAAACTACGCGCCAAGTTAACAGAGTGTGGCGAGAAAGCTGACAATCCCTACCGTCTTGTCGAGTGTATCGACAGGGCAGAAACACAGCAAAAAATCTGCTATTTAATTAACGCTACCCGGTGCCTTCTCACGGATTTTATTGATTTATCCACATACTTCCGTATTTGTCATGCTGTTACTCATACTTTAGAAGAGGATTTGCTGTTTTTGCGAGATCATATAAGAGAGTGCGATCTTCCATATGACCAATTTATTCAGGGGCTTTTATCAGCAGGTCTTATGTATCAAAGCGTAATTGATGGTAACGGAGATCAAAAGTATTCGTTTACTCCTATTGCAGAAATTGTAGATCAATATGCTATCAGCTATGGCAATGTTGAACGGTATCCAAATCCGGCTATCAGAGCAAGCCAAAAAGGAATTCCTCAAATCAGTGTTCCTTCAATGGAATGGAAATCTATCTAAAATGAAGGAATAGGTCAAATGTTCAAATGATAAAGGAGGGAACACTACCCTATTTACGGTATACAATCTTCGCTGGCCGAACAGTCAGTAGAGTGGTTTTCTTGTAGGATGTTCAGATTTGAAAATATCAGTTTTAACCGTCCCTTCCAGGCATGGCTTTTTATTTTGCCGCTTTACCCCGTATTTCAGGCGGGTATCTTTTTTGTCAACGCTTCCCATGGCTGAGCCAGAACGCAATCTGCGTCCTGCGCCCGGCCTTTTTCTTTTGCCCCGCCACCCGCGTCCCATGAAGGATCGCTCCGGCCGACGATCCTCCCACCCGCGGCATTCGGCCCGTTTCCGTATTCGGCCCGTTTCCGATGGACGGCGGGCGCGGATTCCCGTTTTCCTTTAAGCACCCGAAAATCCCGATGCCCCGGACGGGAGAAGGCGCGCCGCCGGCGCGGCCATGGCGCAGTATCAGAATTTCGAATGCGGAATATATTGGTACGGTAGGAGCAATGACGCTGACCTCAGCGGGAAAGGGCTCCGTATTTTTTGTGGTGGGGTGTGTTTATGTGTGGAATCGCCGGATTTTGCAGCTTTAAAGCGGATTTTCTTGAGGAGGCCGAACGCTGGAGACGGGTGCTCGTCGGAATGCGCACGGCCATCGCGCATCGGGGCCGGGATCAGACCGGGGAGTATCTTCAGCACAGGGTCGGGCTTTCCCATACCCGGCTTTCCATTCGGGACCTGGCGGGCGGCGTTCAGCCCATGCTGCGCCGGCGGGGAGAAGCCGAGTACGGAATTGTCTACAACGGGGAGATCTATAACGCGGAGGAGCTGAAACAGGACCTGCTCAGCCGTGGCTACGGCTTTGAAACCACCTGCGATACAGAGGTGATTCTCTGCGGGTACATGGAATATGGCATGGAGGTGGCCCAAAAGCTCAACGGCATCTTTGCTTTCGCCATATGGGACGGAAACCGCGAGGCCCTGTTCCTCTGCCGGGACCGGCTGGGGGTCAAACCCCTGTTTTATGCGGTGAAAGGGGACGCCCTTGTATTTGGCTCCGAGCCCAAGGCCCTGTTTGCCCACCCCCAGATCCGCCCCGAGGCCGATCTGGACAGCTTCAGGGAAATCTTTGGGGTGGGACCGGCAAGAACACCGGGCTGCGGCGTGTTTCGCGGCCTTCGGGAGGTAAAGCCGGGCTGCGTGCTGGAGTATTCCCGTGAGCGGGTGAAGGAGTCCCCTTACTGGGTGCTGGAGGCAAAGCCGCACACGGACAGCTATGCGCAGACGGTTGAAACCGTGTCCTGGCTGCTCAGGGACGCGGTCAAAAGGCAGCTGGTTTCCGATGTGCCGGTGTGCAGCTTCCTGTCCGGCGGCATTGACTCCAGCGTGGTCACCGCCATTGCGTCCCGGCAGCTGGGGCTGGAGGGCGTTACGCTCAATACCTTTTCGTTTGATTTCGCTCATAACGACGCCTGCTTCCAGTCCAACGCCTTTCAGCCCACCCGGGACCGCCCCTATGTCGATCAGGTGCTCGCCCTCTATCCGCTTCACCATACCTACCTGGAGTGTGACGAGGCCACGCTGGCCGGTCTGCTGGGGGATGCGGTGCGCATGAAGGATCTGCCGGGCATGACCGATGTGGACGCATCCCTCCTGTATTTTTGCGGCCTGGTCAAGCAGCACAACAAGGTGGCGCTGACCGGCGAATGCGCGGATGAGATCTTTGGCGGCTACCCGTGGTTTTATCGGGAGGACCTGCTGAGGGTAGACGGGTTTCCGTGGTCCCCGGACCTGTCGGCCAGAACCGCGCTGCTCTCGGATGAGGCCATCCACGAGCTGCATCTGGAGGAATATACGAGGGAAAGGTACCGGGATACCCTGGCGCAGGTTCCCCTGCTGCCGGAGGAAAAGGCGGAGACCCGGCGCAGGCGGGAGATGAGCTATCTCAATCTGCGCTGGTTTATGCAGACTTTGCTGGACCGGATGGACCGCACCAGCATGGCCTGGGGGCTGGAGGCGCGGGTGCCCTTTGCGGATCACCGGATCGTGGAGTATGTGTACAACGTGCCCTGGAGCATGAAATATGAAAACGGAATGGAAAAAAAGCTGCTCCGGGACGCCTGCAAGGATCTGCTTCCGCCGCAGCTGCTGTATCGAAAGAAGAGCCCGTACCCCAAGACCTATTCCCCGGTATACGAGGCGCTGCTGGCGGAGCGCTTTGAGCAGCTGCTCGCCAATCCCCAGGCGCCGGTGCACCGCTTTATGGACCGAAAAAAGGCTGCACAATTTCTTGCACAGCCAAAGGATTACGGCAAGCCATGGTTTGGTCAGCTGATGGCGGGGCCGCAGATGATCGCGTATTTCTTGCAGGTCAACGACTGGATGGAGCGCTACGGCATCAGCTGAGGAGGGCCGGTGGGGATGGCCCCTCAGGCCGCCTGAGGCGGCGCGTTTACTGCGCCTGCACCCCACGCAGAAAGCGCAGCACAGCCGGCTTGAGCGGGTCATACAGGGCCAGGATTTTGCCCACGCCGAAGGCGGCGATGAGAGTTCCCTCCCGGATGCCGTGAAATTGCCCGAAATAGGCCAGCGAGAGGATCAGGGCGATGACGGATACCGTGCAGTCGAAGCACATCTTGACGGCAGGCAACGGCCTGTGAAGCTTGTCGGCGATGACCTGCATGATGCCCTCGCCGGGCAGGGAGACCAGGTCGGGGGCCAGATAGAAAAGAATGCCCAGGGCGATGAGGACCATGCTGATGAAGAGATAGACCAGCCGCACGCCATAGACCACCACCGGGGCGAAGGTCATCAGCGCGGGATCGGGCAGGAGACGATCTGCCAGAAAATTGGTGAAGTCCGTGAAATAGCCAAAGAGGGTGGTGCTGACCGGCCGCAGGATGCGCCAGGGCTGGAAGTTCTTCCCCAGCACGAGGAACTGGATGGCAATGTACAGCGAGAATATGATGATGATCCACGTCCCCATGGACAGACTGGCGTATATTTCACTGAGCATGCAGGGGATGGAGATGACCGGCGACATGCCCAGATCGGCCTTGCCGGAAAACGACACGCCCATGGCCATGAGAAACAGGCCGGCACAGTAGCAGAGAATGCGTTTGCTCATTTGCAGGGCCTTTTGTTTCGTTTCACAGCTCTTTTCCCGTTTTGGAAGCACTTGCTCAGCGGTTCATAAAGCGTGGCCCGTTCTTCCTCCGTCAGTCCGGCCGTGATCTGCGCCTCCGCCGCAGCAAAAATGTCCTGCACGGTTTGCACCATCTTCCGCCCCGTCGGCGTCAGGGACACATACAGGGACCGCCGGTTGTCCGGGCGGTTGCGCCGCGTGACCAGTCCGGCGGTCTCCGTGCGCAACAGAATGCTGCCCACGGTGGCGGGTTCAATTTCGCAGCAGTCCGCAATGTCCTTTTGCTCGTGCTCCCCGTGCTGCGCCAGAAACTCCGGGATCTTGGGCTGCCCCGGCGACAGCCCGAGGGGCGCGGCCTGCGCCGAAACCAGCCGTTTCATGCGCAGGTAGGTTTTCATCCACAGGTGATGAAGCGAATGCATGATTGCCTCCTTTATATGCATGCTTATAATAAGCATTCTTTTTAATAATAAAGCTTGTTATAGGGCGGAGGAACAAGGCTTGTCGAAAAAAATCGTGCGGACGATCTTTCGCAAGCAAAAACGCCCATGCGGTCGGAAACCGCATGGGCGGGCGCACAGCCGCACGCCGAAAAAACGCCGGCCGCTCTATCGCGGCTGGTAGACCCCCAGCCGGCATAGCTCCTCCTCGGAGGGTACGTTGATGAGCACCGCTTTCAGCGGCCCGAAGTACACAAACAGGCTTCCCGCCGCCGCCGCGTGGGCGTGCCCCTCGTG
>ERZ772821.192-NODE-192-length-61094-cov-9.269516_pt1 | contig 61094 bp, 51 predicted proteins | sample MGYA00580859_ERZ772821 | MGnify/ENA primary metagenome ERZ772821 (study PRJEB29015, sample SAMEA2737674) | human gut metagenome | biome: human gut; feature: human-associated habitat; material: faeces | place: China | collected 2012 ...
ATTTTGTAAAATTTATTCAAACACGGAATTTCTTTAGACGAGGCGCGCTTTAGCCGCTTTATCGACAGTCTAAAAGATTGCTGCGTTGACAGCAATCTCTTTAATTATCTATATGCGCTTTCCGTTTTTAAACGAATATGAAATTTCTTTACCGCCGTGAAGCTTAATACCTTTAATTGAACCTGACCATTCCTTTGGCAAAGCTTCATTTTTAAGCATTTCGGCAATACCGGCGCAAACACCGAAATTACCGTCAATTTGAAACGGCGGATGTGCATCAAACAAATTAGGATATGAACCGCCGCCCTTATGAAACTTTGATGACGGACTTATATAAGTCAACTGCTGCTTTATAAGCCTATATGCATTTTCACCGTTTTTAAGGCGTGCCCATAAGCAAACTTTCCAACCGAGTGACCAGCCGGTGCCGCCAAATCCACGCTTAAGAAGCGACTTTTCGGCAGCCAGATTAAGTTCATTACTTGCAGGAATTCTTGCAGGATAAATACAGTACAAATGGCTTACATGCCTATGCTCAACTTCAGTTTCACCGAATTCTTCGGCATATTCCGGAATTCTGCCATCAGACGCCGGCCTAACCTGTTCAATTTCAGGTGTTTCAAGCCCGAGTTCACGGCAATTGGCAAAGAATTCATAAAGCAGTTCCCTATCCATTGACGGCATATATGTTATACAAGCAGAAGTACCCGCATCCTTAAATTTATTTTCAGGGCTGATAGACGGGCAAGTAACAAGTTTGCCATTATGTTCAACAAGAAAATTTTTATAAAAAGCCAAACAGCTTTCAAACATAGGTAAAATTCTGTTTTTATATTCCTCGTCAGTGATATACAAATAATGGTCATAAAGCTGATTTAAAAGCCAAGGCGCACTCATAGGCCAAGGGGCATATTGCGTAGTTTCTTCAAGTCCCTGCGGGTCGCCTGCCGGGAAAGTCATACCCCAAATATCAGTATTATGATGAGCGCAAAAACCTGAACAATTGTAATATTCCTTTGCTGTTTTTTGCCCGTTAAAAGCAAGCTTTTCAACCAAGTCCACAAGCGGTTCAAAACAATCGGAAAGATTGGCAATATCGGTACACCAATAATTCATTTCGGTATTTATATTTATTGTATATCCCGATGACCAAGGTGCGCGAAAATGAGTATTCCAAATACCTTGCAAGGTGCTTGCTTTACTTCCCTTTCTTGATGATGAAATTGTAAGATACCTGCCATATTGGAAAAGCAGTGCAACAAGTGAATAATCATCACCCTTTTTATTCATATTTTTAATTCTTTTATCGGTTGGATGTTCATCATATCCACCCTCAAGAGTAAATTCAACACGATTAAAAAGTGATGAAAAATCGGTTTTATGCTCTGAAAGCAAATCATCATATTTCTTTATATTTTCAAAATATGAAAAAGCCCTTTGCTTTGCATCGGCATTTGGCATAGATTTAAAATCAATATAAGAAGTTGCAAGTGAAACAAGCAGTGTGACATCCTTTTGATTTTCTACAATAATTGAATCATCGCTGAATTTTGCATTGCCCAAAACCTTAACAGCACCGCAAAACTTCATTCCCTTATCACCGTAAACAATAGATTCACCTTTATTGTAATATGGCGGTTGGCAAATTTCAGGTGCTTGACCTGACAGCACCAAACTGTCCTCATAAGTAGTAACAGTATGGTTAAGCAGGCAATCAAATTTAACAGTAAAAGACGCACCGCTGTCACATTTGATATTTATAACCATAAGCTGTGCAGGATATGAAACAAAAACAGTTTCGCTCAAATCCCCGGCCGATACCTGTGCCACACCCGTTTCCAAATCAAGAGTACGGCAATAATCTTTTGAATACTTTTTTGAATATTCAATAATAATATTGCCAAACGGCAAATATGCATCGCTCCAAACACCGTGCATATTTTTGTTAATAATATCCTCGGCTTTTCTGTAATCTTTATTAAATACAGCCTCGCGTGCCGACGCAAGATATTTATAAGCATCCTTTTTATTATTGTCCTTCGGGTAACCTGACCACAAGCTATCCTCGTTAATTGCAATTCTTTCCTTTTTAAGATTGCCGAATACGAGCGCTCCCATCCGTCCGTTGCCCACAGGTAAAGACTGCTCAAAATATTTTGCTTTTTTAGTGTAATACAATTTATTTTTCATAAAAATATTTTACTTTATTTAAATATAAATTGCAAGTAAAATAAAAATGTAGTATAATAATATAGTATAATAATGTTGAAAAACAATATTTTTCTTTTTAAGGGTGATGAATTTATGAAAAAACACATTATTTCAATCGGCAGGCAATATGGCTGCGGTGCACACGAAATTGCAACCAAGCTTTCGGAAAAGCTTGGTATTCCTTATTACGATAAAGAAATCATAAAAAGAGCAGCGAAAGACAGCGGATTTGACGAGCATATTTTCACATTTTATGATGAAAGACCTACACGAAGCTTTCTTTACAACGTTTCGACAGACGGTTTTTCAAACATTGCATCAAACGGTTTGGCACTTGAAGACCAAGTTTTCCAATATCAGTTTGATACAATCAGAAAAGTTGCCGAAGAAGGAAGTTGCATTATAGTCGGCAGATGCGCAGATTACATATTAAAAGAAGATGAAGCACTTTTAACTATTTTTCTTCACGCAAGTGATAAATTCAGAGAAAAAAGAGTTATTGAGAAATATGGTGTAGAACCAAAAAATGTAGCCAAAGAAATGAAAAACACAGATAAAAAGAGAGCTAAGTTTCACAATTTTTACAGTGAAGAAAAATGGGGCGAAGCAACTACATATGACCTTGCAATCAATGTTGCCAAACTTGGAATTGACGGAACTGTTGATTTAATCAGTGAATATATCAAAGCTCAGGGTTAATATATTTGGCTTAAATTTAACATAAGCTTAACTAATAGCTAAAAAAGATTTATTATAATTTGTGGGCAAAGGTGTCTAAAAGGCATTTTTGCCCTTTATTTTTGAGTTATACTAATGGCAGGTGCTGATATGAAATTTAATAAAAACGGTAAATTTAAAATTATGCAGATAACTGACATTCAGGAAATATACAATGTTTCACCTGATACATTAAAATTACTTGAAAATGCAGTTGAAAAAGAAAAGCCTGACCTTGTAATATATACCGGTGACCAAATAAAAGGTTACGGTGTAACATACAAAGGCATGGGCAGTGAATTAGTAAACAATGTTGCCAAAACGATTGATAAATTGATTGAGCCTGTTACAAAAAGGAATATTCCTTTTGCAGTTACATTCGGCAACCATGACAGGCAGGTCGGCATAAGCAACAAAGAACAGTTTGAGCAAATATATAAAAAGCATCCAAGTTGTGTCGGCACTCAGGCAGATGGCATTGATGGTGGCGGCACCTGCTTTTTAAGCATTAAATCTTCACAAGATGAAAACAAGGATGCATTTGGAATTTACTTATTCGACACAGGCACAGACGCAAAAGGCGGCGGATATGAACCTTTTGACACTAAAATTATTGACTGGTATAAAAAAACAAGGAATGATTTAAAAGAAAAGAACGGTCACTATATCCCCTCTCTTGTTTTTCAGCACATTCCGATGTTTGAGCATTACAATGTATTAAAGCAAGTAAAGAAAAATGAAAAAGGTGCAATTCCCGCTTTCAGAATTCACAAAGGTGAATATTATAAAATTGATGAAACAAAATGTGTTAAAGGTTCTGTTTTACTTGAACCGCCGTCAATCCCTGACATAAATACGGGTGAATTTGACGCACTCAAAGAAAAGGGTGATATTCTCGGTGTATATGTTGGGCATGACCATAAAAACAGCTATGTAGGAAAATATGACGGAATAGATATAGGATTTACACAATCAAGCGGTTTTAATGTTTACGGAAACGGAAAAGAACGCGGCGTAAGATGCTTTATAATTGATGAAAACGACCCGACAAATTATGAAACATACACAAGAACCTACCGCCAATTATGTGACGGAAAACTACACAAGCCTGTTTATGACGCACTTGCAAAAGTAATGCCGACTACAATGGATATGGCTAAACCTATGATTGCAAAAACAGTAGGTATTATCATAGCAATAGCGGCAATTATAGTTATACTCACAAAATTCTTATAAGGAGAAAAAATATGCCTGAAGAAAAGAAGAAAAAAGACAATGCATTTGTGCGTTGGACTGAAAAGCACGCAGAATTTTGGAAATTCATTAAATTCAACTGTGCAGGTGCACTTTCAAATATTCCGGAACTTGCAACACAACTATTATTGGTATATCTCGTATTTAAATGTGCCGATGCTCCCGAATCGAGAGAAACAAAAATTGCATATTACTGCTCAACTTTCGTTGGATATGCCGTTGCATTTGTTCTTAACAGGAAAATAACTTTCCACGCTGACGCGAACCCGATAGTATCAACTGTTCTTTATGTGATTATGGTTATTTTTACTATTTGGGCAAAAGGCATAATCGGGCCTTGGCTTTCACAGTTTACAAACAGCTTTCTTCCTGTTGCGCTGGCACCTACCGTGGCGACGCTTTTGGGTATGGCGGTTCCTATGATTTGGACATATCCCTGCAACCGCTTTATTATTCACAGAAAGAAAAAGCCTACACAAGAAGAAAAATAAGATTGACAAAACATTAAATTTTAGTATAATTAAAAAGCAAGGAAGCGCCAAAGTTTCCTTGCTTTTTAATTAGTACGCTTTTGGAGTGAAATAATTTACAGATGCACGAAATTGAAGATATAAGAAAATGCGCCGGATAAAATAATTCGGCGCATCTTTTTATTTAACTTTATTAACTATAATCATTGTAATACCAAGAATTACAAGTATTACCCCGGTTATACGATTAAGGGTTTCAGGTTTGGCCTTATTAGCACAAAGCGAAGCAATTTGAGCAAATATCAAAGTAGAAATCATACAAAATACAAGAGTCCAAACATCTGGCAAACCGCCTATTGCAAAGTGACTTACAGAACCCGTAAACGCAGTAAACGCCATTACAAACACACTTGTACCCACTGCTGTTTTCAATTCATATCCCAAAACGCTTGTAAGCACAAGGAGCATCATCATTCCCCCGCCTGCACCTACAAAGCCGCATATAAATCCAACCATACTGCCGCTTAAAGCAGAGCGTATAATTTTTTGCTTATCACTTGCCTCGGTTAACCTTGCTTTAGGCTCTGTAACCGGCTTAACAATAAATTTAATGCCCAAAAACAAAGTCATTACAAATGAAAAGTTACCCATAGCAGTGCTTGGAACTTTGCTTGAAACAAAACTGCCGACAAGGGTAAACAGTAAAACAAAAATCATCATAACAATGCCGTTTTTAACATCAATATTTTTGTTTTTACCGTAATTATAAGCCGATACCGCACTTGCAAGCACATCACTTGCTAATGCAATGCCGACTGCCATATATGGGTCCATATCAAGAAAAGTTATAAGCATAGGACTTATTACTGCGGCAGCGCTCATTCCGGCGAAACCCGTTCCAAGTCCTGCGCCGATACCTGCAATTAAGCATACGATAAATTTTAAAAACATATCAATAATTCCTTTTATATTTCTGAACTTTGCATATTAGCATTATAACGCTGTTAAAGCCTAAACTCAACCAACACATTTTCAACAAAATGTCTATTATTTAATAATTATTTAATATATTAACTAATTTGTAAAAAATAAGTTAAATAAAAGTTAAAAACAGTATTGTTTTTACAAATGTAAAGTGCTATAATTAGATGAAAATTTTTTACGAAAAGGGGTTTTTTAATGGCTAAAACCAAAGCTGCTGAATCAAAAACTACAACGGCAGCAAAAAAGTACATGAAGCCGTCTGAAGTTGCAACATTCGGTATTGGTCTTTTCGGCGTAGCTCTTTTAACAGGGTGGATGCCGGACTATACCACAACTTTCTTTGCCGACTTCGCATTTAAGGGAAAAGGTTTTGACTCTGCTTCTCTTTCACACATTGTTGAGGTAGTATTCCTTATTGCAGGTTTTGTAGGTGCAATCTGTGAGCTTGTTATCGGTGTTCTTGTTGACAGAACAAAAACCAAGCTTGGTAAGGTCAAGCCTTGGGTTGGTTTCGGTGCAATTCCGCTTGCAATTATTTCAATGCTTGTATTTGTAGCACCTAACACAACTTCATTTGGCCTTGCATCAGTTTGGATGATTATTATTTACTGCCTTTACACAGCAGTGTCCTGTGCAGTTGAATCACCTTCTAACTGTTTCGGCGCACTTTGCTCACCTAACCCTGCTGAAAGAAGCAGTGCTATTTCAATTTCATCTTTCTTGCGTTCGGTAGGTCAATCAGGCGGTCAGGTAGTAATCATCGTTGTAGGCGCTCTTATGAAAGCTCTTATGGGCCAACAGCAGTTCAAAAACGCTGAAGGTCAGGGTATCGACCTTATCATTTCAACTGCAATTTGTGCACTTGGTATGATTATATTTGTAATGATATTCTTTGCTAATAACAAAGAGCGTGTACCTTTCACATCAGAAAATGTATCACTTTTAGAATCAATCAAGCTTGTATTTACCAACAAGAATCTTCTTATGGTATCTCTTACTAAAGTATTTGGCTTTGGCCGTGGTGTTTATGGTACCGTATCACTTTACATAGCTATTTATCTTCTTGGTTCAAAGGGATTAAAGCTTGCACTTATGCTTCCTATGGGTATCGGTACAGCAGTAGGTACACTTCTTGTAAACTTTGTACTCAAGAAGTTCTCTACAAAGAAAACATTTATTATTTTCTGTTGCTACGGTGCATCGGCAATGGCTATCCTTTACTTAGTATCAAAGGGTATCGGCTTCAATTCAACTCTTATCGTTCCATTCCTTATTCTCAACTTCTTCTGCGGTATTCAACATGGTAACACAAATGTTACACCTAACATTATGATTGCCGACTGCGTAGACGAAATGGAATATAAGACAGGCAAAAGGCAGGAAGGTCTTGCTTATGCCGGCTATGGCCTTTTCTCAAAGATTGCTTCTGCATTCACAAAATTCCTCGGTCCATGGCTTGTATACACATGGAGTAAGTACAAGATTTCAACTGACCCTAATGTTGCATATGCATCACAGGATGATAAAGTTCTTTCTCGTTTCTTAATGATTTACACAATCATTCCGGCTATCTTTGTAATTCTTCAGTTCATTCCTATCCTCTTCTATGATATGACAGGTGAAAAGAAGGCAAGAATTACGGCTGCTCTTGCAGAAAAGAGAGAAGCTGAAAAAGCAGAAGAAGCAAACGAAGACAGCGAAGATATTGCAGGATAAGGAGGGATTAGTTATGGCTGAAACAAAAGAAAAGAAAGGCTTTAACGCCGCTCTTTATGCAGTAATCGCAGGTATCGTGGTTGCAGTATTGCTTGTTCTTATCACAATATTTGCTTTTACAACAAGATATACAGGCTTTTCTGCCGAAAAGGTAGCACAAGCTTATGTAGATACAATTGTACAAACAGGCGACGGATATAACGCTTATAAAAACACACTCGTTTCAAAAAATCAAAAATTCGGTAACTTTGTTATTAACGGTTATATGAAGCCATATATAAACGAAGATGCTGAAAAAGCTTCATTCATAGGTACAGGCAGTGATGAAGAAATCACAAAGACTGACGAAGTCTATGACACAATGTATGAATATTATGTTGGTCTTGTTGCCAAATACGGACTTGATGACATTGATGCTGTATTTAATGATTACTTTGCTAAACTCGTTGAAGTAAGAAAAGAAATATTCGGCGATGAATATATGGATACAGACTTTATGTTCTCTGTATTTGAATCAAATGTCACAAAATACGGTAAGTCACTTACAGGTACTGAAGAAGAATACGGTGCTGACGGAAAAACAGTTATTCAGGAAGCTTCAACAGGTAAGTACCAAGAAATATACGGTAATGATTATAAGTTCACAGCAACAGTTAAGGAATGCACAGAACTTACAGACGCTGAAAAGGATGCATACATTAAAGAGTATAAGGAGAGAATTACTCCGGTTGCATCATCAGGCGAAGCAAAGGCAGACAAATTCGGCCTTAAAGATACCGACAAAAAGAATACACCTAAATCAGATATGATAGGTGCATTTGAAAAGCTTGATAATTCAAATGACATTTCCGCTGTTGCAAAATGCACAGTTGATGTTACACTTGAAGACGGAAAGAGCGTTGCTTCACAGCAAGTATATGTTGTAAAAATCGGCAATACTTGGTATGTTGACAACACAAATGTTGACACATCAGCTCTTTACCTTGCAAAATAAGAAATAATTTTTAAAGCCTTACAGTTAATTAAAACTGTAAGGCTTTTTTATTGTTGTTGTATTTAATATATGATAAAATATTTAAAATTGTTTTTATTTAACCTTAACTTTTATTGCTTTGCTCCAGGAGTAATAAGTGTACTTTTTGCCTCTTTTTTTATACGCACGAACACGAACATAATATTTTTTCTTGCTCTTTGCTGTTGTTAAAGTAGTAGTGGTTTTTGACGAACCTGAAATCTTCCTGCTTAAAAAGTTCTTTTTAAAATTAGAAGAAGTTGACCACATAACTTGATAGCCGGATACTCCACTTTTCTTCTTCCATTTAACCGTAATTTTCTTTTTTTTCTTTGATTTTGCACTGCTTAAAGCAACTTGCTTGTTTTTAGTTTTAATTTTTATTGCTTTACTCTTAGTGCCGACAAATGTCATATTATCACAAGACTTAAAAGCGGCAACTTTAACTTTATAAGTTTTATTCGGCTTAAGGCCTGTAATTTTTGAAGAAGTGGATGAGGCTGTTTTCTTTAATTTATATTTTTTAGTTGATGAATTATAGACATAAATTCTGTAACCCGATGCACCGTTTACAGCACTCCACTTTGCAGTTATTGAAGTATCGGAAGAAGTGAGTTTTAAATTTGTAACTTGACTTGGCTTTGTGGCAACATTGATTTGGAAAAAGTTACCCCACGATGCTTCCTGACCTTTTTGAGTAAATGCACGAATTCTAACTGCGAAAAAGCTTGCAGGTTGAAGATTAACAAATGTAATAGCTGTATCGGCTGTAAACGCATAATCAATCCAATTGCCGTAAACATCTTGATACTGAACCTGATAATTTGTAGCATTTTCAATCTTGTTCCACGAAATCGAAACGCTGTTTTCCGTAGCGTCAACTACCGAAATGCTGATTTCATCTTTCATATTTTGGTATATAGGAATATAAAATGTTCGTGTCATAGAAAGGATACCGGCTTTTTCATATCCGTTATATGCCATAACAGCTTCACTTGCCGCTCCCTGAACATTTTTCATATACTCATTTGTATATTTATTTTGTGATGAAGGGCTGACATTAAATTTCTGTAAATATCCTGAATTTTGAGTTTTAAAACTGTTTGCCACATATTTAGTGCCATAGTAAATAGCTTTATAAGGGTTAGACCACGGGCGGCCGTAACCATTTGAAGTATCATCCAGATAGGTTGTTCTGCAATGTCTTTTGTAAACATAGCCGCTTGCACCCTCCTGATAGCCTGAAGATGTTTCATTATAAAGGCGAACATAATAATAATTGCCTTTGTTTGCACGCCAAGTCATATACTGACCGTTTGAAATCGGTGTAGCCACACCACCTGTCGGGTCAACATTAGGGTCATTACTGTAAAGCATCGTATTATTATTAGCTTTTAAAAAGCCGGCAGCCCACGCAAGTCCGTCTTTAGCACCGGTATATGCACCGATATTAAAATAATTATAAATGCCTTGAAATGGGCTTGTAGAGCCATTAACAGCAGTAGCAGCGGCTGTCTGTCCGCCGTTTTCCTGTTTGATTTTAGATGCGATATAGTAAGCGTTCATACCGAAATCCTGTGCCGCTTTCATTATGACATCCGAATATTTGGTTGTGGAATCATATGTTTTTACATTTTGACCTGTTGTAAGATATGAAATTAAGGAATCATGCATCCATGTTCCGTCTAAAATAGCTTCTACACCCTCTTTGGTTTGAGTTCCGTCATATGAAGTAGATTCAAATTGAAATATCTGCTTTTCATCAAGAAAATTTCTTGGGTCCATATAATATTCAACAGCGGTTTTAGATGCAGAAACCCAATTACTTGCTTCCTGAATAACATAATTACCGTTTTTCAAACAGCTATGGCAATCACAAAACATTGATTTATCACTAGTTGCTGATAAAGAAATAAGCTGATTAGAATGTTTTGAACGCTCACCGTTTACAGCAGTGTTCCAATCAAGGTTAGTAATAAGCGGTTTAAAAATCCAATTGGGATATTTATTATGTAATTTTTCAAGCTTTTCGGCATAGCTTTGCGGAAAGCCCTGACTCATTAAACTTTCAACATATGTTTGAGCCTGCACTGTGACGGGCAAGCTTGCTGTTATAACAATAATCAAAGACAATGCTATTGATATTATCTTTTTCAAAATATTACCTCCTGCATAATTTTTTAATAAATTACAATATTTTTTTGCAAATTGATATACAATTTGTAGATTTATGCTCATATAATATCATCAATTGCAGTTATTTGTCAACAAATTTAGAATAATGTTAAAATAATGTGACAATTCTTGACAAAAGTTTGTTTGTAGTTTATTATATATCTAAATTATTGAGAAGGGGGAAAACTCTGATGGAGGAAACAAACATTTCACAGATACTTAAGGCTTGCAGACAAAAAGCCGGCATAACTCAAGCTCAGTTTGCAGAAACTATTGGTGTGAAAAGGAGTGCTTACGCTTATTACGAAAGTGGCAGAACAAAGCCTAAATTTGAAACATTAAAAACTATTGCAAAAGTATATAATCTTGATTTAAACACATTATTGGCTACTGAGAAAAACGACTCATTAAATCAAACAAATGACAGCAAAATAAATTTTGACTTAAAAGATTTTAATGACAATTTTTATGATTTATCGGATAATGAAAAAGCCATTATAATGAAATTAAGAATAATGAATCGCGAAAAGAAAGCGAAGATAATTGATCAAATATTTGAATAACTAAAAACAAGCGGCTGATTTTTAAATCAGCCGCTTGTTTTTAGTTCAATACTTTTCTTTCAATAAAATCATTTATATCATTATAAACTTCTTGTCTGTTAACTTCATTTAATATCTCATGCCTAACGCCCGGATAAATTTTAATTTCGGTTAACGAGTGACCGGTTTTAATAAGCTTATCATAAACTTCCTTGACACCTAATGAATAATTCCCGACAGGATCCATCTCACCGCTTAAAAGCAGCACAGGCATTAAATGGCTTACATTTTGATACCATTTATCACTGTTACATTCAATGCAAAGTTTTGCTAAATCCTGATAGCCACCGCATGCAAAAGTAAAACCGCAATATTTATCATTTTGGTATTCATCAACACTTTCAGGTATACTGATACCCCAATCGTAATCGGTTCTATGCTCAAACGGTTTATCATAAGCGCCAAAGCCGATTTTTTTAAGTGTTTCTGATTTGTATGTTTTGCCCTTAAAAGCACTTACAAGCTCCGTTAAAGCAATGCTGATTGTGGCAAGAGGATTAGTGCCTGAAGTGCCGATAAAGACAGCACCGTCAAAGCAGTTACCATATTCGTTAATAAAGCAACGCATAACAAGACTGCCCATTGAATGACCGCTTATAATATACTTTTTATCAGGATATTCGCTTTTTGCAATATCCATTAAAGTTTTTGCATCGCGAATAACATCTTTATATCCGTTTTTATCACCGAAATATCCCAGCAAATTTTCATCACTGTTTGACTTACCGTGATTTATCATATCATTCATAAATACAGCATAACCCATAGATACAAATGCTTCAACAGCATTTTTGTATCTGCCGCAATGCTCTGCCATACCATGATGAATTTGAATCACAGCTTTAACATTTTCGTTATCCGGATACCATTGCCAAGCCTTGATTTCACATAAGTTTGATGAACTGATGTAAGTGTACTCTTTTGTTTTCATAAATTATACCCCTCTCGTTTATGAAAAAATATTAGTAATTTTCCTTTGGAAAATCGAGTTCAACTTCAGCTTTGAGTTCACGATTAAAAAGTGAATTTACAGCATATTGCGGTGATACATCACCGTTTATTATATCATTGACAGCAAAAATAATCGGCAAATCAACATTATATTTATCAGCAAGCTTTAAAGCCGCAGGAATTGCATTGATACCTTCTACAACCATACCTACTTTTTTTACAGCTTCGTCGGGCGACATTCCCTGCCCGATAAGAAAACCGGCATTATTATTACGAGAATGAATACTTGTGCAAGTAACTATCAAATCTCCCATACCGGTAAGCCCGCTGAAAGTATATGGTGAACAGCCAATTGCAGTACCAAGCCTTGAAAGTTCAGCAAGTCCCCTTGTGACAAGTGCCGCAGTTGCATTATCACCATATCCAAGCCCACGCGAAATGCCGGTTGCAAGTGCAATTATATTTTTTAGTGCGCCGCAAATTTCAATTCCTTTAATATCGGTATTAGTATAAACCCTCATAAACGAGCTTGAAAAAAATTCCTGCACAAGCTTTGCAACTTCAATATCTTGGCAAGCCGACACAATCGTTGTAGGCATATCGCGTGACACTTCTTCAGCGTGAGTAGGGCCTGAAAGTGCAACATATTTTACTGTTTTATTTTTGATTTCATCGTCAATTACCTGAGTCAATGTAAATAGCGTATCAGGCTCAATACCTTTCGCAACATCAACTATAATTTGATTATCTTTTATATAATCTTTACATTTTCTTGCGGTTTGGCGAACAAAAACGGATGGCACGGCAAACATAATTATATCTTTATTTTCAACTGCCAATTTAATATCCGTTGTATATTCAATCCCTTTCGGAATTAAAACATTAGGAAGCTTGGGATGACGCGAAGTTTTTGAAAGTTCTTCAATTTCATCCGGCAAAGCAGACCAAACCGTAACATTTTTATTTGTGTTTTTTAACATTTTAGCAAGTGCAATACCCCATGTACCTGCTCCGAGAATTGCTATACTATTCAATACTTTTCTCCATATATAAATTATTCATCATCTTTTGGTAAATCTGATGTGCAGTGGCAGCATTTTACTGCTTCAATAGGAATTTCACTCTTACAAAACGGACAAATTTTAGTTGTAGGAGCTTCTTCTTTAGGTTCTTCCTTTTTCTTTGTAATGTCGACCATTTTGTTAATAGCCTTAACAATGGAAAAGATAATAAAAGCCATAATAAGAAAGTTTATTACAGCTGAAATGAAAGCACCGTAATCAATATAATTATCACCCAAAAGATGAATTTTACCCTGAACTTCCGCGCCGCCGATACAGTTAATAAGGGGTTTAATAATATTATCAGTAAGTGATGTTACAATTGCTGAAAAAGCACCGCCTATGATAACGCCGACAGCAAGGTCGATTACATTGCCCCTTGAAATAAATTCTTTAAATTCCCGAAAAAACTTTTTCATTTTAAAATTCCTATTTTTGTACTTATTTATTTTATAATATCATAACACACCGGTAAAATCAAATTTTGGTATAAATGATTTATCGGCAGATGAAAGTTCCTGTATAAAAAGCTTATCAAACGAATTATAAAGCGCATAGTTTAAAACCTTATCATATTCACGCTTGGTAATTTTACGGTTTATTTCCGGATAATCGCTTAAATCTCCGCACGGTGTATATTGAGCCATAAGCGAAACATATGTATCCGGCAAATTAGACTTTATGTAATCTAATATTTCAATAGAAGAATTAGTATTTTGCGGTAAAATCAAGTGGCGAATTATCATACCCGATTTCATAATTTTTCCGTCAAATTCATCCTTAACCTGACGCCGCATTTCATTTAGTGCCAAAGAAGCTTTATCAAAATAATCATATGCTTTTGAATAGCGCATTGATTTATTCGGCCTGATGTATTTTAAATCAGGTAAATAAATATCAATTAAACCGTCAAGTTCCTTTAATGTTTCAACTTCTTCATATCCGCTTGAATTATACACAATTGGTACCGGTGATTTCCACCTTTTTAAAACATTGGCTATTTGTAAGGCATAATGCGTAGGATTAACAAGATTTATATTATTAGCACCTTGTTTTATAAGGCTTTCAAATATTTCTATAAGCTTTTCTTCGGTAATTTCAACGCCCTTATTTTGAGAGCTGATTTCATTATTTTGGCAAAATACGCATTTCAAATTACAACCGGAGAAAAATACTGCTCCGCTTCCCTGCTTGCCGCTGATACAAGGTTCTTCCCAATAGTGAAGTGAAGCCCTGGCAACACGAAAATTATCCGGACTTTGGCAAAAGCCCAATTTCTTACTTCTGTCAACATTGCATTTGCGCGGGCAAATTGAACAAATCATATTAAAGCCTTATATATGTCGCCCTTTTTAAAAGGAGTTTGCGCTGCCGCTTCTTTAGCAGCGTTGTTTATCGACATACCCTTTTCAACAAGTGATTTAGCCAAAGCTATCGCCTGCTCAAGCGTTATTTCTTCTGCTTCGTCTTGCTTTTTGCCCTCGATAATAATAACATATTCACCCTTCGGTGATTTATCTGCATAATAAGCAATTGCTTCATCAAATGTGAAGTGAAGCACCTGCTCGTGTATTTTGGTAAGTTCACGCACAAGTGCAATATTACGATTACCGAAAACCTTGCGCATATCATTTAAGGTATAAATAAGCTTATGCGGTGCTTCATAAAAAATCATAGTTCTTTTTTCATCTTTCACTTCTTCAAGATGTTCTCTTCTCGATTTTTTATTTACAGATAAAAAGCCTTCAAATGTAAATCTGCCGGTTGGCAAGCCTGAAACAGCAAGTGCGGTAGCAAACGCAGTCGGGCCGGGAACAGATTGAACTTCTATCCCAAGCTCATAGCAAAGAGCAACCAAATCTTCACCCGGGTCTGAAATAGCAGGCATGCCGGCATCAGTCACAATTGCACAATTTTCACCGTTTAAAATTCTTTGGCATATTATTTCGCCGCGTTGCCTTTTATTATGTTCGTAATATGATACCATTTCTTTTTTTATATCAAAATGATTAAGTAATTTAAGTGTTACTCTTGTATCCTCGGCAGCAATAAAATCAACATTTGCAAGTGTTTCCACCGCTCTTGGTGAAAAGTCGCTTAAATTGCCGATAGGAGTACCTACAACATATAATATTCCGCTCATTTATCATAACCGTCGGCATATGAACCGTAAATATCAAGCATTTCCGGTGTAAATTTGCCATTATCCTTTTTAATAATTAACTGCGGCTCAACTCTCAAAAAAGGTTTTGCCCCTTTTTGCCCCTGAACTAAAAATAAAAAAGGTTGCTCCCCTGTTTTATCCTGCACAAAGCGCAGCCTTTTAGGTTCAATCTTATATTTACGCATAAGTTCAAGTGTATCAACAAGCCTTTCAGGCCTGTGGCACATACAAAATCTGCCGGCATATTTCAGCAGATATGAAGCAGCCTTGCAAGCATCTTCAATATTACAGCAAACCTCGTGCCTTGCAATGCGCGCACTTTCACCCAAAGATTCTATCCCTGTTCCGACAGGTTTATACGGCGGATTCATTGTAACAAGTGAAAACTGCTCTGCGCCGAAAACTTCGTTTATTTTTCGCAAATCGCAGTTATACGCTTTTATTCTGCTTTGCACACCGTTTAGTTCTATTGAATGGCACACCTGCTCATATGCATTTTTTTGAATATCAAGGCACGATACATTATTTATTTTTTCATTTCTTAACCACAAAAAAGGAATGATTCCACAGCCTGTTCCCATATCGAGAGCCTTATCTCTCGCTTTTATTTTAGCAAAATCGGAAAGCAAAACAGCATCAGTTCCGAAAGTGTGGTCAGAGCTAACAGCAATCTTTATGTCGTCTGACAATCGTTCATAATTATACATAAATTTATTATATCATAAGTTACCTAAAATTGAAATAGAAAACATAAAAGAGCAGACAAATATTTGCTTGCTCTTTTATAGGTAATTACGCTTAACTCTTATTTTTTTGTTTTAACGCTCATTTTCTTTGACCAAGAGCCAAATTGCTTAACACCGTCAATAGTTTTATATGCTCTGATTCTGACATAATACTTTTTCTTTTTTAATAATTTCGAAAATGTTTTTGATTTAGTTGAGTTTTTAGTAACGGTAACCGATTTGGTTTTGCTTTTAGAAAATGACTTTGAAGTTGAATATTGTATTTCGTAGCCGGATGCGGTTGTATCCTTATTCCATTTGAAAGTGATTTTGTTTTTCTTTGCAGTCAGTGATACAGTAGTAGGCTTTGCGGGAACGATAATAAAACAAGAAGTAAGCTCACCCTTGTAATTATTACCGATGAAATTTACATACACCCAAGCTTTTCCGCAAAGTATATTATCTTCATAAGTAACAACATATTCACTTGCAGGAATGACATTGCCGAGCTTATCATAAACTGTAATGTTATTATATTTTTCATATCCGTTATAAGCGACTTTTAAAGAAGAAAGTAAAACGCTTACAGGTGCAAAAATATTTTGAGCAATGTATTCATCACCGCAGGAAGAACAGCGATATTTAACATATCCGTCAATCGCATTTTCCCTGTCATCATCTGCCACAGCTTTTGCAAAAACTGAAATATAATTATGGTTATGAATATTTAAGCTTGCAGTGAAGCTATATGACGAGTCACTTACTTCATATTTAAAATAATATGTTTTACCGGCTTCAAAATAAGTAGTTGTATTAAAATTCAAATCGGTATTCGAGTTAATATTCGAGTTTATTACTGTTTTATCAGCGTTATATACAGTTAAGAAAACATCGGCAGAAGTTAACGCTTGGCTTGAAGTTAAAAGGTCATAATAATTTGAAGAAAGGCAATCGAACTTAAACCAATAGTTTTTTGCATTATCATCAACATTTGAAACAGTTGCGTTAATTGACTGGCCGAGCATTATTTGAACTGCAGATTTCAAGCTGTTGGCATAAGCGTTAATTGAAAATGCAAACAGTGAAGAAATTGCCAAAGAAAGAGCAATTAAAATTGAAATAAATTTTTTCATAATATCTCCTAATCCAATGCACATTGCTTTTCGAAATCAGCAACAAGTGCATCTTGAATATTTTTAAGCATCTCAGGGGCTTTACCGCCGACTGTGATACCATCAACCGTTTTAACCGGTATGCAAAATGATCCGGTTGAATGAATTACAACTTCATCTGCATTTTTAAGTTCATCAAGCGTATATTCGCGTTCCTCGGTTTTATATCCGAGTTTTTTCGCAAAAGACAGCAAACGAATACGCGCAGTACCCGGCAACACTTCATCATTTAGCGGATGAGTAATAACCGTACCATCCTTAAAAATAGAAACATTTGAATGCGCACATTCAGTGACAATATTTCCGCGGTGAAAAATAGCTTCTTTACAGCCTGCTTTTTTAGCAGAAGTTGCAGCAAGGCAAGAAGGAATTAAATTAAGGGTTTTAACATTGCAATAATGAAAGCGTTTATCTTCAAAAGTAATTACATCAATAGGCTTATAAGTATCGGATATATGCTCAGGCGTTAATGTAATCCAAAGGTTAGCTTTAATGTCATCTTCATAAACGTGCTCACGAAGCCCCGAGCCACGGGTAATCTGCATATAAACAAACTGATCACCGCTGTCAACTTTATTAACAAGGTTTTGGAGCAGATTTTCCAAAGATGCTCTATCAATCGGCATATTTATATCCAATAGTTTAGCACTGTTATAAAATCTATCAAGATGAGCAGGTAAATCAAAAATTTTATGATTATGAGCATAAGTTGCATCATAAATTCCATCGCCAAACCAACACACTCTGTCAAGCATAGGAATTTGCATTTTTTCTATTTCGTCATAAGTACCGTTATAATAGCCTAAGTTTTTCAAACAAATCAACTCCAAAAATCTATATAATATATATTACTCTAAATAAAAAGAAAAATCAATACAGACAGAAAAAAAGGTTGCCGCCGAAGCGACAACCTCTAATTTAAAAAGTAAGGTATAGATTACTCGTTGATAGCTGTAACAACGCCTGAACCTACTGTTCTACCACCTTCACGGATAGCAAAACGAAGACCTTCTTCGATAGCGATTGGAGTGATGAGTTCAACATTCATTACTACATTATCGCCAGGCATACACATCTCTGTACCTTCTGGAAGAGTGATAACACCTGTTACGTCAGTTGTTCTGAAATAGAACTGTGGACGATAGTTATTGAAGAAAGGAGTATGACGGCCACCTTCGTCCTTTGAAAGAACATAAACCTGACCTGAGAACTTTGTGTGTGGGTGGATTGAACCAGGAGCGGCAAGAACTTCACCTCTCTCGATGTCAGATCTCTGAACACCACGAAGAAGACAACCGATGTTGTCACCAGCTTCAGCATAGTCAAGAATCTTTCTGAACATTTCGATACCTGTACATACTGTTGAACGGATTTCGTCACGAAGACCAACCATTTCAACTGTATCGTTAGTATTAAGCTTACCTCTTTCTACTCTACCGGTTGCAACTGTACCACGACCAGTGATTGTGAATACGTCTTCAACAGGCATAAGGAAAGGAAGGTCTGACTTACGGTCAGGAGTTGGGATATAAGAGTCAACTGCATCCATGAGTTCCCTAATGCAGTCGCAAGCTGGGTCATCATTTGATGAAGCTTCGAGAGCCTTAAGAGCTGAACCCTTGATGATTGGGCACTCATCGTCGAATTCATATTCAGCAAGAGTTTCACGAACTTCCATTTCAACGAGTTCAAGGAGTTCTGGGTCATCAACTTGGTCAGTCTTATTAAGGAATACGATGATTGCTGGAACGCCTACCTGACGAGCAAGGAGAAGGTGTTCTTTAGTCTGAGCCATAGGACCATCAGTTGCAGCGATAACAAGGATAGCACCATCCATCTGAGCAGCACCTGTAATCATGTTCTTGATATAGTCAGCATGGCCTGGGCAGTCAACGTGAGCATAGTGACGCTTGTCAGTTTCATACTCAACGTGAGCTGTGTTAATTGTGATACCACGTTCTCTTTCTTCAGGAGCCTTATCGATATCTGCATAGTCTTCAAACTTTGCATAGCCCTTGTTTGCAAGATACTTTGTGATAGCAGCAGTAAGAGTAGTCTTACCATGGTCAACGTGACCGATTGTACCAATGTTTACATGTGGCTTGGTACGATTAAAATGTTCTTTTGCCATTGGAATTTTCCTCCTTAAAATTTACAATAGAAAAATTGTCAAAGATATTCTATCAAATAAATATAGAAATATCAAGAGTTTTTTATAAATTATAAGCAACTAATTAGTCTTTTTTAGCTCTTTCGCTAATGATAGACTCACTAATTGACTTAGGAACAGGTTCATAACCGTCCGGTTCCATTGTGTATTGGCCACGGCCCTGAGTTTTTGAACGAAGGTCGTTAACATAACCAAACATTTCTGAAAGCGGAACTCTTGCGTTAATCTGCTTAGCACCTGCTCTGTCTTCCATACCTCTGATTAAACCACGACGAGAGTTAAGGTCACCGATTACATCGCCCATATATTCTTCAGGTACGATTACTGTAACCTTCATCATAGGTTCAAGGATGATTGGATTAGCTTTCTTTGCAGCATCCTTAAATGCCATAGAACCGGCAATCTTAAATGCCATTTCAGATGAGTCAACTTCGTGATAAGAACCATCATAAAGTTCAACACGAACATCAACTACATTATAACCGGCAAGGATACCGCTCTTCATAGCGCCCTGGATACCGGCGTCAACAGCAGGGATATATTCCTTAGGAATAGCACCGCCGACAATTTGGTTAACGAATTCGTAACCCTTGCCGATGCCGTTTTCATCAAGGTTAGGCATAATACGAATCTTAACATGACCGTACTGACCTGAACCACCTGACTGTCTCTTATACTTAAGGTCAGAAGAACTTTCGCTCTGGATTGTTTCTTTATAAGCAACCTGCGGAGCACCTACATTAGCTTCAACCTTAAACTCACGAAGAAGACGGTCAACAATAATCTCAAGGTGAAGTTCACCCATACCGGCGATAATAGTTTGTCCTGTTTCTTCATCAGTATATGCTTTAAATGTTGGGTCTTCTTCTGCAAGCTTTGCAAGAGCAATACCCATCTTTTCCTGACCTGCTTTAGTCTTTGGCTCAATAGCTACACGGATAACAGGGTCAGGGAAATTCATTGATTCAAGGATGATAGGATTGTTTTCATCACAAAGAGTATCACCGGTTGTTGTGTTCTTTAAACCAACAGCAGCAGCAATATCACCTGAATATGCAACAGGAATATCTTCTCTGTGGTTAGCGTGCATAAGAAGGATTCTGCCCATTCTTTCCTTTTGGTCCTTAACAGAGTTAAGGCAAGGAGTACCGGCAGCAATCTTACCTGAATATACACGGAAGAAACAAATCTTACCAACGAATGGGTCAGTAGCAATCTTGAATGCAAGAGCTGAGAACGGTTCATCATCTGAAGAATGACGGAACTCTTCTTCCTCTGTATCAGGATTTACACCCTTGATTGACTCTACATCGGTAGGAGCCGGCATATAGTCAACAATTGCATCAAGGAGTGGCTGAACACCCATATTACGATATGCAGTACCGCAGCATACAGGAACCATTGAGTTAGCAATGGTAGATTTACGAATAACTTTCTTGATTTCATCAACTGTAATAGCATCTTCGCCCTCTTCGAAATATTTTTCCATGAGGTCTTCATCCATTTCAGCTACATGTTCAACAAGTTCAGTTCTGTATTTAGCAGCAAGTTCCTTCATATCATCAGGAATTTCTCTAATTTCAAATTTCATACCCTTTTCTTTATCAGGATCGATATAGATAACGGCATGGTTTTCTACAAGGTCAATAATACCTTCGAAAGTATCCTCACTTCCGATTGGAAGTTGGATAGGAAGAGCATTACATTTGAAACGGTCTTTAACCATATCAAGTGCCCTGTAAAAGTCAGCACCCATAATATCCATTTTATTAACGAATATCATACGAGGTACTTTATATTCATCAGCCTGACGCCAAACGGTTTCAGACTGCGGTTCAACACCGCCCTTTGCACAAAGAACAGTAACTGAACCGTCAAGTACACGAAGTGAACGCTGAACTTCTACTGTGAAGTCAACGTGACCCGGTGTATCAATAATATTGATTCTATGCTTTTTCCAGAAACAAGTAGTTGCAGCAGATGTGATAGTAATACCACGCTCCTGCTCCTGCTCCATCCAGTCCATTGTTGCAGCACCTTCGTGTGTTTCACCAATCTTATGGTTTACACCTGTATAATACAGAATACGCTCGGTGGTTGTAGTTTTACCTGCATCAATATGAGCCATAATGCCAATATTTCTTGTCATCTCAAGAGATACTTGTCTTGACATAATACCCTCCTATCAATATCTGAAATGAGCAAATGCTTTGTTTGCTTCTGCCATCTTGTGTGTATCGTCGCACTTCTTAACTGCTCCGCCTGTCTTATTAACAGCGTCCATAATTTCAGCAGCAAGACGCTCTCTCATAGTTCTCTCTGAACGCTGACGAGCGTAAAGAGTAATCCAACGAAGACCTAAAGTCTGTCTTCTTTCAGGACGAACCTCGAGAGGTACCTGGTAAGTTGCACCACCTACACGGCGTGCCTTTACCTCGAGTACAGGCATTACATTTTCCATTGCAGCTTCAAAAGTTTCTAATGGTTCGTTGCCTGTTTTTTCCTTAATGATGTCGAATGCGTCGTAAACAATCTTCTGAGCGACGCCCTTCTTTCCATCAAGCATGATGCTGTTGATAAGTCTGGTTACAAGCTTTGAATTGTAAAGCGGATCAGGTAATACATCACGCTTAGCGATTTGGCCTCTTCTTGGCATCTTCGCTTCCCTCCTTCATAATTTTTAATGAGTTCATAGGTACTCGGTTTTTCCGTGGAGTCAACAAAAGGTCATATACGCTTTATATATAGGTATATAAACTATTGTTATCCATTAAAATAAGGCTTATTTCTTAGCAGCCTTTGGCTTCTTTGCACCGTACTTAGAACGGCTCTGCATTCTGCCATTAACACCCTGTGTATCAAGTGTACCGCGGATGATGTGGTAACGCACACCAGGAAGGTCCTTAACACGACCGCCACGAATCATAACAACAGAGTGTTCCTGAAGGTTATGACCAACGCCCGGAATGTAAGCAGATACTTCAATTCCGTTTGTAAGACGAACTCTGGCAATCTTACGAAGAGCTGAGTTAGGCTTCTTAGGTGTAGCTGTCTTAACAGCAGTACAAACGCCACGCTTTTGAGGTGAGTTGTTATCTGTAACAACATTTTTCTTAGTGTTTAAGCCCTTTAAAAGTGCAGGTGTCTTTGACTTCTTTTCGATAGTCTTACGACCTGTTCTTACGAGCTGATTAAAGGTAGGCAATAGTTTATCTCCTTTCAAGTATTATTTATACGCAATGTGCGTATAAGTCATATGCCGAAAAATCAGCATATCAATTAAACGCACATCTCGGGGCAAGCACAAGGCTCGCCCCTAAATGTTGTATTATTCACTAAAATTCAAGGATAAAGTTTGTAATATTTGCACAAACACCTATCACACGATTTAGCATTATACCACTACTGCATAGTGTTTGTCAAGAGTTCTTGCAATTGTTCAAGATTTAAAATTTCATCGCTGTTTTCTGCTGAAAAATAACTTGGAACAACATCAACCTTGCGGAATACATCCATACCGGTACCAGCCGGAACAAGTTTACCGATAATAACATTTTCCTTAAGACCGATAAGCGGATCACTCTTACCTTTGATAGCAGCATCGGTAAGAACTCTTGTTGTTTCCTGGAATGATGCAGCCGAAAGGAATGAATCTGTTGCAAGAGAAGCTTTTGTGATACCCATAAGAATAGGAATATAAGTTGCCTTCTTAAGATTTTCTTCACCGGCTTTAATTCTTGCTTCAATTTTATCATTTGCTTCATCAACTGCTGAAACATCAACCATTGTACCTGCAACAAGATCAGTATCGCCTGATTCATCAACAGTGCATTTCTTAAGCATTTGACGAACAATAACTTCGATATGCTTATCGTTAATATCAACACCCTGTGTACGATATGCAAACTGAACTTCTTTAATAAGGTAATTATAAACAGCTTCTTCGCCAAGGATAGCAAGAACATCATGCGGATTTACAGCACCGAGTGTAAGTTCTGTACCTTTTTTAATATGTGCACCCTCTACGATATTTTCGCAAAGTCTTGCACCGTAAGGGATAAGATATTTCTTTTCTTCTGCTGTTTCATTATTATAAACAATTACATGTCGACTCTTCTTGATTTCTTCAAATCGAACATCACCTTCGATTTCAGAAAGAATAGCAAGTTGCTTTGGCTTTCTTGCTTCAAAAAGTTCTTCTACACGAGGAAGACCCTGTGTAATATCTGCACCGCCGGCAACACCACCGGTATGGAATGTTCTCATTGTAAGCTGTGTACCAGGTTCACCGATTGACTGTGCTGCGATAATACCAACAGCCTCACCAACCTGAACCGGCTCGTTAAATGCAAGGTTTGCACCATAGCACTTGCGGCAAACACCGTGGCGTGATTTACAAGTGATAAGTGAACGAATTTTAACTGATTCAATACCTGCATCAGCAATACGCTTAGCATCATCAGCAGTCATCATTCTGTCAGCTTCCATAAGAACTTCTCCGGTCTTAGGGTCAACAACAGGTTCAACTACAAATCTGCCTGTAAGTCTTTCTTCAAGTGTTTCAAGTACACGGTTACCGTCCATAATTTTGCTTACAACAATACCGTCGTTGCATCCGCAATCATCATCACGAATAATAACATCCTGTGATACATCAACAAGACGCCTTGTAAGGTAACCTGAGTCTGCAGTACGAAGCGCTGTATCGGCAAGACCTTTACGAGCACCACGAGAAGAAATGAAGTATTCAAGAATATTAAGACCTTCACGGTAGTTAGCACGAATAGGAACTTCAATTGTTTTACCGGCTGTATTAGCAATAAGACCTCTCATACCGGCAAGCTGACGAAGCTGTGAAGTACTACCACGCGCACCGGAGTCTACCATCATATGAATAGGGTTATGGGCACCGTCGAAGTTACTTGTAAGCTCGTTAGACACTTTGTTTGTACAATCTTCCCAAGCTTTGATTACTGCTGAAGAACGCTCTTCATTAGTAATAAGACCATAGTTATAGTTATATGTGATTTCATCAACGCGTTTTTCTGCTTCAGCAAGATATTCTTTCTTCTTATCAGGAATAAGAGCATCACAAACAGCAACGGTTGTACCGGAAACTGTTGAATACTTATAGCCCTGTGCTTTAATAGAATCAAGAACACGAGAAGCGATTGAAACACCGTGAACATTGATACATCTTTCAGCAATTTGGCCAAGCTGTTTCTTTTTAACTACAAATGAAACTTCAAGGTCAAATTCATGAGCCGGGTCAGTTCTGTCAACAAAACCGAGGTCCTGCGGAATTGGGTTATTAAAGATGATTCTACCGATTGTTGTAATAATAATAGCTGTCTTGCTTTCACCGTTAACTTCACGAGTTACACGAATTTTAGCAGGTGAATGCATACCGAGTGAACCCTCTTGATATGCCATCATAGCTTCATCTTTATCCCTATAAAGTTTGTATGAACGGTAGTAGCCATATTTTTGTGCAAGTTCTTCTTCAGAAATTTCGCAGAGAATTGCAGGGTTAGTAACATAATCACGAGGGTCATCATAATCCTTATTTATATCAGCTTTAACATCCTTAAAGCTTACTTCCTGTGTTCTTGCTTCATCCTTGAAGAACTTTGGCTGGCCAGGTTCACCCTCTTTAATCATTGTAAGATAGTATGAACCGATAACCATATCCTGAGTAGGAACAGTAACAGGCTTACCGTCTGAAGGTTTAAGAAGGTTATTAGCTGCAAGCATTAACATTCTTGCTTCAGCCTGTGCTTCGGCAGAAAGAGGAACATGCACAGCCATTTGGTCACCGTCAAAGTCAGCGTTAAATGCAGTACAAGCAAGCGGGTGAAGCTTAATTGCTCTACCCTCTACAAGAACAGGCTCAAACGCCTGAATACCAAGTCTGTGAAGAGTCGGGGCACGGTTTAACATAACCGGGTGGTCCTTAATTACAACTTCAAGGCTATCCCAAACAGCAGGATTATTGGCTCTTTCAACCATCTTTCTTGCTGATTTGATATTAGAAGCAACACCTGTTTCAACAAGACGCTTCATAACAAACGGTTTGAAAAGTTCGATTGCCATTTCCTTAGGAAGACCGCACTGGTGCATCTTAAGTTCAGGGCCTACAACGATAACAGAACGGCCTGAATAGTCAACACGCTTACCGAGAAGGTTTTGACGGAAACGACCTTGCTTACCTTTAAGCATATCTGAAAGAGATTTAAGAGGTCTGTTATTAGGGCCTGTTACAGGACGGCCACGACGACCGTTATCAATAAGTGCGTCAACCGATTCCTGAAGCATTCTCTTTTCATTTCTTACAATGATTTCAGGAGCACCAAGCTCAAGAAGTCTTTTAAGACGATTGTTACGGTTAATAACTCTTCTGTAAAGGTCATTAAGGTCAGATGTAGCAAATCTACCGCCGTCAAGCTGAACCATTGGGCGAATATCAGGCGGAATAACAGGAATGGCATCAAGAATCATCCATTCAAGCTTATTTCCGCTGTGATAGAAAGCATCAACCACATCAAGTCTTTTAAGAAGTCTTACTCTCTTCTGACCTGTTGCACCATCAAGTTCAGCTGTGAGTTCATCACGAAGCTGAGCAACATCAATACCCTGAAGAAGCTCTTTAATTGCTTCGGCACCCATACCAGCTTTGAAATCGTCTTCGTATCTTTCTCTCATTTCCGCATATTCTTTTTCATTAAGAATCTGCATCTTTTCAAGTGGTGTATCACCGGGATCGGTAACAATATAAAGTGCAAAATAAAGCACTTTTTCAAGGTATCTCGGGCTAATGTCAAGTACAAGACCGAGTCTGCTCGGAATACCCTTAAAATACCAAATATGTGAAACGGGAGCTGCAAGTTCGATATGACCCATACGCTCGCGTCTAACCTTTGAGCGTGTGATTTCAACACCACAACGCTCGCAGACTTTTCCTTTATAGCGAACTCTTTTATATTTGCCGCAATGACATTCCCAGTCTTTCATAGGTCCGAAAATTCTTTCGCAGAAAAGACCGTCGCGTTCAGGTTTAAGAGTTCTGTAATTTATTGTTTCAGGCTTTGTAACTTCGCCGTAAGACCATTCACGAATCTGCTCCGGTGAAGCAAGGCCGATTTTTATTGAACTGAATTCGTTTTCATAATTATCCATATGGAAGCACTCCTTTGTATTAGTTAGTTGTGGAAGTCTTATCAGAATTATTCATCGTCTGAAGAAATGTCACCGAAATCGAAGCCGAAGTCATCATCTGACTCGCTTTCATTATCAGCAAACAAATCATCAAAGCCATCTGACTGACCTGCTTCCTGCTCATTCTCTGCATTTTCTACTCCGAAGCCTTCCTGACCTTCAAAGTCATTTACGGTTGTAAATGCCTGTTCGTCAATCGGCTGAATTCCTGAACCGTCATCAAGATCTTGCTTAAGTTCAATTTCATTACCGTCTTTATCAAGAACCTTGGTATCGAGGCCGAGAGCCTGCAATTCCTTAAAGAGAACTTTAAATGATTCAGGTGTACCGGCTGACGGAATGTTTTCGCCCTTAACGATTGATTCATAAGTCTTAACACGACCTACAACATCATCAGATTTAACAGTCATAATTTCCTGAAGAGTATAAGCTGCACCGTAAGCTTCAAGTGCCCAAACTTCCATTTCACCGAAACGCTGGCCACCGAACTGAGCTTTACCGCCGAGTGGCTGCTGGGTTACAAGGCTGTAAGGACCGGTTGAACGAGCGTGAATCTTATCATCAACAAGGTGATGGAGTTTAAGATAATACATATAGCCTACTGTTATACGGTTATCAAACTTTTCACCGGTACGGCCGTCGATAAGTTCAGTCTTACCATCAAATACCTTCTTGCCGTTTTCATCAATGTAGTAGCCGATGTTTGCTTCTTCAAGGCAATCACGAATATCTTGTTCGTGTGCACCGTCGAATACAGGAGTCATCATCTTCCAGCCGAGAGCCATAGCCGCGTAGCCGAGATGAACTTCAAGTACCTGACCGATGTTCATACGGGAAGGTACACCAAGAGGGTTAAGAACAATATCAAGAGGTCTTCCGTCAGGAAGGAATGGCATATCCTCCTGTGGTAAAATTCTTGAAACAACACCCTTGTTACCGTGACGGCCTGCCATCTTATCGCCGACCTGGATTTTACGCTTTTGTGCAATATAAACTCTTACTACTTTATTTACACCCGGTGAAAGTTCATCGCTGTTTGCACGGGTAAACACCTTAACATCAACAACAATACCGTATTCACCGTGAGGAATACGCATTGAAGTATCCCTTACTTCTCTTGCCTTTTCGCCAAAGATTGCTCTTAAAAGTCTTTCCTCAGCTGTAAGCTCTGTTTCACCCTTTGGTGTAACCTTACCTACAAGAATATCACCCGAATGTACTTCTGCACCGACACGGATAATACCATCTTCATCAAGGTCACGAAGAGCGTCTTCACCTACATTAGGAATATCCCTTGTGATTTCTTCAGGGCCGAGCTTTGTATCACGAGCTTCAACTTCATGTTCAACTACATGGATTGAAGTATAAACATCATCTCTTACAATCTTTTCGTTAATAAGAACAGCATCCTCGTAGTTATAACCTTCCCAAGTCATAAATCCGATAAGTGCATTCTTACCGAGTGAAATTTCGCCGTTACAAGTTGCAGGGCCATCGGCAATAACCTGTCCGTCTTCAATCTTCTGATGAAGAGAAACGATAGGACGCTGGTTAATACAAGTACCTTGGTTAGAACCCTGGAACTTAACAAGTTCGTATTTATCAACTTCGCCCGGCTTTACAGTGATTTCGATAGTATCGGCATCAACTGCTGTAACAGTACCGCCACGCTTTGCGATTACTACTACGCCTGAGTCATAAGCTGCCTTATATTCCATACCTGTGCCGACAACAGGGGCAACAGTTTTAAGAAGAGGAACTGCCTGACGCTGCATGTTAGCGCCCATAAGAGCACGGTTTGCGTCATCGTTTTCAAGGAAAGGAATCATTGCAGTAGCAACTGAAACTACCATCTTCGGTGATACATCCATATAATCTACTCTTTCAGGTGGAAGAGTAAGGAATTCATCACGGCAACGGCAAGTTACTCTTGCATTTGTAAATCTGCCGTTTTCATCAAGAGGTTCGTTAGCCTGAGCAACAACATAATTATCTTCAACATCAGCAGTCATATAAACTACTTCGTCAGTAACAACGCCTGTTTCCTTATCAACCTTACGATAAGGTGCTTCAATAAAGCCATATTCGTTAAGTCGGCTGTAACAAGCAAGATAAGAGATAAGACCGATGTTAGGACCTTCAGGTGTTTCGATAGGGCACATACGACCGTAGTGGGTATAATGTACATCTCGAACTTCGAAACCTGCACGGTCTCTTGAAAGACCGCCAGGACCGAGAGCTGAAAGTCTTCTCTTATGTGTAAGTTCTGCAAGCGGGTTATTTTGGTCCATAAACTGTGAAAGCGGAGATGAACCGAAGAACTCTTTAATAGCAGCAACTACCGGACGGATATTGATAAGCGCCTGCGGTGTAATAGCGCCGTCATCATCTTGTGCCTGAAGTGTCATGCGCTCACGAATAACTCTTTCCATTCTTGTAAAACCGATTCTAAACTGGTTTTGAAGAAGTTCGCCGACAGCTCTGATTCTACGGTTGCCGAGATGGTCAATATCATCAGTAGTACCTACACCATTTGCAAGGTTAATGAGATATGATACACTTGCAAAAATATCATCTGTTGTAATGTGCTTTGGAACGAGGTCATCTGCTCTTCTTTCAATTTCTTCTTTAAGAGCATCAACATCATCGCCGCACTTTTCAAGTATTTCGGAAAGAACTCTATATGATACCATTTCGTGAATGCCAAGTTCTTTGCAGTCAAAATCAACATACTTGTAAATATCAACCATACCGTTAGATACGATTTTAACTTCCTTACCGTCTGCATCGACATATGCAACCATAACACCTGCATTTTCGATTTCAACAGCTCTTTCTTCGCTGATTTTTTCGCCTGCATCTGCAAGGAATTCACCCTGTGGTGAAATGATAGGCTGAGTAAGAACTCTGTCTTTAAGCCTATCGCTTAATGAAAGCTTTTTATTATATTTATATCTGCCGACTCTTGAAAGGTCATAACGGTGAGCATCAAAGAACAAACCGTCAAGATGTGCCTGTGCGGTTTCAAGTGTAGGCGGTTCACCCGGACGAAGCTTTTTATAAACTTCAAGAAGAGCTTCTTCCTGATTTTTAGTAGTATCCTTGTCAATTGTTGCAAGAATCTTGTCATCTTCACCAAAGAAATCTACGATTTCAGAATCTGTGCCAAGACCTAATGAACGAAGGAATGTTGTAATATAAATCTTTCTGTTTTTGTCAATACGAACATAGAAAAGGTCATTGGCATCTGTTTCATATTCAAGCCAAGCACCGCGGTTAGGAATTACAGTGTTAGTGAAAAGTTCCTTACCTGTTTTATCGTGGTCCATATTGTAGTAAACACCCGGTGAACGAACAAGCTGGGATACAATACATCTTTCAGCACCGTTAATAACAAATGTGCCTGCATCTGTCATCCAAGGAAGGTCGCCCATAAAAATAGTGTTTTCTTTGATTTCGCCTGTTTCTTTATTAACAAGCCTTGCTCTGACCTTTAAAGGACGAGCATAAGTGGTGTCACGAGCCTTACACTGTGCAATTGAATACTTAGGTTCGTCGTCAATTGAAAAGTCAACAAAATCAAGCACAAGGTTACCTGTGTAATCACTGATTTCACCGATATCCTTGAATACTTCTTTGAGACCCTCTTCAAGAAACCAACGGTAAGAACTCTTCTGCACTTCGATAAGGTTAGGCATTTTCATAACCTCATTGATTTTTGCAAAACTCTTTCTCGTTGTTGTGCCGAGCTGGACATCCTTAACATTTACCATTAGAGTCACTCCGATCGTTTTATTTTCGTAATATGTTTATATTCACAAACAGCTAATTGCGCATTGCATATGACCTGAAAATCAAAATTTTCCGTTACATATATATAAGCAATAATTAAAAATAAAGATTTTATAATTTGCAATAGAAAGCCATTTTAAGATAGCTAATAATATAAACTACCTTAATCAATATGTCAACACCTTTTATAAGATTTTATCAAAGAAAGTAAAAAGTTTTTGGTACACTGTGCCACGCGTTTTGATAATTCGGCAAAAAATCACTAAAATTAAGTATTTTTTCATTGATTTAGCAGATACACTTTGTTATAATTGCAAGTAGACTATAATTTTATATTTATTACATTACTATTAGGTGAAGAAATTGAAAACTGCAATTAAACGACTTTGTGCTGTTTTTATGTGTTTTATCATTACAGCAACTATATTTTCCGGCTGTTCATCAAACAGCGGTAAAATTGATTTTATATACCCTTTTTCAGGCAAAGTATCAAGCTTTGACCCACAGGTAGCCAAAACTGCCGATGAATTTTTAATTGTTGAAAATTGCTTTGAAGGGCTTGTCAGAGTAAATGATGACGGAAAAGTTCAGGCAGGCGTTGCGAAAACTTGGGATATAAGCGATGATGGAAAAGTGTACACATTCCATTTAAGGCAAGGTGCAAAATGGAATGTTAAAAACACATCGCAAAGTGCCGACAGCAAAGAGCTTACAAAAGCGCAGGAACTTATGGGCGAAACCTTTAATCCGGATATTACTGCAAATGATTTTGTATTTGCACTTCAAAGAGCGTGCGAAAAGAACACTGACGCTCCCCTGTTTTCTTCAATATCAAATATTGTCAACGCTTCAAAAATACATTCAGGCAAAATGAAATCAAGCAAGCTTGGTGTAAAAGCAATTGATGATTACACACTTGAAATTAAGCTTAAATCTGCCGACAGCGGATTTTTAAATGTGCTTTCAACAGCAATTGCAATGCCTTGTAACGAAGATTATTTCAACGCTACAAAAGGACGATACGGTTTAGGGCTTGATTACAGCATATTCAACGGTCAATTTTATGTAAGCAACATACTTGAGGCTTCATATCTACTAAAAAACAATTCGCAGTATGTAGGCGATTATAAATCACAGGTAACAGATGTAACATTAAAAATAACCGACGGCAGTGAAGATACCGTAAAAAGTTTAAAATCAGGATATTATGACAGTGCATATATCACAGGTCAGGAATATGACAAACTTAAAGACAGCGGCATTACTGCTATTAGCTACACAGACACAACACTTGCAATGATACTTAACAAAAATAATGTTATCTTTTCTAATGATAAGCTCAGGCAGGCGGTATGTTTAAGTATATCTGACCTTGATTCAAAAAAATACGATTACTTAAGGCGTGCAACCAGCTTTACCCCGCCAAGCTGTGTTATTGAAGCAAACGCGGCTAACAAAGAAATGGGTGCTACGGTATATAAGCAAAATATAACTAAAGCGCAGGAACTTTGGAGAACTGGGCTTAACGAACTCGGTGCAACCCAAGCAAGCTTTACCGTAATTGCAACAGAAGAATACAAAGATGTTGTAAAAGAACTTGTGCAGGGCATACAGGCAGGTGTCGGCTCAATATCATCATACGGTAATGATGATGAACACAAAATTAGTTTTTCACTTAAAATTGATATATTAAGCGAAAGCGACTATCGAACCGCTTTATCAAAAGGTGATTATGATATTGCACTGTACAAATTTACAGCAACCAACCAAAGTGCTTTAAACTTTTTAAGCAGTGTTATAAACAGTAATCTTATGGGCAATGTGCCTGCTGCTGTTTCTGCTTTAAAAATAGCGCAAAACGGAACAGCGCAAAATCTTGCACAAAATGCAAAAAACTGTGAAAAAGCAATTTTAGCTGATTACAGTATTAAACCTGTGTTATATGAATCATCATATTATGCACAGGCAAAAGGGGTTGCAAATGTACAATTTCATCCCGGAAGCGGAAGGATAAGTTTTGTAAATGCAACAAGAGAAGAAAAATAATAAAACAGTTACTATATTAAGTTGGTTTCTTGTTTTAATATGTATGGCTGTGATATTTTGGCTTTCATCAAGAACAGCGGATGAATCCGCGGCGCAAAGCGGTGTTATAGTTAAATGGATAATTAAGCATTTCGGCGATAATGGCGTTACTGATTTTATTGTAAGAAAATCAGCTCATTTTTGCGAATATATCGGGCTGTGCTTTTTAATCAGCAATGCAATATATCAAACAAAGAAAAAAATTATACCCCTTTATGCCTGCACACTGACTTCGTTATATGCAATAAGTGATGAATTTCATCAGCTTTTTGTAAGCGGACGCTCGTGTGAATTAAAGGATTGGGCAATTGATACGGTAGGCGCATTTGTAGGTGCTGCGGCATTTTTTATAATTCACACCATAGCCGGAAAAGCGGCAAAAAGCAAAAATAACATTGACACATAGATTTATTAGTTTATAATATATAAGATATTGATTTTTAAAACGGAGGAAAATATTATGAATGTACTTGTATATGATAATGAAGAGCAAATTGGTATTGCGGCAGGTAACTATATGTGCGGTCAGGTTCTTGCAAAGCCTGACAGCGTGCTTGGACTTGCAACAGGTTCAACCCCACTTAAGCCATACGGCCATATGATTAAGCTTTATGAAGCAGGTGCGGTTGACTTCAGTAAGGTAACAACATTTAACCTTGATGAATACTGCAAGCTTGATGTTAATGATGTTAATTCATATCATCGTTTTATGCACGATAATCTTTTTGACCACATCAACATTCCTGAAGAAAATATCAACTTTCTCAACGGTAATGCTGAAAATCTTGAAGAAGAATGCAAAGCATATGAGGAAAGAATCAAGAAATCCGGCGGAATTGATATTCAGCTTTTAGGTATCGGTTCAAACGGTCACATTGCTTTTAATGAGCCTTCAGACAGCTTCCAAAGATGGAGCCATGTTGTAGCTCTTAAAGAAAGCACAATCAAAGATAACAGCCGCTTTTTTAAATCAATTGAAGAAGTGCCTACCCATGCAGTAACAATGGGTATCGGTTCAATTATGCAAGCGAAGAGAATACTTATTATCGCAATTGGAGAAAATAAAGCAAAAGCAATTAAGCAGCTTATTGACGGAAATGTAACTCCTCAATGCCCTGCTTCAGTTTTACAGTTTCATACAGATGTTACACTTATGCTTGATAAAGGTGCTGCATCGCTTCTTTAATATCGGAGGTAAACAAAATGGCTGAAAAAGAAAAATTTTATATAACTACACCTATTTACTATCCATCCGGCAACCCGCATATCGGTCATTGCTACACAACCGTAGCGTGCGACTCTATTGCCCGTTTCAGAAGAATGCAGGGTAAAGATGTTATTTTTCTTACCGGTACTGATGAACACGGTTTAAAAATTGAGCAAAAAGCTAAGGAAAAAGGAATTACTCCAAAAGAATATGTAGACGAAATAGTTAAAGTATTTAAAAATCTTTGGAGCTATATGAACATCAGTTATGACAGATATATTCGTACTACTGATGATTATCATATTGAAACAGTACAAAAAATCTTTAAAGAGCTTTATGACAGAGGATATATTTACAAGGGAACATATAAAGGAAAATACTGCACACCTTGTGAATCGTTTTGGACTGAAAGCCAGCTTGTCGACGGAAAATGCCCTGAATGCGGAAGAGAAGTAACCGAAGCGGAAGAAGAAGCATATTTCTTCAAGCTCTCACCTTTTGCAGACAGAATTGAAAAACTACTTCTTGAAACAGATTATTTACAGCCGAGAACAAGAGCTGTTGAACTTGTAAACAATTTTATTAAACCGGGACTTGAAGATTTGTGCGTATCAAGAACAACTTTTAAATGGGGAATTCCTGTAACATTTGATGACAAGCATGTTGTTTATGTTTGGGTTGACGCTCTTTCTAACTATATTTCCGCACTTGGCTATCTTAACGATAAATATGATGATTTTGACAGATTTTGGCCTGCCGATTTGCATATGGTTGCAAAAGATATAATGCGTTTTCACGCAATCATTTGGCCTGCAATGCTTATGGCACTTGACTTGCCGCTTCCAAAGCACCTTGCAGTTCACGGCTGGATTACTTTCAACGGTCAAAAAATGAGTAAGTCAATCGGCAATGTTGTTGACCCGATGGTATTAGGTGAAAGATACGGTGCCGACGCAATAAGATACCATATTTTAAGAGAAATGGCACTTGGCGCAGACAGTTCATTTTCTAACGAAATTATGATTAACAGAATTAACTCCGACCTTGCAAACGACCTTGGAAATCTTGTTTCAAGAACAGTAGCAATGGTTGAAAAATATTTTGGCGGCACACTCCCTACTGAAAGGGAAAGCGCACCTGTTGATGATGAACTTATCAATATGGCAACATCTTTAAGAGAAAAGATTGCTGAATTTATGGATGAAACCCAGCTCAACAATGCACTTGCCGAAATATTCAAAGTTATTTCAAGAGCTAACAAGTACATTGATGAAACAACACCGTGGATTCTCGGCAAAGATGAAAGCAAAAAAGCAAGGCTTGCAAGCGTACTTTACAATCTTCTTGAAGCTATCAGAATTTCCACCACACTTCTTTCTTGCTTTATGCCGACTACAATGCCGAAAGTATGGGAGCAAATTGGTGCAGATAAAGAACTCATCACATATGAAAACGCCGGCAAATTTAATGTTCTTCCGCTTGATGTAACAGTTCACAAAGGCCCTGCCCTTTTCCCGAGAATTGATGCTGATAAAGAAATTGAAGAACTTAACGAGCTTATTAAAAAGCAGGCAGAAGAAGCACAAAAGGCACTGCAAAAGCCTGAAATTGAGGGACTTGCAGAAATTCAATTTGACGATTTTGCAAAGGTTGAACTCAGAGTAGCTAAAATTGAGCAGTGCGAACCTATTAAGAAAGCTAAAAAGCTTCTTAAATTGCAGGTTAATGACGGCTCAAGCGAACTTAGGCAGATTGTATCGGGCATTGCACCTTGGTACAAGCCTGAAGATTTAATCGGCAAGAGCGTTATTATTGTTGCAAACCTCAAGCCTGCAAAGCTTTGCGGTGAAATGAGCAACGGTATGCTTCTTGCAGGTGATGTAAGCGAAGATGATGTAAAAGTACTCTTTGTTGACGGAATGCCGGCAGGAACTAAAATAAGATAAGAAACGGTAGGAACGAAATGTATCACAATATTTTTGATACACATTCCCACTATGACGACAGTAAGTTTAACCCTGACAGAGAGGAATTACTTGATAATCTTCAAAGTCAGGGTGTTTCTTTAGTTGTCAGCTGCGGATGTGACATAGATTCAACTCAATTTAATTTTGACCTTGCACAAAAATATGATTATATTTATTTTGCCGCAGGCCTGCACCCTGAAAACTTAAAGGGCGCAAATCTTGATGATTTAAAAATCATAGAAAAATTTGCAAAAAATGAAAAATGCGTTGCAATCGGCGAAATCGGACTTGATTATTACTGGATGGAATCGAGAAAGGATGAGCAAAAAAAGTTTTTCAAAGCACAAATTGAACTTGCAAACAAACTTGATATGCCGATAATCGTTCACGACAGGGACGCACACGGCGACACCCTTGATATTCTTAAAGAAACAAAGCCAAAAGGTGTTGTACATTGCTTTTCAGGTTCAAAAGAAATGGCGAGAGAAATTATTAAGCTTGGTATGTATATCGGCTTAAACGGAGTTGTAACCTTTAATAATGCAAGAAAAAGCCTTGAAGTTGCAAAAGAGATACCGATTGAAAAATTGGTACTTGAAACCGACTGCCCATACCTTGCCCCTACCCCAATGAGAGGCAAGCGCAACGATTCGCACTATATTGCGTATATTGCAGAAAAAATCGGCTCGCTTTTGGGCATAGACGCACAAGAGCTTTTAAATATCACAAACGAAAACGCAAAAAGATTATATAATTTGTAGTCAAAATGCATATTAACAGAAAAAGCAGTCAACATACAAAAAGTATATTGACTGCTTTTTATATTTCTATAAATCAAGCGGTGATTATTTTTTATTTTTCAAAAGAGGTTTGATATTTTCATATATTTCTTTTCCTCTTTCACCAAAGATTTTTACAAGATTGTTATGTATCGCACTCTTGGTAACATATTTATCAATAGTTGCCTGCACTCTTTTTACTTCATCATTTTTAACTAATTTGTTCAGTTCATTTCCGGTACTCTCCGGCAAACCACTTTTGATATTATTAGGTTGTACAATATTTTGAGAAATTGATTTTATTTTTTCAACTGAACATTTGTAATGACCTGTTATATATTTTATAACATTATCATAATCGCCGTCCTTTGATACAACATAAAAATGTTCATCAGGATTTTGGGTGATAAACCTACCCAAATCGCAAACTAAAATAAAATCAAGCGCATTTTTGCTTTCGCTGATAATTTTGCGATATTCGATTTTTGCATTGGTACGCATAAGTTCATTATGCAGCTCAAAAGTTAACGAATTTGCACTATTACTATAATAGATTATAACACTGTCATTTTCCGTTAATTTTAATTGATAAACTCCGTTTACCCCTTTTTGATTTACATTTTCATAATCCACTAAATAGCAAGCCATTGTATTTCTCCTTAATTATATAATAACTTCGGTGATTATATGAAATACGAAAGAATAAGAAATTTAAGAGAAGACAAGGACCTAACACAGCAGCAAGTTGCCGATATGCTCTTTGTCAATCGCCGAACTTATGCAGCATATGAAAACGGAGTTAATTCTATGACACCGGAAACACTTATTAAAATAGCAAAGCTTCACAATGTGAGTGTTGATTATCTGTTAGAGCTTACCGATAATCCAAACCCATACCCCAAAAATAATCAAGAAAAAAATCAACTGTTTATACAGTTGATTTTTTTCTTGATATACACTTAATAATATGATATTATATATATTATTTTTATTTAAAAGGGTGGCGCTGAATGGATAAGTTTACCGAAATAGTTAACAGCATAAATGACTTTGTTTGGGGACCTGTAATGCTGTTATTTCTTGTAGGAACAGGTATCTTTTTAACAATAAGATTAAGATTTATACCTTGGAAGAATCTCGGTTCTTCACTTAAAAAGCTTTTTAGTAAAGAGTCAAGGCAAAAAGACGGTGAGGGTGACATTTCGCCATTTTCCGCTTTAATGACAGCACTTGCGGCTACGGTAGGAACAGGCAATATTGTTGGTGTAGCAACCGCGATGGTACTCGGCGGCCCGGGCGCTCTTGTATGGATGTGGATTTCGGCGGCTTTCGGTATATCCACCAAATATGCAGAATGTGCGCTTGCCGGCAAGTACAGAACCGTTAATGAAAAAGGTGAAATGTGCGGCGGGCCGATGTATACGCTCAAATACGGTCTTAAGAACAAAAAACTCGGCTCGTTTCTTGCAGTAATGTTTGCTATATTTACTCTTATGGCTTCATTTGGCATAGGCAACTCTGCGCAGGGAAATTCAATCACTACTGCTGTAAGTTCAACATTTAATATTCCTAAATGGATAGTCGGCATTGCACTTGTTATTTGTGTGGGTGCTGTTGTTTTAGGCGGCATTAAATCAATTTCAAAGGTATCAAGTGTTCTTGTACCTGCAATGGCAGTATTTTATATAATTGCCGGAATTGTAGTAGTTTGCATAAATTACAAAAATGTTCCTGACGGAATTGCAAATATTTTTTCAATGGCATTCGGCGCAAAGCCTGTTGCCGGCGGACTTGTGGGTACAGTTACTGCAAGTATGATGAATTCAATGCGCTACGGTATTGCAAGAGGTGTATTTTCAAACGAAGCAGGACTTGGCAGTGCGGCAATTTCCGCTGCAAGCGCTACATCCAACCACCATGTAAAACAAGGCTTTATAAATATGTGTGGCACATTTATTGATACAATTATTGTTTGCACAATCACAGGCCTTGCAATAGCATCAAGCGGTATGCTCGGCACAACAAATGCAGACGGCAAAATGCTTGAAGGGGCTGAACTAACTATTGCGGCATTTGATACAGCACTCGGCAAAGCCGGTGCTGTATTTGTAACAATCAGTATTATCCTTTTTGCTTTTTCAACAATTTTGGGTTGGGAGTACAATGGCGAAAAGGCACTTGAATTCCTTTTCAAAAAGCCTATTTTCTGCTACATTTACAGAGTTGTATTTTCACTTTTAACTTATGTTGGTGCAACAGCAACACTTGGTGTTGTTTGGAGCTTTTCCGATATTGCAAACGGTCTTATGGCAATACCTAACCTTATAGGCTTAATTGCCCTTTCAGGTTCACTTGCAAAGGACACTAACGATTATCACAAAAAGCTAAAAGATGATAGAGTAAAAACAAAATAGAAACATAAAAGGAAGCACTTTAGCCACTTTATTGACAATCTGAAGAAGGTTGATTCAAATGAATCAACCTTCTTTTGTTATTTTCCAAATATCGTTGCAGTATTCTTCAATCGTTCTGTCACTTGAAAAGTAGCCTGCTGCACAAGTGTTTCTGAAGCATTTTTCGGCAAAAGCATATTTATCTTTATAATCCAAATTAAGCTTAAGTTTTTCATTGAGAAAAGGTTCAAAATCAAGAAGGAGATAATAATTATCAGCTTTATGCCACGAAGCACCCTTTAAAAGTGAATTATACAATTCTTCAAATATTCCCGTATTGTTATCACTGAGCGTACCGTCTACAAGGGCATCAAGGCAGCGTTTAATTTTAGCGTCATTTTCATACAGTGATTTAGGATTATAAGAGTTTTGAATTTTTCGTATATCTTCAACTCTTGCGCCAAAGATATAATTATTTTCTTCCCCTGCCCTTTCAACTATTTCTATATTTGCCCCGTCATAAGTGCCAAGTGTAACCGCACCGTTTAACATAAATTTCATATTGCCTGTGCCTGACGCTTCGGTACCCGCTGTTGAAATCTGCTCTGAAACATCGGAAGCCGGTATAATTTTTTCGGCATACGATACACTGTAATCGCTTACAAATATAATTTTAATAAATCGGCTTACATATTCATCTGCTTCCACAAGCCGCTTAACTTCATTTATAAGTTTAATAATACCCTTTGCCCTATCATAACCCGGTGCAGACTTTGCACCGAAAATGAATACGGTAGGGGTAAAATCAGTTAGGCTTTTTTCTTTTATTTCAAAATAAAGCTCAAGTATTACAAGAATGTTTAAAAGCTGCCTTTTATATTCGTGAAGCCTTTTAATTTGTGAATCAACAATAAAATCAGGTGAAAACGAATCATTATCTCTTAGGCGAATATAATTTGCAAGCTCTCTTTTATTTTCTTTTTTTATTTCAATAAATCTATCTAATACATCTTTGTTTTGAGCATATTTTTCAAGTTCTTTGAGCTTTGATAAATCGTATATCCAATCGTCACTTCCAAGCAATTCTGTAATAAGTGAGCTGTACTTAGGATTGCAAAGACGAAGAAAACGACGCTGTGTAATTCCGTTTGTTTTATTTTGAAACTTTTGCGGATACAAATTATAAAATGACGAAAGAACATCACTTTTTAAAAGTTCTGTATGAAGGCTTGCCACGCCGTTAATATATTTGCAAACATAGCAGGCAAGATAAGCCATATTGACCATTCCGTTTTGAATAATCTGAACGGATTTATCCTTTAAGCCCTCATTTTGCTGTTTTTTATCAATGTTAATTATTATTCGTGCAATATCTGGGCAAATGCTGTCTATAAGCTTTAAATCCCATTTTTCAAGTGCTTCTGCCATAATTGTGTGATTAGTATAATTAAATACCTCTTTGCAAATATCAAAAGCATAATCAAAAGTGCAACCGTCAAGTGTAAGAAGCCTTATAAGTTCAGGAATAGCAACGACGGGGTGAGTATCGTTTAACTGAATAGTAATATATTCTGCAAAATGGCAATAATCATCACAATGATATTTTTTATACTTTTTAATAATATCCTGAAGTGAAGCAGATGTGAAAAAGTATTGCTGTTTAAAACGAAGCTTTTTACCGTCATCGGTTGAATCATTAGGATACAGCAACCTGCTGATATTTTCCGCGTCATTTTTTTCTTTCAAAGCCTCGGTATACTTCTGCTCATTAAAAAGCTTAAAATCAAATTCAGTTACGCTTTCACTTTGCCAAAGGCGCAGATTTGAAAACTTGCGTGTTTCAAAAGAAATAATCGGCATATCAAAAGGAACTGCAAGCACATCACCGTCTGCAAAACGAATCCTTACCTTATCTTCTCTGCAAGGCACACACCAAGGGTCGTTATATTCAAGCGAGTCTTCAATATTTTCCATTTGAAATCCATTTTCAATAGTTTGCTTAAATAAACCGAAGCGGTATCTGATACCGTATCCGTCAAGTGCAACGCCAAGATTTGCGGCACTGTCTAAAAAGCACGCCGCAAGTCTGCCGAGTCCGCCATTACCGAGAAGTTCATCCGGCAATGATTCAAATTCTTTAATTGAGCGTTCATATGAATTTAAAACATCTTCAATTTCTTCTTCAATTCCGAGGCACAACAGATTTTTATAAACAGGTTTACCAACAAGATATTCGGCACTGAAATAGCAAGCACGCCTGGAAGAATAATGCGCCAAATTAGATTTTCGCCATTCTTGTGATATTTGAGATATTACATAAGTTCCCACAACATCATAAAGTTCTTTTACAGATAAATTTTCAATGTCGTTATTATATTTTCCTAAAGCTAAAAGCTCTAACTTTTCTTTAATATTTTTCATAATCAGTACCTTTCGCTTTGTTTGGTAAGTTCAAGTAAACTTTTGGAAAGTGAAGATGGCAAATCATCTTTTTTCATCCTCCACTTCCAATTATTGCCAAGTGTTGACGGTGTATTCATCCTTGCCTCACTTCCCAAATGCAGTAAATCCTGCATAGTTAAAATACAGGTGTTTGCATCACACTTCATTGCACATTCATTCATCTTATCTATTAAATCGTATTTATTTAATGCATTAAGGTATCGCATAGCATAAGCAACATCTTTTTTATCGGCATTTTGTGACCAGCCGAGAATCGTATCGTTATCGTGCGTGCCTGTGTATACAACATTATTCTTTTTTATATCATCGGGCAAGGTTTTGCTGTTTTCATCTCTTGAATCAAAAGAAAACTGAAGCACTTTCATACCCGGAAATCCCGTATATTCAAGAAGCTTATCAACCTCGTCGGTTAAAAAGCCTAAATTTTCGGCAATTATTCTGTCATTAAACTCTTTAGGCAAAGCATCAAAAAATGATTTTCCGCCGCCTTTTCGCCACGCACCCTTGCGTGCGGTTTTACTGCCTGCTTTAATACTGTAATAAGATTCAAAGCCGCGAAAATGGTCTATACGAACAATATCATAAATTTTGAAGCTGTGATTTAACCTTTCAATCCACCAGGCATATTTTTCTTTTTTGAGTTTTCGCCAATCATATACGGGATTGCCCCAAAGTTGACCGTCAGGGGAAAAATAATCAGGCGGGCAACCGGCAAGGTCACTTGCTTCAAGATTTGAATCAAGCTTAAATATTTCCCTGTTTGCCCACACATCAGCACTGTCACCCGCCACATAAATCGGCATATCGCCTATAATTGAAATACCGTTATCGAAAGCATATTTTTTCAAACCGAGCCACTGCGAAAATGCAAAGTATTGAAGCATTTTATAATAGAGTATTCTTTCATTGCAAATATTTATATATTCTTCAATTGCCAATTCTTCACGATATTTTATATCTTCATTCCAATAATAAAAAGGCTCACCGCCGAAATAATCTTTAACAGCGCAAAAAAGTGCGTAATCATCTAACCAATATGAATTTTGCTCACAAAAGGAATTAAAATCATTTGGAATATTGCGTTTAAATCTGTCAAACGCTTTATATAATACCCTGTGCCTGTTAGTATATAGTAAAGAGTAATCCACCTCATCTTCATATTCAAACCATTTTATATCTTCGTATTCTTCTTTTTTTAAATAACCGAGGCGGCACAGGGCATCTAAATCAATAAAATATTCATTAAGTGCAAAGGTGGAAATACTCTGGTATGGTGAATCGCCGACTGTTGTGGGGCAAAGGGGTAATATTTGCCAATAATGTTGCCCCGCTTCTTTCAAAAAGTCAACAAAAGCATATGCACATTCATCGAAACAGCCGATTCCGTATTTTGACGGTAAAGATGATATATGCAAAAGCACTCCGCTTGCTCGTTTATTAAGCATTTAGGTCATTCCTTTAATCACAGATGAGAATTTCACTTTCAGGGTCAAAAAGGTGTGCTTTTTCAATATCAATATAAAGCTTTACACTGTCGCCTGATGAAATATAATTTTCGCTTCGCACTTTTGCGATAATTTCTTTATCATCAATAGTGGAATAAATATACACTTCGCTTCCCATCATTTCAGCAAGGTCAGCCTTTATGGCCAGTTCGTTTTGTCCGTTTTCAAGCCTGTAATTTGGGTTAATATGCATATCTTCACACCTGATACCGTAAATCACACGCTTGCCGATATATTTTTTCACATTTTCATCATTTTGCATACGCGCCGGCAAAGGAATAGTTAAATCATCAACAATTGCACAAATATCACCCGAACAGGTGGTGAGAGTTGCATCAATAAAATTCATCTGCGGTGTGCCGATAAATCCAGCCACAAAAACATTGCAAGGGTGATTATATAAGTTTTTAGGGGTATCAAACTGCTGAACTATTCCGTCTTTCATTACAACAATTCTGTCCGCCATAGTCATAGCTTCTGTTTGGTCATGTGTTACATAAATAAAAGTAGTTTCAAGCCTTTTGTGAAGAAGTGCAATTTGGGAGCGCATTTGAGTACGAAGCTTTGCATCTAAATTTGAAAGCGGCTCATCAAGAAGAAATACAGACGGACTTCTTACCATTGCCCTGCCAAGTGCAACCCTCTGTCTTTGACCGCCTGAAAGTGCCTTTGGTTTACGGTTAAGGTATGGTTCAAGCTCTAAAATTTTAGCCACTTCTCTGACTTTTTTATCAATAACATCTTTGGGTTCTTTGCGCAGTTTCAAAGCAAAAGCCATATTTTTATAAACCGTCATATGCGGATAAAGCGCATAGCTTTGAAACACCATTGCAATATCTCTATCCTTTGACGGCATATTATTAACCGTTTTTCCACCGATAATAAGTTCACCCGAAGATATATCTTCAAGTCCGGCTATCATACGAAGTGTAGTTGACTTTCCGCAGCCTGACGGGCCTACAAAGATAACAAACTCTTTATCTTTAATTTCAAGGTTTAAATCCGGAATAACGGTTATTCCGTCATCAAATGTTTTGACTATATGATTTAAGGTAATTGACGCCACACAAAAAACTCCTTTAATTTATCCTTTAACAGCACCTGCTACAACACCCTTAATAATATATTTTTGGCAAAATACATAAAAAATAATTATCGGTACAATTGCAAGTACAAGCATAGCCATAAAACCACCGTAATCAGTAGAGCCATATGCGCCCTGCATTGCAAGCTGAATGGCAACAGGTATTGTTTTATTATCAGAACCTAAAACAAGATAAGGCAACAAATAATCGTTCCAAATCCACATAGTGTTTAATATTGCAACTGTTATAGCAGTCGGTTTAAGCATAGGAAACACAACTGTAAAAAAGCTTTGAAGCGGCGAACATCCGTCTATCATTGCCGCCTCTTCAATTTCAAGCGGAATGCTTTTAATAAACCCGCAAAGCATAAATACAGAAAGCCCTGCGCCAAAGCCGAGATACACAAGCGTTATTCCCAAAACATTATCAAGATTAGCGCGGTTTGTAACATAAGTCATCGTATACATTACCATTTGAAACGGTACAATCATACTGAAAACAAGAAGATAATAAATCAATTTAGTGATTTTTGAATTAACTCTGACAATATACCAAGCCGCCATAGAAGCAAAAAGAACAATAAGCACCACGCTTACAACGGTAATAAAGAGTGAGCGAAAAAATGCCGATAAAAAATCAGAAGAAGCAATACCGTTAATATAATTTTCTAATCCTACAAAGGTTTCGCTTGTGGGAAGTTTCAGAGGTTCACTTGAAATATAAATTCTTGATTTAAACGAATTTATAAAAACGATTATTATCGGAACTAAAAAAAGAATACTTAAAACCGACAGTAAAAAGAAAATTGCATTATCTTTTATTCTTTTTGAATTTTTCATCAAGCATTCACCTCTTTACTGCTTGTAATTTTCAACTGCAAAAATGCTAATAATCCGACTATAATAAAAAATATCACCGCTTTTGCCTGCCCTACTCCCTGCCAGCCTACCCTGCCGTAAAAGGTATTATAAATATTAAGAGCCAGCATTTCTGTTTCACGCTCGGGTGCGCCAGCCGTAAGAGCAAGATTTTGGTCAAACATTTTAAACGAATTGGTTAAAGTTAAAAACATACAAATTGTAATTGACGGCATAACCATCGGAATTTTAACCGAAAAGAGTGTTTTCGCCGGTGATGCACCGTCAATTTGTGCGGCTTCTATAAGGTCGTGCGGAACATTTTGAAGTCCTGCAACATAAATTACCATCATATATCCTATAAGCTGCCAATTTGTTAAAATCACAAGGCCCCAAAAGCCATATTCAGCTTTATATGTTATATCTACACCAAATGATGAAAGAACTGCATTTATAAGCAAATTCCAAATATATCCAAGCACGATACCGCCTATTAAATTAGGCATAAAAAAAACCGAACGGAAAAGATTTGTTCCCCTTATACCACGGGTTAAAAGCAGAGCCAAAGCAAAGGAAAAAACATTAACCGTCACTACTGAAACAACGGTAAACAGTGCTGTAAAACCGAGAGCGTGCAAAAAATCACTTGATGAAGAAAAAGCACTGATATAATTTTGAAAGCCTACCCATTTAGCATCCGTTACAGCAGTAAATTCGGTAAATGAAAGGCCGACGCCCATTGAAAACGGAATAACAAAAGCAAATGCAAATGCAATCGTTATCGGCAATAAAAAAATGGGAAAATATTTTTTGATATTTCGTTTCATAACAGTCCCCTTTTCAATTTTATATGTAGCGCTCAAAGAGCGCTTTTATGATTTTGACGCGTTTGCTTCGCTTTCCCAATCTTTAACGAAATCCTCTTTAACCTGCTGCCAGGTTTTATTACCCTGTGCATATTTTAAAAGCGAAGAGCCGAAATTATCTTTAAAAGTTTGTGACGGAAAAACTGTAAAATACCATGGAATTGTAGTAACACTTTGCTTATTCATCCAGTTATTAACTTCCTGTGCAAGCGGGTCACTCGGCACTTCGTTATCATTAAATGTGTCAAAAGGAGCAATAAATCCAAGCTCATCTGTAACAAACTTTTTGCCTTTTTCGCTTGAATAAAGCCAATAGATGAAATCTTGTGCCGCCTTTTGCTCTTCTTTACTTGCTTTAGAGTTAATTGCATAGTAGTTTTCAGTACCTATGCAAAGGCCTTGTGTTTCCTCGCCCTCAACTCCTGTATAAATAGGCAGGAATTTTACATTTTCGCTTTGAACTTTATTTCCTTTTACTTTGCTGATTTGGCTCCAAGCCCAATTACCGTTTTGCACCATTGCGCATTTTTCAAGTGCAAATTCAGCCATTGAATCAGTTACGGTTTTAGTACCCGTTTTACCCTTATCAACAGTTGAGTTATTCAAATAAAGGTCAAATATATTTTTATAATTATCTGCATATTCAAAAGTGATTTTTGAAGTATCATCTGATGTTAAATCTATTTTATTTTTTGTAAATTCATAAAACAGAGGTACATTTGTAAGGTGAGTTTGATAGCGCCAATTTTCGCCCGATTTTAATGAAGTTGAAGCAAAAACTCCGTCAATACCGAGCTTTGATTTATTTTTTTGCATGTCTTCAACAAGGGATTTGAGCTTATCAAAAGAATCAATATCTTCCATTGATTTAAAATCGGTTGATTTATCGTCGAGTTTAAAATATTTATCGCAAATTGCTTTGTTATAAATGATTCCGTATCCTTCAACAACATAAGGAATACCGTATACTTTTCCGTCAGAACTTGTAACTGCAAGTGATTTATCCTTTAAATGTTTATAAAGTTCACTGTCTGATAAATCAGCGCAATATTCTTTCCAATTTGAATATCCTTTAGGCCCGTTAATTTGGAAAAGAGTAGGTGCGCTTTTGGTTGACATTTTTGCAGCCAAAGTAGATTCATATTCATTATTTGCCGCTGTTTCAACAACTACTTTAACACCTGTTTCCTTTTCATATTCCTGTGCGATTTTTTGGTAAATATCTGCTACTTCAGGCTTAAAGTTCAAATATCTTACCGTCACATTTGCCTTTTGGGCACTGCTTGTACTGTCTAAAGTATTATTATTGCTGTTATTTTTACCGCAAGCAGTAAAAGCAAGAACGCTTGAAATGCTCAAAATGACGCAAAGAAAAATTGACGCCGTTTTTTTAGTTAAATTCATTTGAATTCCTCCAATTATTTTCTTGTTTGCGTTTTCAAAGATATTATGTTCACATATAGAAAATTTATACAAAAATATAGACATTGATTTTTTGATAATGTATAATGATAATTGAAATAGTTTTCATTTTAAGGGGAACAAAAGATATGAAACTTAAACACAAAATTGACAAGGTTGTTTCCACCATATCCGAAAGAATTTCAAGCGGCGGGGTATCGCAGCTTGAAGTGAAAGCAGAGGGCGAAAGGGATATATTCGGAAATATGCCAAATCTAATCAGAGAAGCTGCCGGTGAAGGAATAGTCCTTTTAAAAAACAACAATGCCCTGCCATATAATAAGGATACAAAGATTTCTGTATTCGGCAGGTGCCAGCTTGATTATTTTTATGTAGGGTACGGAAGCGGCGGTGATGTAAACGCACCTTACTTTGTAAATGTGATTGACGGAATTAAAAATGCGGGCGGTAAAGTTAACGAATGGCTTTTGAATTATTACAAAGATTTTTCAAAAAACAATCCTGCACCGCACGGCTTTTGGGGCCACTGGCCGATGAGCTTTGAAGAGCCTCACCTTGACGATGAAACAGTTAAAAGAGCAAGCGAAGAAAGCGATGTTGCACTCGTAGTAATCGGGCGTGCAGCCGGTGAAGACAGGGAAAACACGCTTACAAAAGGCAGTTACTATCTAACAGACGAAGAAAGAAAACTTTTAGACCAAGTATGCAACAATTTCAGCAATGTAACAGTTTTACTTGACTGCGGCAATGTAATTGATATGCAATGGGTGCTTGATTATAACGACAGATTAAGAGGTATAATTTACGCTTGGCAAGGCGGAATGGAAAGCGGCAATGCAATTGCCGATGTACTTTACGGTAAAGTAAACCCATCGGGAAAACTTACAGATACAATCGCAATTAAATACGAGGATTACCCAAGTGCAAAGCATTTTGGCAATAAGCTTTTGAATGTGTATGTTGAGGATATATTTGTAGGTTACAGATATTTTGAAACATTTGCAAAAGAAAAAGCACTGTTTCCTTTCGGTTACGGTTTAAGCTATACCAATTTTGATATTGAACTGCTCGATTTTAAAGCAGATAAAGAAAAAATGACAGCCAAGGTTCAAGTTACAAATATCGGCAAATATGCCGGCAAAGAAGTAGTTGAACTTTTTGCAAGGGCACCGCAAGGCAAGCTTACGAAACCGCTTATGAGCCTTGTATCTTTTGCCAAAACTACCGAACTTGCACCCGGAGAAAGCCAAAAAATAGATCTTGAAGTACCGGCATACAATTTTGCTTCATTTGACGATACGGGAATAACGGGCCACAAATATGCTTACATTTTAGAAAAAGGCGAATATAAATTCTTCCTTGGTGAAAATGTGCGTGATGTACAAGAAATAGGTTCATTTGAATACAGTGAAGATACAGTACTTGAAGAACTTGAAGCAATATGTGCGCCGAAAGAATACATTGACAGAATTATTGCACACAAAATAAACGGTTCATACATACCGAAAAAAGTGACGGTTAAACCTGAAAAGCCTTATCTTCGTGAAAGAATAATTAAAAACTTACCTAAAGAAATAGGCCATATTGTTCACAATTATAATTTTGAGCTTGTAAAATCAGGTGAAATCAGTGTTGAAACATTTGTATCAAGTTTAAATAACGAGGAACTTGAAGCACTCACCCGCGGGCAAGGCGGAATGGACAGCAACTACGGTGTTGCCGGAAATGCAGGTGCATTCGGCGGAATTATTCCCGAATTAAACAAAAAGGGTATTCCGCCTGTAATCACAACAGACGGGCCTGCCGGAATAAGAGTAAGAAAATATACATCTCTCATTCCTTGCGGCACTGCACTTGCAAGCACATTTAATACAGAACTTGTTGAAAAACTTACAACAGAAATGGGCAGAGAACTCCGAAATGCAGGTTCTAATGTGCTTTTAGCGCCGGGTATGAATATTCACAGAAATGTACTTTGCGGCAGAAACTTTGAATATTTCAGTGAAGACCCGCTTCTCACCGGTAAAATGGCTGCTGCTTATGTAAAGGGTATTCAGGCAAGCGGAGGTTCTGCCTGCCCTAAGCATTTTGCGTGCAACAATCAGGAATCTTTCAGAACTGTTAACAATTCGATTGTTTCCCAGCGTGCACTTCGAGAAATTTACCTTAAAGGCTTTGAAATTTGTGTGAAAGAAGCAAAGCCACTTAATATTATGACAAGCTATAACAAAATAAACGGTGTATGGAGCCATTATAACTATGACTTGGTAACTACCGTATTAAGAAAAGAATGGGGATTTAACGGTTCTGTTATGACTGACTGGTGGATGCAGCATTCACAAAGCCACGAATTTCCAAACCTTCGTGATAATGCATACCGCGTGCGTTCACAAGTTGATGTGTATATGCCGGGTTCATTTAAAAAAACCGAAAAGAAATACAAGCCTGATAAATCACTGTTAGAAACAGTAGGACTTAAAAACGGACTTACAAGAGGAGAGCTTGAACGAAGTGCAATCAATGTACTTAATATGATTTTAAAACTTAAATATTAAATGATAAAAAAATCCTCACTGAAGAACTTCTTCAGTGAGGATTTTTTTGTGGTGCTTATTACTTTTTAAGCTTAATTCCGTCTGCTTCAAGTTTATCAATAACTGTATTTACAATATCCATAACTTCTTCACGAGTAAGAGTTTTTTCAGGATGAGAGAATGTTATACGGGTTGTGATAGACTTTGCTTCGCCGTCATTATAAGTGTCAACAACTTCAATTTTCTTAACAAGCTGGCTCTTTGCATTTACTATTGCATTTTTAATCGGAGCAAATTTATCTGTTACAAATGAAAGGTCAATTTCCATAGCAGGATATTTTGACGGTTCTTCATAACTGATACTTGCATTTGCAATTTGAGCAAATGATTTAACATCAATTTGAGCAAATACAACCGAAGCTTTTTTATCAATCTTTTTAGATACAACAGGGTGAACAATGCCGATTGTGCCGATTTCATTACCGTCGCAAATAACGGTGTTAAGATTTCTTGGATGTTCATATGAATGCATTTGCTTTGCAGGTTCAAAATCAAGTGATTTATGCTTAATATTATCTGCCAAAGTTGCAAGCATATCACGAAGTTCAAAGTAAAGCTTTTCAACGCTCTTGGTTTTGCTGAAGAGTGTAACAGCAAGCATTTTATGCTCATCAACAAGTCCGTCGTCCTTAAGACCGTTTGCAACTCTGCCGATTTCAAACACACCGAAATCAGTGCTGTATGAAGTATTATATTTAACTTGGCAAAGTTGTGTAGGAATTACCGAATTACGAATAGTTTCAATATTAGGATTTGTAGCATTAACGAGTTTAATATTATCTTCAACTTCAATACCCAATGCTTTATATTCATCATAATAAGCCCAAACATATGAATGAAGCTCGTGAAGATTAAAATGATTTACGAGAATATCCTTAATCTTATCCTCATCTGTTTTTTCAACAGCAGGACGCACAGGATAAAGCGGTGCAACCGCTGTATGAACAGCGAAGTTATCATATCCGTAAATTCTAGTGATTTCTTCAATAATATCAGCTTTGATTGTAACATCCTTTGTAGCTCTCCAGCTTGGTACAACTACGCTGAAATTATCATTTTCAACTTTTGCGTCAAATCCAAGTGAAGTGAGTGTTGAAATTATGGTATCATTACCGATTTCAATACCGGTATATTTATCAACAAAAGCTTTATCAAAATCAAGTTCAACGGTATCATAATGGAAAGCATATTCATCTGTAAGTGATGATACAACTTTTACACCGCCGTCAATATCAGTCATAAGCTTAACAAAACGGGCAATGGCAGGTACTGTCATTTCAGGGTCAAGGCATTTTTCGTATCTCATAGAAGCGTCTGTTCTGTGAGCAAGGCGAACAGTTGACTTACGAATTGAAACAGCATTAAAAGTGGCAGATTCAAGGGTTAATGTGTGAGTATCATCAATAATCTCACTATCAAGTCCGCCCATAATGCCAGCAATTGCAACAGGGGTATTATCGTTACAAATCATAAGTGTATTTTCGTCAATATTTCTTTCTACACCGTCAAGAGTTTGGAAAGTAAACGGTGTATCAAAACGCTTAATTCTGATTTTTTCAACCTTGCGCGAATCAAATGCGTGCATTGGCTGACCCATTTCAAGCATAAGATAGTTAGTAAGGTCTGCAAGGAAATTGATAGCTCTCATTCCGCAATAGAAAAGGCGGATACGCATATTAACAGGCGAAATATTTGTGTTGATATTTTCAACCTGCAAGCAAGAATACCTTTGGCAAAGAGGGTCTTCAATCTTCATGTCAATCTTCGGTAAATTGTTGTACTGTGATAAATCAACAGTTTCAAGAGACTTAAGTTCTCTGCCGGCAAGGGCTGCAAATTCGCGGGCAATGCCATAATGGCCCCAAAGATCAGGACGGTTTGTGAGTGATTTATTATCAACTTCAAAAATAATATCATCAACCTGATATGCATCTTTAATATCGGTACCATTTGGCAAATCGTCTGTTATTTCCATAATGCCGCTGTTATCATCAGAAATACCGATTTCCTTTTCACTGCAACACATACCGTTTGATGTGTAGCCGGCAAGCTTCCTCGGTGCAATTTCAATTTCACCTATCTTTGCACCAATTTTTGCAAAAGCTGTTTTAAGGCCGACTCTTACATTAGGAGCGCCGCATACAACATCTGTAAGCTGACCGTCACCTGCGTCAACCTTAAGAAGATGAAGTTTTTTAGAATCAGGATGATTTTCAACAGATTTAATTTCTGCTACAACAATACCGCTAATATCTGAACCTTTGAAGAAAATTTCGTTTTCAACTTCGGCAGTAGAAAGAGAGAAGCGATGAATAAGCGCAACCTTATCAAGACCTGTAAAATCAACAAAATCTGAAATCCAATTCATTGATAAAAACATATTTAATTCCTCCCCTCTTAATTTTCATCGTCTGTAAACTGTGATAATGTTTTAAGATTACCACTGTTTAAATCACGAATATCTTTAATGCCATATTTCATCATAACAAGTCTTGTAAGGCCTAGACCAAATGCAAAACCCGTATATTCATCAGGGTCAATTCCGCCTGCTTTAAGAACTTCAGGGTGAATCATACCGCAAGGGCAAAGTTCAAGCCAACCGCTGTGCTTACAGCTTGGGCAGCCCTCACCGCCGCAAATAAGGCAACTGATGTCAAGTTCAAAACCGGGTTCAACGAATGGGAAAAAGCCCGGGCGAAGCCTAACCTTAATATCCTTTTGGAATACTTCGGAAAGCATTGTTTTCATAAAATAAATAAGGTTTGAAATAGAGATATTCTTATCAACCATAACACCTTCCATTTGGAAGAAAGTATTTTCGTGGCAAGCGTCTGTTGCTTCGTTTCTAAAACATCTGCCCGGGAAAATAGCTTTAATCGGCACACCGTCATTTACAAGCGCATCTCTATATTTTTTATAGATAGCATTTTGAGCAGCTGAAGTTTGGCTTTTTAAAAGCTGACCGTTTGTAAGATAATAAGTATCTTGCATATCACGGGCAGGATGATGCTTAGGAATATTAAGTGATTCAAAACATTCATAGTCGGTTACAATCTCGCTGTAATCTTCAACGGTAAAGCCCATTGATTTGAATATTCTCTCACATTCCCTTTGCACAAGTGTAATAGGATGATATGAACCCCTATCCATAACCGGCGGCATTGATAAATCAAATTCCGGCATAAGTTCAATTTCTTTTTGAATTTCCTTTTCTTTGAGTTCATTTGTTTTTTCTGTAATTTTTTCGTTTACAAGACCTTTGAGTTCATTAACCTTTTGGCCGAAAGCCTTTCTTTCATCATTTGAAAGTTCTTTCATACCTTTAAGAAGGTCTGTAACACTGCCCTTCTTGCCAAGATATGATACCCTGATACTTTCAATATCAGCAAGATTATCAATCTTATCAAGTTCGGACACAAATTTTTCTTTCAAACTTAAAATTTTGTTATCCATAATTCCCTCCAATTAAACAATAAAAAAATCGCCTCATAAATATGAGACGAATTATATCCGTGGTACCACTCAAATTGCACATAAATATGTGCCACTCAAAATCCTTAACGCAGAAATACGCCCTGCTTTTCACAGGAAGCTCGTGAGTCGAAATTCATTGATAAAAGCAATACTGTGATTTCAGCAAATACACAGCTCTCTAAAATGCAAAAATATCAACTACTGCGGCAAATGCCCTCAGTCATAGCATTTAATTTATACAAAGATTTTAAACCAAAACGCCTATTAAGTCAAGCGTTTTTGAAATGAAATTTAAAAAAGGTATTGTAATTTTGAATAATTATGTATATAATTAAGATATAATGCTTTACAGGGAGGTGACTTTACCATGACTGATAAAACTATGACTTTTAGAATTGGTGACGATCACGAGGATGTTATGAAAGAAACCTTGACTGAGGTTTTTGACGCATTGCAGGAAAAAGGTTACAATCCTATTAACCAAATAGTAGGTTATATTTTGACCGAAGACCCGACATATATAACCACTCACAACAATGCAAGAAGTTTGATAAGGCGACTTGACCGTGATGAGCTTTTGGCTGCAATGGTAAAGTCCTATCTCGATTAAAATTAAAGGAGGGTTATCTTTGGCAGAAAGCAAAAAGGAAAAAATCCTAGAATACAAAGGTAAGCCTTTGGTAAGATGTGGCAAAACTATCTATTACGGAAGTATGAGTGAGGCATATGTAGTTTGCCTTAATATTCTCAGCGATGAAGATATTAAAGGATTAAAAGTATCAGGCAAAGTTGCAATACAGCTTATTGATACCGACCCTTCAGTTACATCACCAAAGGAAAAGATTATTAAGAAGAGTGAAAAACAAGGCCTTTTCAATGCGCTTGATTTAGGTGCAGTATGGCTTGAAAGAGCTTTAAAAAAGCAATAATCTGATTTTAATCACCGGTTGGTAAACCTAATCGGTGATTTTTATTTAAGGGGAATTTATGTCAAATATAATTGTAAGTATTTATAATTTCCTTTGGGGAGATTTAATAACGCTTAATTTCAAAGGGACAAGCATAGGCATACCTTTACTTGTCATTTTGCTTATTCCGACAGGAATATTTTTTACGATAAGAACTAAATTTATGCCGATAAGAAAGCTGCCCACAATGATTAGGGCACTTGGCGAAAAAAATGATGATAAAAAAAGCTTATCAACTTTTCAAACGCTGATAGTTTCCACCGCCACGAGAGTAGGTATGGGAAATTTAGTAGGTGTAGTAGCCGCCATATCCGTAGGCGGTGCAGGCGCTGTGTTTTGGATGTGGGTATCGGCATTTTTAGGTGCGTCAACAGCATATGCAGAAGGCACGCTTGCTCAGCTTCATAAAAAGAAAGACCCGCTTTACGGCGGATACCACGGCGGACCTGCTTATTACATTCACGATTATGTTGAAAAAAAGAGAAAGAAGAAAATTAAGAAATCATTTATCGCTATTCTCTTTGCAATATTTGGGCTTATTTGCTGGTGCGGCATAAGCCAAGTTATCAGCAATTCCGTAACATCCGCTTTTAAAAATGCATTTTCAATACCGCCGATTTATACAACGGTAATTCTTGTAATAATATCAAGCTTAATTGTTTTAAGAAAAGATGCAACGGTTAAAGTGCTTGATGTTATTGTTCCTATAATGGCGGTTATATATTTTGTTGTTACAATATTTATAATAATTAAAAATATCAGCTTAATGCCCGGTGTATTTGAAAGAATATTTGAAGAAGCGTTTGGTATAAAGCAAGTTGCCGGCGGCGGATTCGGTGCTGTTTTAATGAACGGAATTAAAAGAGGCTTATTTTCAAACGAAGCAGGTTCAGGCTCTGCGCCTTGTGCTGCTGCCGCTGCCGAGGGCAAAAGGCCTGAAACAGTAGGAATGGTTCAATCGCTCGGTGTTTTGATTGACACTATTGTTATTTGCACCTGCACAGCTATGATTATGCTGCTGGCTCCGGAAAGCGTCACAAAAGGTAAGCAAGGTATGGATTTGCTTCAAAGTGCTATGAATTATCACCTTGGCAGTTTCGGTACAATATTTGTTGCCGTAATTCTGTTTCTTTTCAGTTTTTCTACTTTTATCGGAATTCTGTTTTATGCAAGATCAAATGTAGCATACCTGTGCGGTAACAATTGGTGGAGTCAAACACTTTATAAAATTATCGCTCTTATTATGCTGTTTATCGGCGGGCTTCAGGCATATACAATTGTATGGGATTTAGGCGATGTAGGAATAGGTTTAATGACAATTATAAACTTAATAATTCTTATTCCTATGTCAAAAGAAGCAATCAGCTTACTTGATAAAAAGGAATAATAAAAGGCGTCATCAAAGGATTTTTCCAATGATGGCGCCTTTTTTATGTAACGATTTCTAATCTTCTAAAATCTAATCAAACCAAATTTCTTCTTTTGAGCTTTATATAGTTGCAAAATTTAACCATAATATACCCTACTCCGTACCGTTGTCATAAATATCAATTTTAAAAATAGGCTCGTTCTTTAAAATTGAATATTCCTCAGACGAAAGCACCTTTTGTTTAAATTCATCAACATTTTCTATCCAATCGGCGCGTGAAAGGTCACTGATTCGATTTGTAGGCGGGTAAATAACATCAATATGAATTTGGTTGCGTCCATCATTCTCCGCCTCATACTGCCTTACAAGCGAAAAATAATATTGCTCATCACAAGTGAATGAAAACACGCCTGTTTCAAAAAGTAATTGTGATTCAGGCAGTTCAACTTCACACATTTTGCAAAATACATCTAAAATTTCACTAAGCGGAGTTTTAGTTGTAATGTTTTCATTTAAAAAAGTTAAAATATCCATATTGTTTTAAGAATTGCTCCTTAATTTCCTTACAACGCTTTCTGCGTTTAAAATTTCATTAGCCATTTTAATTTTTGTGTAATAGTAATCGTCATTTCTGTTTATTTATAATGTATCACAATGTAGCGATAAAAATAATATTATAATCAACGATTTAAAATTATAATCTAATATTTTAGCCACGCCATTGATATTTTTCTAAATTAACTCTGCCGTCAATTACTTCGATACCCTCGCTTATAAGCAAATCCGACTGCACCTTCAAACCGCCAAAGGCGAAATTTTCTGTCAGCTTGCCTTTACTGTTTACAACACGATAGCAAGGTATTTTTTGAGGGTTTGGATTTTTATGCAGCGCATTACCGACTGCCCTTGCATAATAAGGATTACCGCAAAGCGTTGCAATTTGCCCGTAAGTTGCAACCTTGCCATACGGTATTTTCATAACAGTTTTGTATATTTCTTCATTTAATGTCATAATTTTAATCATATTTGAAATTACCTGTCCACTTGCCACAGTAACTACAAGACCAACATTCGTAACCATAAGGTGATTTCTTGCAATATGTTTCCCAAGTTATTTCTCCATTTTCATATTGCTTAGAGTATGTCTGAACAACCTCTTCCCAATAATCATCTATATCACTCTTACTTGTGAACCATTTTCCCATATTGCCACAGCTCATACTATGATTGTTATTGTTTTTGCAATGTGCTTGAGTTGTTGTAGCAGCTGTGCTAATAGGTGTTGACTATTTTGTGGTAACACATTTCTTTTTAGACCAATTTGAATAGTATGTTTTCTTCGCTCACAAAAACACAAGAAATCCACGGATATATTTTAGGCAAAGGATAATAATAAGATTTCATAATAGAAGTCATACCAACTATTTTCCCATCACAAATTGCCACAAACATTCTTTCCCAATCTGTAAAATCCCAATTTTGTATCATATCTGCAATATGGTCTTTACATTCTTCCCAAGAACAATTTTTTACAAATTCCAAAAATTGATTAGTTAATTCAGTTCCGTCTTTTAATTCTTTTATTTCTGTCATAGCTTTAACCGTTTATTATATATTTATTTAACTCTTCAAATAGCTTAACTTTCATATCTTCAAGCTCTTGTTCGTTAGGAATATTATCATTATTCCACATTATTTCTTTCGGCAGCCACCAAACAGGGCCTTTACCGTCATTTCCGTAATCCCCTAAATCACCAAATACTCTCGGAAACAAATGCCAATGCAAATGGCAATCTCCGTTGCCAAGGCATTCATAATTCATTTTATCGCAATCAAATGCAGTAGATACAGCTTTTGCTACGATAATCATTTCTTCCATAAACTTTGCGCGAAAACTTTTATCAAGTTCGTATAATTCAGTAGCGTGCTTTTTGCAAATAAATAATGTATATCCATAAAAATGATGATTCCAACCAAGTATTACAATTCCCGTTTCAAGTTCTTTAACAAAAAACGGATTTTCACCGGCTAATGATTTTTCAATAGTTTCACATAAATTACACATATAGTTGCTCCTTTTTTATCAAAATCTTCCGGTTTGCAGTTATAATCAATGGGAAGTTGACTATATACAATTTTCATCATTTCTTGTTTTGTCATTTTATAACCCACCTATTTATTATCATTAAATCTCATAATGCTCAATAATTTCTAAAATGGAATTATTATAAATATTTTATTTAAGCACTTCACCGTTTGCAGAAAAGCTAATTGTTTTCATATCCCTTGGATTTTCAATATATGGGTTGATTTGTTCAGCGTTGTCATTAAAATAACTTCCTAAATACTTTAAAGCGTTACCACTTGGAAAAATAATATTACCATCCGACTGTTCAATACCAAGACTATTGAACTTTTTGAGTATTTCCTTTGTTTTTGCATTATAGGCATTATCATCACTTTTACTTACAAGCCACACAGGATGAGTATAAATAGGAACATTTGATATATGACTGCCTTGTGAGCAATGCTTACACTTACCAGTACAAGAATTTGTAATTACAAATTTTATTCTGTTTAAGTTTTTCAAATACTTATTTATTATATACCTCATTCTAATTACTTCAACGCTATTATTTTTGGTTAAACCTGTTATTATGTTACATCTTAAATTTCTATTTCCAGGGCAATTTTTGCACTTGGTATTCCCTGATATTTATTTTCATTTGAATATTCTGTTTTGCTGATAATACACTTAATTATATTGATTACTCCGCCGTGTGTAACAAGCAAAATATTCTGATTGAAAGATGAAGCTTCCTTTATAAATTTTGCCCAAGTGTTACATACTCGTTCATAAAATTCCTTCGGGCTTTCGCCGTTTGGATAATGTTCGTTCCAGTCCAATTTACGCCAATAGAAATGCGGATATTTTTCATCAGCAAGTAAATTATCCATTCCCGCAAGGTCGCCGTTATTAACCTCTCGAAAACCAGAAATATATTCAACACCAACAGATAGTTTATCACTGATTATTTCAGCAGTTTGTCTTGCTCTTAATAAATCACTTGAATATATTTTTCCAATATTATACGAACTTTGATTTTTCAATAATTCATCTGCAAGACTATTAGACTCTAAAACTCCTAAATCAGTTAATGAATTTTCACTCCACCCACCGCGAACAGAATCATCATCCCGGGCGTGCCTTGTTATGTATATTTTCATAATTTAATCCAATTAAAATAAAACCGTCTATTAACTTGGTTATTGTTTAATTTAACTATACCATAATTACAAATGTTTGTCTATAAATAAAATAAAAACCACCTACATAAAGTAAGTGGTTTATAATGTACGCAGTGCATATTATATTTGTACCTAACTAATCAGCAATAAGTTATAATGTATTCTTTTTTATCATTTTAATAAGGCGTTTACTTCTATATTTTAAGTAATTAAAATCAACCTTTCCAAGAGTTTTATACCATAAAAGTTCATTAAATAAAGAATACAATTCAACCTTTAAATCACAGTACTTCGTTGTTTCTACCTTACTTTTGTAAACATCATAAAGGTGTAAATATTTACCGTATCCAACTGTTAGGGTGAACAATTCATACTCAGGTTCGGTCCAAGAAACATTGAATGGATCAATTATTCCCTTTAATGACATAGTTTTATTATCAACAATAAAGTTAGGAATCCAATAGTCACCATGTGCTAAAGTCGGTACTGCATCTTTATCCATGATAAACATATTCAAATTATCATTGGCTAAATTAACTGCATTTTTTACGACTTTTGGAACATCCGAGTTATTTACAAATTCAACTATATTTTTGGCATATTCGCTGTAATATTCATACCAGGAATTATAAACCGCATTATCAATCGGACCGTATTTATTATTATGAACAGAATGAATTTTCATCAAATTATCTACAATATCGTTAGAAAGTTTAGATTTGTTTTTCCTAAATAAAAGTGTTTTAAAGCTAGGAGTTAAACCCTCAATCAGTTGCATAGCAAGTAAACCCTTGCCATTAACAATTTCAGTAAAATAAAGTTTAGGCAACTTGCAATCAACTCTATTTGATATAAAGTCAATACTATTATACTCTTCAATAATTAGTTCAGGAAAATCATTTATCTTTACTGCTAAATTGTATGGCTCGATATTGATTTGAACATTATAAACGCAACCGCTTGCACCATTGCCCAATGAAGAATAGTTCAACACCTTACAATTCAGCTTATTTTCGATTGTTAAAATAACATCATCATTCATCATTTTTTCAATCATACGGTTCTCCTAATATTAACCTAATAATTTTCAATTAAATCAAGTGCCAACTGCAATGTTAAATGCCACATATCTATCATATTGTCTTTATTTGCAGTAAAAATCTTTTCATTTTTCCAATTCTTAATTTCGTGAAGCGAAATTAAGACAGCATCCATATATGCAGAAAATAATAAATTATCGTCAAAAAAATAATTATTAAAATCAAGTAGAATCTGATTTGGAATATTTGAAAATAAAAGAAACATCACAAGGTCATATGTTTTGCTCCTAAAACCAACCCATTCCCAATCAACAAAAACAAAATCATCACCACTAACCAATATATTTCCGGGTATTAAGTCACCATGGCTAAAAACCATGTTATCCTCTACACTATAATCAGCGATTTTAACACATTTTTGAATAATGGTAGGATTAAGTAAATCAGCACATTCATCAATGTACTTAAATATTTTTACTTTTCTATTAAAACGAGGGAATTTTATATCAGATTCTAATTTAAATTCGGAAATCAATTTGATTTTCTCAATTAGTTTAGTTTTATCACAGTCAATCCTGGTTGAAAAATCATCTCGTTTATTGGCAAGAGGGACAGAATCTATTCGTTCTTCTATCTTCACAACAATATTTTCAGAATAATAAGTAAATAAGATTTGTGGCTTTAGCAATTGATTAGCAAAGTTAATATTTCCTAATCGTATTTCATTACACAAGGGTTTATAATGAAAATTATTGCAAGTAGCTATTTTAAAGAAATAATCGTTAAATGCATATTTAAAATAATAATCATCAGAAATTTTGTTAGAAATATCTTTAAACAATAAATCATTATCATTTTCAATTATTTGTTGTAATTTTATTTTCACTTCATTGATAAATTCATCTTTTAAAATCATAATTCAAGCACTTAAAATCAGTTGATTAGTCTATATCTAAAATTGTTTTTTTATATTTAGAAAATAACACATACAACAATTCATGTCAACAATATTTATACAATTGATAGATTGCATCCAACAGGAAATAACAAAAAGAAAACCACCTACATAAAGTAAGTGGTTTATAAGTGTCGGCATTACCTATTTTTCCGAGGTTCGCTTGCGACTGCTGCCAGTGGCAGATAAAAGGAGCAAAAAGAACTTAGTAGTGGTCAAAATATCAGAGTTTGTAAAAAACGAATGATATTTTGGGTACCACCCTGCGGTCCGACCGGAAATAAAAAAATTATAAAAAGAAAACCACCTACATAAAGTAAGTGGTTTATAAATGTCGGCATTACCTATTTTTCCGGGAGGCTGCCCTCCGAGTATTTTCGGCACATTTGAGCTTAACTACCGTGTTCGGGATGGGAACGGGTGGA
>ERZ772821.198-NODE-198-length-60056-cov-33.741588_pt1 | contig 60056 bp, 62 predicted proteins | sample MGYA00580859_ERZ772821 | MGnify/ENA primary metagenome ERZ772821 (study PRJEB29015, sample SAMEA2737674) | human gut metagenome | biome: human gut; feature: human-associated habitat; material: faeces | place: China | collected 2012 ...
AGAAATAATTGGGGAAAATTACATAAAAGAAATAGGCCATAATATGATACTTGTTAATAAAATTATAGAATTAGCAAGTAAATTTGATAGTTAAGACACCAAAAGGTGTCTTTTATTGTACAAGCTTTGACAAATATATTAGTATTTGATATCCTAATTATAGGAGAATAAGGTATATGGATAACGTTAATTTAAATAAAGACATAGATTATTTTTTGAATTTAGATTATGACCAACTAGTAAAATATTTGCTAACTGCTCCAACCGAAGAAAAAAAGCTAATTCTAAAAAATCAAGAAATAAAGAGAAAGTTAATATGTCCAGAAAATAGGCATGAATTTTCATGGCTAGCGCAAGAAAATAGTAAAGATATTATTCCATATCTATTGGATGGAGAGGGCATTGAAATATTAAAGGAAAGCGAATATTTAATTGATAAGATGAACGCAATTTTAACAAGCAACGCAATATATGTTGATACAATAGTTAGTTTTAAAGCATTTCAAAAAATAATATTTGATAATTTTGACGAATTAAAAGATTACTTAAATGTATTAACACCTGTTAGTGGACAATATTTAATTAAAACCGCAGAAAAACAAAATTTTAATTTGATAGAACTAATTTCAAAATTTTCACAACAAACTCAAACTGAAATATTAAAAAAGCGAGATTTATCAAATGAGGATTATTGGAAAATGATAGTATCCGCAAAAAAGGAAACTGCCTTAATGTTATTAGAAGAAAAATCAGTAGGTAAGAGTTTAACAAATATAAGACTACCGATAATAGAAGCAATTGCATCGAAAGATATAAAATTACCATATCAAATAATAGAAGAACCCGAGTTTATTAAAAGAATAAGTGAAATCACAGATGTAAAAACTTATAGATTTCTAGTAAATGATTTAGAAAAGTCAAATGATGTTAAAAAGCTAGAAAAAGCACGTGAAAAGTATTACGAAAATCAAATAAATAGTTTTAATAAAAAAAGTGGAATGTTTAAAGTATATGAAACTCTTTATGAAAAGTTAGCTTCAATGGAAAAAATAAATCTATTTTCACTTATGCAAACAGCACGAGAAATATTTAAAGATGCAAGCGATGATGAAATATTTAACTTGTTAAATCAAATAAATAAGGTAAATCTAGAAAGCGGATTAAATGGAATAAAAGAAATTTTAAAAGAGAAAAGTAATATCATGCTTGGTAATATGATTATTGACTGCCATTTCAAAGATTATTATCTTAATGTTTTAAAAGATGTAAAACAACTTTGTAATTTTGATGCGCTTGGTGGAAATGCACTAAGTAATGATAAAATAGAAATTTATAAAAAAATCATTGAAATAAATAACCTTTCATATGAAGAAAAGCTAGAACTTAATACGAAGTTAGGCAAGAAAAATTATGTGGAAGAGTTCTACAATGATGTTAGAAATTCAAGAAATAAGATGTATTCATTAATACGTGAAGAAATACTAAATGAGGATAAAATAAGTAAATATTTAGATAAAGAAGAAACTGACAAATTTGGAGTAAATATTTATAGACTAGAAGGAGAACCATTTTTTGCTTTAGTAAAATCACTTTCAATAGATAAAGCATTTGAATTATCATCAGGAGATATCCATTCATATAAGGATTCTGGATCTTTTTCAATAGATGCCTCTAATAAATTAGATACATTTCGTGATCCTAAAGATAACTATAATTTAATATTTAATAATTTTAATATAGATCAAGTTGTTCATATGTTCCCGGTAGATTCATTTAGTGGATATACAAGGGGAGAAAAAGCAACAGATAGAGTAATAGAACTTCTAACCCCAAAAGAATTTACAGGAAGAAGTAAAGATTATAATGAAGTCATAATCGCACAAAAAAACGTAAGCAAACCAAGCGATATGGATGATAGATTACCACTTCCTAAACCATTCGCAATATACTGTTATGATGAAATAGGACCAAATGATATAGAAAGTGCAAAAAATCTTGGAATTGGAATAGTAGTAGTAAATACAAAAAAATATAATATTGAAACAAACAATTCGCAAATATCTATGTTTGATACAATGTCATCCGGAAGGTATAATAATGATTTAAAATATGTAAATAATAAATCTCAAGCCGTGCTAGTGGAAAGCCAGGCAAATAGAAAATAATAGTGTAATTAGGCACTATTTTTTGGTTGAAAACAAAATCATGTCTACATTATGTTTCATATTTTATTATAGGGAGGTGTAAGTATATAATAACTATTAAATAATTTAATAGTTAAATACTAAGATGAGGAAATGAATAAAAAGAGAAAAGTTGTTGTGTATGCAATTTCCAAAAACGAAGAGAAATTTGTAGATAGATGGTATGAAAGTATGAAAGAAGCTGATGCTATATATGTTCTAGATACTGGTTCAACTGATAAAACTGTAGAAAAGTTAAAAAAGCATGGAGTACACGTTGTAAAAAAGAAAATAGATCCTTGGAGATTTGATAGTGCAAGAAATGAGTCATTAAAAATTATTCCAAACAAATATGATATATATGTATGTACTGATTTAGATGAAGTATTTTTAACAGGATGGAGAGATTCACTTCTTAAAAATTGGCAAGATGATACAACAAGAGCAAGATATAACTATAATTGGCAATTAGATGAAAATGGACACCCATTAGTAAATTTTTATCTAGATAAAATTCATATAAGAGAAGGTTATAAATGGATTCATCCAGTACATGAGGTATTAACAACCACAAAAAAGGAAAACTTTGTAACAATAGATGATATTACACTAAATCATTATCCAGATACTAATAAAAGTAGAAAAAGTTATTTAAAACTTTTAGAAATATCCGTAAGAGAAAGCCCACTAGATGATAGAAATATGCATTATTTAGGAAGAGAGTATATGTATTACGGAAAATGGAATGAATGTATTGATACACTAATAAAACATTTAAATATGAAAAGTGCCACTTGGAAAGATGAAAGATGTGCATCAATGAGATTTATCGCAAGAGCATATAAAAACCTAGAAAGAATAGAAGAATCAAGAATGTGGCTTGATAAGGCAATAAGTGAAGCACCATATCTAAGAGAACCATGGATAGAGAAAGGAATACTAGAATATGAAATAGAAAACTATAAAGATGCAATCTACTATTTAGAAAATGCTCTAAAAATAAAGTCACATACTAAAACATATATAAATGAAAAATTTAGTTGGGATGAAACACCATATGATGTGTTATCTATTTGTTATTTCAATATAAAAAATTACACTAAATCTCTAGAAAACATAAATAAAGCATTAATATTAAATCCAAAAAACGAAAGAATTATAAAGAATAAAGAAATAGTAAAAAATATGATATAATAACATTAGGTGGTAATATGAATAGATGTACTTGGTGTAATATGAAAAATCCCATTTATATTAGTTACCATGACAATGAATGGGGAATATTAAATACTTGTGAAAAATATTTATACGAAATGTTAATACTTGAATCATTTCAGGCAGGGCTATCATGGGAATGTGTTTTAAATAAAAGAGAAGCTTTTAGAAAAGCATATGATAACTTTGATATAAATAAAGTTATTAACTATAACGATACCAAAATAGAAGAATTATTAAAAAATAAAGAAATCATAAGAAATAAGTTAAAAATAAAAGCAAGCATAAATAACTCAAAAATATTTAAAAATATTCAAAAAGAATATGGATGTTTTAGTAATTATTTAAATACTTTTACAAAAGGAAAAATAATATATGATTCAGTATCAACCACATCAAATTTATCTGATGAAATATCAAAAGATTTAACCAAAAGAGGAATGAAATTCACAGGGTCAACAATAATTCATTCCTATCTACAAGCAATAGGAATTATAAATTCACACGAAAAAGAATGTTTTTTATACAAAAAGTGTTGACTCTCCCCTTAAGTGTAGTGATATAAAGATATCGAAAGGAGAAATAATATGTATAGAATTGGAGAATTTTCTTATTTATGTAGTATGAGCATTAAGACACTAAGGTACTATGACAAGATAGGGGTCTTAATTCCGGCAAGTGTAGATGAACTAACTGGTTATAGGTACTATGATATAGATCAATTAGAACAAGCGCAAAAAATAAAGAGCCTTCAAGAGGCATCATTTACACTTGAAGAGATAAAAGCTATATTAAAAGAAAAAAATACCGAAATACTTTTATCAAAAGAAAAGCAAATAAGAAAAGAAGAACTTAATAAAATACAGAAAATCAATAAAATGAAAAAAGAATTAAATAACGAAGAAGTAGAGGTACTAGAAAACCCTAATCTTTATATTACAGGGGACTTTAAAAAACTTAAAAGCTATAATAACTTTGATGAAGAAGTAGAAAAACTAAACATAAATTACCATGATAATAACTGGAAAAAAGTATTTGTAAATCTTGAAGAAGGATATAAAGAAGAAAATATAAAATGCTTTATAGGAAAACTAATCAGCAAGGAAGATGAAATCTCTTACTTAAGTAGTTTATATAATAATTTAAAAGAAGAAACATTAAATGAAAAATTAGACATAAATAAAATCAATAAATATCCATTAATATATGATACAAAAGAATATAATAAATATTTATATATAGTAACAAGAAATAGAATGAATGGATATAAAAAGCTAATTAATTATGCCAAAGAAAACAACTACCAAATAGATGAGGCATTTATAGAGGTTGAAAATAATGAAATAAAAGAAATATATGTAGGAGTAATAGATACAAAAGAAGAAAATATTGATTATAAAAGATTTTATGAACAAACACTAAAAAATCTAAAAGATATTCATGAAGATAAATATGTAGGTAAATGGATATTAGTTGGTGAAATAAAAAGAAAATATTCTACTATATTTAAAGATGAAGAACTATTACAAGCCGATGAAGAAGCAATAGAACTTATAATAAATAGAGATGGTACAACTAATATAGATAACATTATCTGGAAAGGTTCATACTTAATTAAAGACAATACTAACTATATGAAAATGACTGTAAATGATGAATACTTAGATATATTAGTAAGTGATAATTCATTATATAAATCAATACCACACGAATACAGATATAAAAAATATAATAAATAGGAGGGTAACCTCCTTTTTGTATGGATAAAACTTGAAAAAAGTAAAAGTTTGTGGTAACATAGGAAACTATTAAGAAGGGGGAGTATAACAATGATAGATGTACCTATAGAAGAAATATATAAATTATATATATCAGGCGAAAGTGTAGAGGAAATTAGCAAAAAGTATAAGGTTTCCTATAGCCTAATATCTAAAAGGTTAAAAAAGTATGCTTTAGAAAAAAACATTGATATAAAAACAGAAAGAAGAAAAAATAAAATTGATATGGCATTAGTATATGAAATGCATAAAAGTGGTATATCTTGTGAGGAAATAGGAGAACTATTTAATTGTTCCTATAGAACTATATTCCGTAGATTACATGAATATTGTGAAGAGTTTAATCTTCCATTTGATAGAAAAAGCAAAGAAGAACGACTAATGGAAAAAATTTCATTAGTATATGAAGAATATAACGAGGGTGCAACTATAACAGAACTCTCAAAAAAATATAATTGTAATATAAACATAATATCAGAAGCATTAAAAAAATATAGCTATCAAGTAGGAAAAGAATTAAATATAAAAACGGGCGGAAGAAAAGCCATAAAACTTCCAGAAGAAGAATTATTAAATAAATACATAGCAAATGACTCTCTACGAGCACTTGCAAAAGCATATGGATGTAGTTATGCAGTGTTAAGAAGAAACTTAAAAGAATATATTGGAGAAGAAAACTGGCAAATGTATGTAAGAAGCAAAAGAGGTAGAGGAGAGAAAAATAGAGAAGTAACACTAGATGATATGAAAATAGTATATAGAAGAGCTTTTGCTGAAGAAATAAAGCAAATCATCGCATTAAAAGAAGAAAAAGAGGAAGAAAAACCAAAAGTTAAAAGCTTAGGGAGGAAATAATGAAACACTTACCAATAGAGATAGTATATGAAGAATATAATAATGGAGCTACTACAATAGAACTTTCAGAAAAATATAATTGCTCCGTAACAACCATAAGAAAAAGGTTAATAGAATATTGTGAACAAACAGGATTAGAATTCATTAAAAGAAGTAGAGGACCATTTAAAAAGGAACTTCCAAAAGAAAAAATATATAATGAATATATAAATGGAGAATCAAGTCCAACACTTGCCGAAAAATATGGGTGTAGTAAAGGAAGAATTCTTAATGAAATAAAAAGATATGCCAGAAGATATAACTTGCCATTATATATAAAATCAAATGATACTAGACCAGTAGAATTACCAATTGAAAAAGTATATGAAGAATATATAAATGGAAAAGACCAACAATGCCTAGCAGAAGAATATGACTGTTCATCAGTAACTATATCAAGAAAACTTACCCGTTATTGCAAAGAAAATAATATAGACTTATTAAAAACAAAAAAAGATGCTGAAACAAAAAAATTAAAAGAATTATATGAAGAACATAAAAGCGGATTAACGCCAGCTGAACTCTCAGAAAAATACAATTGTTCTAAAAGAATAATAATTTTAAGACTACATGATTATGCAAACCTAATGGGAGAAGAATTAGTATTTCCAAGAAAAAGATATGATAGAAAAAATATATCTGATGAAGAAATATATAAACAATATAAAAGTGGTGTACCTAGTACAGTAATTGCTAGAGAAAATAATTGTACCCCAAGAACAATAATGCTTAGACTAAGAAGATATAGTCAAGCAAATGGACATGATTTAATAGTTAATAGTCGTGCAGATAAGATAGAAGAACAACGCCTAAATGAAATGTATGAACTATCACGTGCTGGTATAACGCAAAGAGAATTAATGGAAAAATATAACTATAGCCAAACAAAATTAAGTAATGCATTAAAAAGTCAATATCGCCTTGCATTCTTAAGAGAGTTAAAACAAATTCTTTCTCAAGAACAAGATTCACAAGAAAAAGATCTAAAGAAAGTAAAAAAATAGGAGATAAATAAAATGATAGAATTAAACTACGCAGAAATATATAAAGAATATAAAAATGGAGCTTCTATTAGAAAACTAGCAAATAAATACAATTGTGCTGCAACAACAATATCAAATAGATTAAAAGAGTATTGTAGGGAAAATGAAATAGAATTCTTAACAAAAAAAACAAAACTAGAATTACCTATGCAAGATATATATAATATGTATTGTTATGAAGATAAAACTTCAACTGAACTTGCTAAAATGTTTAATTGTGTTCCTGAAACAATAATATCAAGATTAAAAATATTTGCTAAAAAAGAAAATCTACCATTAAATATAAGAGAAGGGCATAGAAGAAAAAAGAACTTGCCAATTGAACAAATATATAATGAATATATAGCTGGAATATCATCAAAAAAACTTGGACAGAAATATGGCTGTATGCACAATGTAATATTAAACAGATTAAGAGAGTATGCAAATGAACATAATTTAGAATTAGTAATTCGTGAAGCAGGACCTATATTATTTAAACTCCCAAACGAAGAAATATATAAAAAATATATTAGTGGTATGTCACTATGTGAAATAGGAGAAGATTATGGTTGCTCAGATAGATGTATCAAGAAAAGATTAGTTGATTATTGCAAAGAGAATGATATAGAATTAACTATGCGTGAAGCTGCAAGAAGAAAAATAAAACTTCCAATTGATGAAATATATAAAAAATATCAATCCGGAATATCCGCAGTTGTGTTAGGAAGAGAATATAAATGCTCAAATAATACTATAATTCGTAAACTACGTGAATACTGTGAAGAAAATAATTTAGAATTAAACATAATAAATCTAGAACTTGATCTACCAGTAGAAGAAATGTATAATTTGTATGCATCAGGCACTTCTTCAACTATATTGGCTGAAAAATATAATTGTTCAGAAGGAACAATAGTAAATAGAATTAAAAAATACTGTAAACAAAATAAGATAGAAATGCCATCTGCACCAGTAAAGAAAAAAGGTAATAAGAAAATAGCATCTAATGTAACTGGTGAAGAAATATATAATCTATATTTAGATGGTTATACAATAGGAGATATTGCAAAATCAAAAAATTTAACTAAAAGAACAATATCAGAAGAATTGTATGCTTATCTAGAAAGAGAAGGAAAAAACCTAAAAATAAGAAGTGGTAGAAAAAGACAAGAACTTCCATCAGAAAAAATATACTTAGAATATAGAAGTGGAAAAACAATGCAAGAAATTGCTGAAGAATATCAATGTTCTGCAACAACAATAGCTGATAGAGTGATAAGTTACTGTAAAGCTAATAATATTTCATTTCCTAAACATAATATTAGAGTAAACGAAGAAACATGCAAAAAAATATATGAATTATCACGAGGTGGAATGCAACAAGTAAAAATCGCAAAAGAAACGGGCTATGGAAAAAAGAAAATAGAAAGAATATTAAAAAATGAATATAAAAAAGCATTCTTAGAACAATTAAAGAAAATGCTTGAAGAAAAACAAATCAAAAAAGAAACTGATACAAACGTTAAAGTAAAAAAATATTAATATATAAATCCTCTTTATACAAGTAAAGAGGAATTTTTTTAAAAATCATCAATAAGTGATTTATATTATCTCCAATGAGGAGTACCATTAATCATAACATTTCCATCAACAAAATCAATTAAATCTTCATTAATTACATTCGTTATAATAAATGGTGGCAATTATTAAAATTTTATAGTATAATTTAGAGGCACGCTAAAAATATGCAGTAGGAGTAATTATGAATAAAAAGGTTGTTTTAATAACAGATGGAACAGAAGAAATAGGAAATGAAGTAGGAGTACTATTCGCAAGCAAAGGATATAACATTGTAATCTGTTATAATGAAAATAGAAAAAAAGCTTATGAATTAAGGAAATATATAAAAAATAATTATAATGTTGAAACACAAGTAATTAAAACAGATACCGCATCAGTAAAAAATGTAAAAAAGACAATTACAATGGTTATAAAAAAATTTGGTAGAATAGATACAATTATAAATAACTCTGGTATTGTTTATGATAAAGATTTTAGTAAAATAACAATAGAAGAATTTGAAGAAACATTTAAACTGAATATAGGAGGTTCATTTATAATTTCAAAAGAAGCATCTAAACATATGAAAAAAGGCAGTACTATAGTAAATGTATCTCTAACTACAATAACAGATGATACTGATTATAATATCTCAAAACTAGGACTTCAAAGCCTAACAAGAGATTTAGCTTTTGAATTAAGACCAATCATACGAGTTAATGCAGTCGCAATTAAACTAGATAAATCACTAAAAAGTAAGAGAAAAACCATTAAAAAGCAAGAAAAACTAAATACAATTTCAAAAACTATTTATTATCTTTCAAGTAAAGATTCATTAAATATAAATGGTGAAATAGCTACAATAAATTAAAAAGAGGCATTGCCTCTTTATTTATTTAAATATTTAATAGTATCAGCCACACTATCAGATACGTGATAATATGATTTTATATTGCAATCAGCAAACCCTTCTTCATACATTGTGGATAAAAAATTCAACAATTTAGTAAAGTACTGGTTAGAATTATATAAAACAATGGGTTTATTAAATTCATGATTTCTTTTTAATTCAATCGCAGTAAATAATTCATAAATAGTACCAATACCACCTGGTAAAAATATAAGTGCATCAGAGTTATTAATTAATTCCTCAGTTCTACGACTAGTATTATCAGTTATTATTTTTTCATCACAATCAAGAATATCTAAATCACTTTTAAATATAGTAGGAGATATTCCAATTACTTTGTTATTGTATTCTTTAGTAATATTATAGGCAAGGCCCATTAAACCAGTAGAACATCCTCCAAAAACAATATCATTTTCTCTTAATAGTTCATCTAAATAATTACTACAATCCTTTAAGTATTTATCTGGTATATTATTAGTTGATGAACATCCAATAAACAGTTTCATAATCATTTCTCCTTGTAACAAATATATCACATATTAATGAATTTTAAAATTATAATAGAAAAATAAATAAAGAAGGTAAGATTATGTTTAAAATAGGAAAATTAGAAAACGTTAAAGATGAAAACATTGATATTAAATTAGTTACACAGGAACAAGTAGCAGTTGATGTTTGCTATTTTTCTATATTTTTGGATATTCTTAGATACTTTGATCATTATATTATTTCCAAATTTAAAGCCTCTTTTAAATGTAACCATAAATATTTTACGTTTAATTATATTGTCCTATTTATAGCTTTTTATGTTAAAAACAAAAAATTCTGTTAAGATATTCACAGACCCTGTTTTATGGTGTATAATTATAGTCGAAAGGAGTTAGAAAAATGGGAATTGCATCTTTAATTCTTGGTATAATTGGATTATTAATTTCTTTAACAATCTTCAAGGACCTAAGTTTAATTTTAGCAGTATTAGGCGTTGTTTTGGGAATAATATCAATTATAAAAAAGAAAAATAAGGGAATGGCTATTGCTGGTGTGGTTTTATCTGTACTTGGCTTGATTTTGTGCTTTTCGGTAGATTCAAACAACTCAACTACTGGTAGAGGAATAACAAATGATTCTGGAAATGGAACTAGGACAGTGTCAGTTACAACTGAAAAAGTCAAAATAGAAAAAGTTGGACTTACTAAAGCCGGAGATTTAGTTGTAAAAGTAACAAACAACAATAAGGGCTCTGTTTGTTTATCTTCTATAACTGCAAATTTTAAAGATTCATCTGGTAATTTTGCACTAAAAAAGGAAGCTGAAAATTCATTTGTTGTTATTCCGGCGGAAAGTTATACATTAGTATATTTCTGGGGATTTAATGAAAATTATTCACAATATCCAGAAGTATCATTTAAAACGGAATTAGCAAATATATCAAATGATTTTGCTACAACAGGTATCAAACTTTCATCTAATAATACAGGTTCTCAAATAGCAGTTACTCTAAAAAATAATTCTGGAAAAACAATTGATTCTTCTGATGTAGTTGTAATTTACTACAAGGGCGATGAAGTAGTTGGCGCTAAAACAGGATATGATGATTCAACAGTTTCAAATGGTTCAGAAGCTTATATTAATGTAGATTATCCAGAAGATAGCAACTATGATAATGTATCGTTTGATAAATTTGAAGTTTATTACATCAACGCATCATTTGAATAGAAAAAGATGATAGAAAAATCATCTTTTTCTTTTGAACTATTATGTGCAATAATTATATCATTAAAAGTTTTAGTACTAATAATATTGTATTTATATATAGTAGACTCAGAACTTTGTCTTTTTAATTTTCATCAGTAGAAACTTCTTGAGTAATAATTTTAATCATAAACAGCATTTTTTCATATAGAGTAGGATGCTTTTTTGACATCCTTCACAAACTAACTACGTGGGTTTAAGCATAAAAAAACAGACTTAATATTTAAGCCTGTTACATTCAAATTGGAGCGGACGATGGGAATCGGACCCACGTAGTTAGCTTGGAAGGCTAAGGTTCTACCATTAAACTACGTCCGCATCAAGTAGACATTTAAAATTATAACATATATAAAATAGATGTCAATACTAAATTTTAAAAAATAACAAAAAATTTGTTAAAAAGGTATATGTAAAATGTATTATCAAATTCTACCTACAAAGATAGTTTATCCCAAAATCCCATCAAATATACCGATTGATAAAATAGACATAATAATACCAGCCATTAATACACCAATACAAGCAGCCAAGAAAGATTTCTTTTTATCCATTTCAAGCATTGCAGCAATAAGACATCCTGTCCAAGCACCAGTTCCAGGTAATGGTATACCAACAAAAAGAACTAATCCCCAAAAACCATACTTTTCAATTTGTCCCTTTTTCTGTTCTACCTTTTTATCAAGCCAAAGTACAAATTTTTTGAAACGACCTACATTACTTGTACGCATCTTATCTATAATAGATTTAATTAACCAAAGTATAAAAGGAACAGGTAATATATTTCCGATATAACAAATTATAAAAGACACGACCGGATTCAAGCCAAGTGCCCTAGCTGCCAGTATTCCTCCACGAAGTTCCAGAATAGGTGCCATAGAAAGTAAAAATGCAATCAACTCTCTTCCAAAAGGAATTGCCTTAATACCTCCCAAAACTCCTAATAAAAACGTTACTAATTTTTCTGTCATAATTATCCTCCATTAATTCTATTCAATTATATTAAATAAATGCACAGTCATGTTGAAAAAAACATAACTGAAATTATCCTAATATTTCTATTTAATATAATATCATACGCAGATTAGTTTGTACATACCATTAATAATTTCACTCACGCTATATATAAATTCCATTGTTTCATGTGTTTCATTGTATATAAAAAAAATAAAACAATATAATTTTATAGGTGATACTATATGGATCAATACGTTTTAAACTTAATAAATAATTATGGTTACTTCGGAATGTTTTTTGGAATGGTATTAGAAGCAGTAATTATAATAATACCAAGCGAACTCATATTAGCAACAGGTGGAATACTAGCAGGGCAGGGAATCTTTACATTCTTTGGTGCCTTTTTAACCGGCCTTTTAGGAAGTGTTTTTTGTGCAATTGTAATATATGGAATGGGTTATTATGGCGGAAAAGGATTCGCAAAAAAGTATGGAAAATATTTCTTTATGAAAGAAGAAGATTTAGATAAAACAGACACATGGTTTGAAAAATATGGATTACTAGCCGCATGCATCGGCCGAAACATCCCAATAATAAGAACATTAATCTCTCTACCAGTAGGAGTAACAAGACTTTCTTTTAAAAAATTTTTGCTTTACACAACATTAGGAAGTATTCCATGGACATTTGTATTTGTATACTTTGGCTTTTCCCTAGGAAAAAACTGGACAATACTAACTAAAATAACTTCAAGAATGAAAGTTCCAATAAGAATACTGTTAATAATATTTGTAATAAGTTTCATATATGTAAAAGTAAAAAAAATAATAAAAAAAAGAAAATACTAGTCAATATAGAATTTTCCACTTAAATAACACTCGATAGTTTTTTTACTTGCAGAAAATATATTAGTTGGAATTTTATCCTTATCAAACCATTTCCAAGCAACGATTTCACCCGGCTCCATAACCTTTGCATCGCCAACAAAATCTCTTGATAGCATTCCAACAGAAACATAATGTGCAAATTGATTCATATCAGTTTGAACGCAAAAAACCTCTAAACTTCCAACATCAATATCAGCCTCTTCCTTTACTTCACGCCTACCAGCTTCATAAAAAGTTTCACCATATTCAATGTTACCACCAGGGAGGCTCCAAGAACCTTCTTCATGCATTTCACTATCCGCAGTCAATGGATTATCACTTCGCTTACCCATAAGTATTTGATTTTTATCATTTATTAATATAACGCCACAACCAGCGCCAATAGCTCTATCTTTACCCATCATAAATCCTCCATAAGAAGATTATAATATTATTACTATTTTTTATCAACGCTTATATTATATAAACTAGGACCCTTTACAACCTGACCCTTAATATCAAACCTAGAACCATGACAAGGACAATCCCAGGTTTTATCAATACTATTAAAAACCAACCCACATCCTAAATGTGGACAAGTACTTTTAACAATGAATTCATTACCATTATCATCAGTGTAAATTCCATACTGAACTCCATCGATCTCCTTTATCATAGACTCCTTATAAAATGAGGGCTTTTTATTTATTTTTGACAAAATATAATGGTATCCATTTGACAGATTATAACTTAAATAGCTTGTCAGTTTGTTTACATTAAACTCTCTATTTGGATCAAAAAGAGTGGAATAGTTATTTTCTTTTTGCATAATTAAATCACTTATTATTTTTCCTGCAATAGTGCCATTTGTCATACCCCATGAATTGTACCCTGTACCTATCAAAAGATTGGGGTTATCTTTTTCCAAGTATCCAATTAGTGGAAGATGATCACTAGTTTCAATATCATAATTAAACCAATAATACTTAATATTTTCACTAAGTTGAGTCTTCATTACCCAAAATAAATTATCAAAGTTTTTCTCATTATTCATATTACTACCCAAATCTCTTTCTTCTCCAGCATATATAATGTAATCCTTATAATCAGTGTGATATCTTAATGAATATATATTATCATCCTCACTAATTGAGTTAAATCTTCTATTTTTATCAATAGTTGCTGCACAAAGATATCCTTTTTTAATTTTAGTTTTAAATGGGAAAAAAAATGGTTTTAAAAAGAAAGGATAGAAACAGGCAAGAACAACTTTTTTAGTTGTAATTTTATATTTATCCGTAAAAGCAATATAACCATCATCAGTACGTTCTAATTTAACAATTTTAGTTTTCTCATATATTTTAATATTATTATCCTTAATAATTTCTTTAAGCCCCATCATATATTTTACAGGATTAAAAACCGCAGTATCATTAACTTTAATCGCATTAATACACGGAAACTTAATAGGTAAGCTATTAAACATCTTATATTTTAAATTATTATAATCTAATAACTTAGCAATAGCCTCAATTCTACTAAATTCACCCTTTTTATTAGTAAAAACAAAAGAATTATTACTTTCAAAATCACATTTAATGTTATTCTCAATAATTATATCCTTAATAAGTTCAATTGAATCTACTTGAGAAGATAAATATTTTGACGCCGTATCAATATCATATATATCAGAAATTTTTTCATATATTGATCCCTGCAGATACGTCAACTTCCCGGTGGAATTAGAACTCTGACCATAACAAGTTCTAGATGAATCAACCAAAGTAACATCATATCCAGAATCCTTCAAAAAATATGCGGAAGAAAGCCCAGTTATTCCACCCCCAATTATTAAGATGTCAGTCTTAATATCATTTTTAAGTGTATTACACTTTTTATCCCTTATACCTTTTAACCAAATGCTTTTATTTATCATTTCCTTCACCATTACATAATGTTAAATAATTATAAAAAATAAACTAAAAATAATAAAATTATAAAAAATGGTTGATTTTTAATAGAATTTACTTTTTAAATTATTTACTTTTTATTGAATTTTTTAGAAAATGTGGTATAATGTAGAAAGTTTGTTTAAGGAAGTGTACGTTATGAAGAAAAGAAATATCGCAATTATTGCCCATGTTGACCATGGTAAAACTACATTAGTTGATGAAATATTAAAATCAAGTGGAACATTTAGAGAAAATGAAGATGTAAGTAATATCTCAATGGATTCAAACCAACTAGAAAAAGAAAGAGGTATCACTATATTAGCTAAAACTACCGCTATAGATTACAATGGTTATAGAATTAATATATTAGATACTCCAGGACATGCTGACTTTGGTGGCGAAGTAGAGCGTATCATGAATATGGTTGATGGAGTATTACTAGTTGTAGATGCTTATGAGGGAACAATGCCTCAAACTAGATTCGTATTAAAAAAAGCATTAGAAGCACATGTTAAACCAATAGTAGTAGTTAATAAAGTAGATAAACCAAGTGCAAGATGCTTAGAGGTTGTTGATGAAGTACTAGATTTATTTATAGAATTAGGAGCTGAAGAAGATTGGTTAGACTTTAAAGTTGTTTACGCATCAGCACTAAATGGTACATCAAGCCTAGATCCAGATATTTCCACTCAAACAAAGGGCTTTAAAGAATTATTAGACTTAATAATAGATGAAATTCCAGCACCTAGTGGAGATCCTAATGCACCGCTTCAATTCCAACCAGCATTATTAGATTACAATGAATATGTAGGCAGAATTGGTGTAGGACGTGTACACAATGGTAAAATAAAAGTAGGGCAAATGGTAGATTGTATAAGACTAGATGGTTCTGTAAAACAATTTAGAGTACAAAAATTGTTTGGTTACCTTGGTCTTAAGAGAATAGAAATAGAAGAAGCAGAAGCAGGAGATATTTGCGCAGTCGCAGGACTTAGTGATATATCAGTAGGTGAAACACTATGCGATCCAAATAAAAGGGAACCACTTCCAGTATTACACGTAGATGAACCTACTTTGCAAATGACAATAGGAGTTAATACATCTCCATTTGTAGGAAAAGATGGTAAACTTCTAACCGCAAGAAAGATAGAAGAAAGACTTAACAAAGAGTTACAAAAAGATGTTAGTTTAAGAGTAGAACCAAATGATAGTGAATCGTGGATTGTATCAGGCCGTGGAGAACTTCACTTATCTATATTAATTGAAAATATGCGTCGTGAAGGATTTGAGCTTCAAGTAAGTAAACCAGCAGTAATTATAAAAGAAATAGATGGCGTTAAAATGGAACCATATGAGGAACTTCAAATTGAATGTCCTGATGATACAGTAGGTAGTGTTATTGAACAACTAGGAACACGTGGAGCTATAATGGAATCAATGTCTAACCTAAATGGACAAACAAGACTTATATATACAATTCCATCACGTGGATTAATTGGATTTACAACTAACTTCATGACTTTAACTAAAGGATACGGAATTATAAACCATTCATTTAAAGAATATAGACCTATGGCAACTGTTGATGTTGGTGAACGTCCGCTAGGAGTTCTAGTATCAATGGAAAATGGTAAAGCAACTGCTTATGCATTAGGTGGACTAGAAGACCGTGGAGTTATGTTTATAGAACCAGGTGTAGAAGTATATGAAGGTATGATAGTTGGTGAACATACAAGAGGAAACGACCTTGCAGTAAATGTTGTTAAAGGTAAAAACCTTACAAATGTAAGAGCGTCTGGTTCAGATCATACAGTTGTATTAAAAAGACCTAGACCAATCACACTTGAATATGCACTTGACTATATAAATAGTGATGAATTAGTAGAAGTTACACCACACAACATAAGACTTCGTAAAAGAATTTTAGCATATGTTGAAAGAAAGAAATTTGATGCAAAAAACTAATTTCTTTTTTTCTTGCATTGATGTATAATTAATCTAGGAGTGATAAAATGGAAAAGAAAAACATAGAAGAAGAAAAACAAATACCTTTAAAAAACTATATATATGTAATAGTTATGTTTATACTAGTAATACTTGCAGTTCTAGGATTGAGTACTTGGTATAGAAATTATAAAAAATATGAGTTTAGTACACCAGTAATAAGCGGCAAAGTTCAAGAAATTAGTAAAAATGAATTCAAAGAATATGTAAATAGCCATGATAATTTCTATTTATATATAGGTACAGCTGATAATAAAGCATGTCGTGACCTAGAGATGAATCTAGTTGATTTGCTTAATAAATATAATGTGAAAAATGATACAGTATACTTAAATGCAAGCAACGCAAGTAAAGATGAGATAACAGAATTATTAAAAGAATATGGTTATAATGGTAAAAAAATAACTTATCCAGCATTCTTAGTAGTAAAAGATAATTACGTAATCGCATATCAAATGAAAGATGCTAATAGCTTAACAATTAGAGATATAGAAAAATTAATACAAGCAAGCGGAGTAGTAAAGTAAAATGATAAATATAGTTTTATATGAACCAGAAATACCAACCAATACTGGTAATATTATGCGTACTTGCGTCGCAACTAACACAAGACTTCATTTAATTGAACCTCTTGGATTTTCATTGGACGAGAAAAGTGTAAAGAGAAGTGGAGTAAACTATATTGATAAATTAGAGTATTATGTATATAAGAACTGGGAAGACTTTACTTCAAAAAATAATGGTGAGTATTACTTCTTTACAAGATATGGTCATAAGCCACATTCCTCATTCGATTATAGTGATACTTCAAAAGATATATATTTAATATTTGGCAAAGAATCAACTGGTATTCCAAAAGAAATATTAAGACCTAATATAGATAGATGTATGAGAATACCTATGACTAAAAATGTACGTGCTCTAAACTTATCAAATTGTTGTGCAATAGTAGTCTATGAAGTGCTAAGGCAAAGAAATTATGAAGGATTATTGTTTGATGAGCCTCATAAAGATAAAGATTTTATAAATTTAGATTAAAATATAAAAAAAGTGCTTGACAATAAAATAACTATAGTGATATTATTAATTCACTGAGTTATTTATGGGGCATTAGCTCAGCTGGGAGAGCGCCACGTTTGCACCGTGGAGGTCAGCGGTTCGATCCCGCTATGCTCCACCATAATGTAATTAACCTTGATTTATCAAGGTTTTTATTTGCAAAAAATAATGTTTTATTTAACCAATACTATTGAGTATTGGTTATTTTTAGTTTATATAATTTTTTTGAGGATTGTATAATTGAGTTAATAAATCTTTTTTTCCTTTAAAAAAGTTGACATAAAGTTAAAAAAAATTTATACTTAAATAGTATTAAGATATTAAAATAAGGAGTGAGTATAAAGTGAGAAAAGCAAAATTTAAATTTTCGGAAGTAAATGAAGAAACACCAGAAGAGAAAAAAGAAAAGAAATGGGAAATAATAGGAGTTACAGTTACACTAGTAGTACTTGTAATAGCAATTCTTTATGTTTGGGTAATTAAACCTAAAAAGGATTTACAAGCAAAAGATCAACAGGCATTATTAACTCCATCAATATTCTTTACAGATACAATTAATGGAGATAGGGTATATATAAATGGTAAAATTGTATATTTTGGTAATAAAGATTTTTATTATGTTACCAAAGTTTATCAAAATGGTAAAAACACAAAAACATACCCTTGTGTATCTATAAATTGTAAGACATGTAATCCAGCAACATATAACTTTACACAAACAAAAGCACCAACATATTATGAAATAACAACATATAAAGACAACAAATGTAAAAACAAATCAAGAACATTTAGAACAAAAACTTATCAAAAAACAAATTCAAGTTCAGGGACTTCTCCAAGTAGCCCAAAAGCAGCACTAACAATAACACAACCATCACAAACAACATATACAAAAAATAAATCAGTAGCTGATATTTATTTTAAACATAATCAAAATAAAACAATGTATTATACATTTATGGCATTTAATAATGGCAGTCAAGGGTATACAGATACTTGTCATACAATTGCCAAAGGAGAATCTAAACACTATACCCTTGAGGTTAAACAAACTTCTCCTAAAAGATATGCGATTATAAAATTGTATAGTGATAATAAGTGCAGTAAACTTGTTGATTCAAAACAAACTAAAACATTTACGTATCAAGCACCAAGTAAAGTATATAATAATAATGGGTTTATAATGTTAAAAAGCTATAATTGGAATATTATTCATGACCATTTTGTTGCACAAAAGAGTGGATCAAGTAATTGTATGGATCTAGCATTATCATATGCAGTTACAATGTTAAGAATAGGAAATGGATATTCAAGCAATAATTTAGGAAGTGGCCCTAAAAATCCATATTGTAGGAACTATAAATCTTATGGAGCAACAGAAAATCTCCTATTAAATGCAAAAACAAATAAAAAACCAAGAGATACACATGATTTATATGAAAAAATAATTCAAGAAATAAATGCAGGTAGACCATCAGTTGTTTATATTAATGGATCTCACGGACAACATTATGTAACAATAATTGGATATAGATCAGGTGTAAATGCAAGAACAATCACATGGAAAGATGTTATGGTACTAGATCCAACAGGAATGAAGAGACTTACGCTATATGAAATTACCTCAAAAGGATCATTTAGAAAATATAATGGGAAATATAGACTATTTACATGGCCGGCAAATAGCAATGGTAAATTCTGTAACGGGAAATTCTAATAATACATAAATTATTGGCAAAGCAAGTGTAAACACGCTTGCTTTTAGTTTACATAAAAATAAGAAAATGATATTATAAAATTGAAGGTGATAATATGAATGATAAAAACAAAAATGAAGTAATTAAGTGGTCTACTAGAATAACAAGCTTATTTCTAAGTACAGTAACCGCAGTAACAATGGCTGGTTGTAAATTAAATAAAAATAAAAATAATAATGAAAACACAATTACAACCACTTCAATATCAATGGAGTCAGAAAACACTTCACCTATAAGTGAATCATTACCAGATACAGACACAGTTGAAATTACAAAATTAGAAGCTGAGCAAAGAAGGAAAATACAAGATGAAAAAGAATACAAAAAATTAAAACCAGAACTAGATAATGCTATAAAAAAATATCCGAGTGAGGTTCAAAAAGAATTAAAGGAACTTTTCGATACAGTGTATACAAATTATGATGATGTTTATAATTTATTAAAATTCAGTAAAATACCCAAGAAGGAAGAACTGATAAACAATTTATTAATAAACCCACTAAAAAATAATATTAAAACAATTAAATTTACAAATACAGGATCAAGTAGTTATTTTGATTATGATAAGAAAGAAATTTGTATTGCAAAGGAAAATGAAAAAGTAAGAAAAAATGTACTTTTTGAAGAAATAATTCATTCAACACAAATGAATGTAATAAACAAATTAGATTCAACAACTGCTGAATATTGTAACTGGGGTGAAGGTGAGGCAAATGCATGGGCATATATGTTAACTTATCCAACTATAGAAAATGAATCCGATGTGCTTTTCTATCCTGAAAAAGGAAATGAAGATAAGATGTATACTTTCTTTGGCACAGGTAATTCATTTTACACTCTAGCAACTAGATACTATATGCAATTGTTAACGTTAGTTGGATATGATACTGTAGAAGAATTTAAAAAGAATCCAGACTCATCAAAAATTGTAGAAATATTATCTTCCAAATATGGAATAGATGGAAAAACATATTATGATAATATGCAAAAAGTAACTGAGTCAGCTATGAATTATGAAGACTCAAAAAATATAGATTTATTGGTAAGAAATGAAGAAATCTATTTTGAATGCTTAGAAAAAGAATTATCTTGTGCAAACAGTAATGATGAAGTCTTAGAACGATTTAATTATTCTAGATATTATAATAGTCAATATGCTGGACTATATCAGATATATAAAGGTGGAAGATACGTTAGCGAAAAATATTCGAGTGCTAAAGAAAACTATTTAAAAAATTTGTTTTTAAAAGTAGAAGATACAGGAGCATTGAATGAATTGGCATCTGATTCAGATGAACGATTTAAAATATTTTATGCTATAATGAATCCTGAAGTTGATATACATAATGAAGGTAAGCAACCAGTATCATTAGCAACATCTAAAATAACATATGATGGAACTTCTGTAGGAATAAGCAATTCAAAATCTTCAGTAAATATTAATACTGAAACAAGAATAATTACACCTGCTAGTAAAAACACGATTGGATACAATATTTTTAGTACTCAAAGTGAACAAAAAGTAAGATAATAATTAAGGTTCTTTTTTACAAATAGATTAATATAATTTAGTGTAGAAAGGAATGAGTTAATAATTATGGAAACACTTAAAGTATCCAGCAAATCAAATCCTAATAGTGTTGCGGGAGCACTAGCTAATGTATTTAGAGAAAAAGGAACTGTAGAAATACAAGCAATAGGTGCAGGAGCTCTTAATCAAGCAATTAAAGCAATTGCTATCGCAAGAGGATTTGTTGCACCATCAGGTAAAAACTTAATATGCATACCAGCATTCTCTGATATAACAATAGAAGGAGAAGAAAGAACTGCAATAAAATTAATAGTAGAGGCAAGATAGCCTCTTTTTCTTTTAAAAAAATTGATTTTGCTAAAAATGTGTGCTATTATCTTTATAGGATAAAGAGGAGTGATACAAATGGAAAATCAAAAATTTGAAATTGAAATAGATGGAATTTTAAAAGAAGCAACAGTATTAAAAGTAGTAAATATAGATGATAGAAAGTATGTGGTTTATACAGTAGACAGTTCTATAGAAAACGCAGATGTATATGCATCTGAAGTAATAAAAGATCAAGAAGGATATGATAAATTAATAGATATTGAGGATCCTAAGATCAGACAAAATATCTTTGAAATAGTAAATATTATATTTTCGTAATAGGATGTGATAAAATGAACATTAGGGACACATTAAATGAAGAAATAGAAAAAATAAATGCCGAAAAAGAAGAATCAGAAGAGAGAATAGCCGAATTACAAGCACAGATAGAAAGCCTTAGTAAGGAATTAGAAAAGAAAAGAAGAATGACTGACATACTTAAACAAGCACTTGCAAATATAGACGCATTAGAAGAAGAAATAAAAGAAACTTCAAAAGAAGAAGAAATTGTAGAAGAAAAGCAACCTATACAAGAAGAAAAGGATTCTAAATTAAAATTTAATACAGTACAGAAAGCAAAAGCAAGGCTATGTCAATTAGGAGTTGCAGTTAAAAGTAAAATTCCTACTGCTACAGATATAAAAGAAAAATTAGCTTCTGCTGCAATAAGTGCCGGTTATATGCTTGAAACAACAAGAGACAATATAGAAAATTTTACATCCGAATTGATAGAAAGATTTACAGAGCAAAGAGAAAAGTATGAACAAAAAATAACGGAATCTAAAAAAGCCAAAGAAACCAAAAGAACTGTTGAAGAAGCCCAGTATGAAAGTGATAACATACTAAACTTTAATCCTAGACAACCAGAAGCAACAAAATCATCAAAACTGGGAATAGTATCAAAAAAAGTAATAGATACGCTAAAACTAACTAATATAGATTTAAAAATAGAAAAAGCATTCTTAGAAGCAGGCATATCAGTAAAAAATTATGTAGAAAAAACAACAGATATAATTAATAACAAAGTAGAAAAAATTAGAAGTATTCCATCTAATGCAATAGAAAAATATCAACAGTGGCAACAAGGAAGAATAGATAAAAGGACTGAATTACAAAATCAAATTAACAGTCTAAAAGGAATGAAAGCACAAGTACTTAATGCACAAGATCCTATAACTGAACAGCTAGTTGAACAACCTGCAAAAACAATGTAATAGTAACAATAGTAAAGGAATACTTTACTATTTTTTTCATATAATAAAAGTAAGAAGTTAAAAAAAATCAAACAAAGATTTGACAAAGTTCGATTTTTATGTTATAATACAGACACATTTGGAAAATAGGGGTTCCAGTAATAAAAGAATTTAGGGGGTTGAATACAAATGAAACAAGGATATATTTTTGAATACCTTAATGAGAATGATTTTAGAAAAAAAGAAAGAACAGTAAGAAAGTATAACATGCTTGCTTATAAAAAATTAACATTTGAATATTATCCAGAAATAAGAAATGGTAATTTCCTAGGAGAAGTAGTAAGTGTAAATAAAAAAGAGAAAACTAAAGACTATGAATTAAAACTTCCTACAGATGAATTATTTGCAAAAGTTCATGGTGAAATAAGACTTCATTACACTGTATATGATGACAAAAACATTATATTACTTACAAATATAACTCCAGAAGGAATATTAGATGAAGCTCATAGAGCAGAATTATCTACTTATAAAGGTGTTATGATTTCTAAATCAAATCCAGAAAAAGATATGTTTAAAATAAATTTATTAAATATGTTACAAAAATAGCCAATTATGACTATTTTTTTTTATTTAAAAATTGTATAATTATACTAGGTGATGATAGTGAAAAATAATAAAGGATTTACATTAGTAGAAACGATAGCAGTTATTATTATATTAGGAGTTGTATTGTCAATAGCAGTACCCTCTATAACAAACGTAGTAAAAAGTACAAATAAAAATAGAATGATATCAGATGCAGAAACATTTATTTCAGAAGTAAAAGAATATGTTGAAAGTGATACAATAGGGAACACACCAAATGACAACAAATATAAATTAGTAAATATTAAAAGCAAATTAAGTAAGTCCCCATATGGAAAGGAATATAAGGAAAATTCATATGTACAAATTGTTAATAATAATGTGTATACTGTATGCTTAACAGATGGTGAATACAAAGCTACTACTGAGACAGAAGGAAGTATTACAGTAAAGAAAGGAAACTGCCTAAATGGATAAAAAAGGGTTTACACTAATTGAGTTAATATTAGTAATAGGAATAATAGGAGTAATACTAGCCTTTGCAATACCAAATGTAACAACAACACTAGAAAAGAATAAAAAGGATCAAATGATCGCAGATGCAAAAGATATGGCAGAAAAAGCTAAGAACTATATTTTGATAAAGGGATGTCAAGATGGTGATTTGTATCTTAAAAAACTTGATACAAATAAAGAAATAAAAGACAGTCCATATGGTGGAGAATATAATAGAGACGAGTCATATGTAAGAGTTGAATGTAATAACAACAAATATTCTATATTTCTAACATCAGAAGATGACAAAGGAAACAGCGTAATCTTATGTAATAACAATAATGGTCCCATTGAATTAAGTGAATTAAATAGTAATAATAAATATAATTATATAAAAGTAAATTAGTACAACAAAATAATATAAATATTGTCAATTTATTAATTGTGTAATTGACTGAAAAACTTTTTTGTGATAGTATTAATACATAAGATAGAAAGGAAGATAGAAATGAAAAAAACAAATAAAAAAGGATTCACTTTAGTTGAATTATTAGCCGTTATAGTTATATTAGGAGTATTACTAATGATTGCAGTACCAGCAATTCAAAATGTAATTAAAAAGTCAAAAAGAAATGCATTTGTTGATCAGGCAAAGTTAGCCGTTGAAAATGTTGAAACTATGATTAGTGTTACTGATAATGTGCAAATGCCAGATAATAGTAATAGTTGCGAAATTAAATTAAAAGATATTAAACTAGACAGAGGAAGTTGGACTGGATACACAGGAAAAGTAACTGTAACTAAGCTTGCTTCTGCGGATGAAAATGGCAAAAATTATAAAGTTGAAATTTCTTTAAGTGATGGAACTAATTCACTTAAAGCGGGAACAACAAAAACTACTGCACCTGATCCAGAATATGCAAAACAAGACGATGCAACTAGTACAACATGTGATTGGTATACCGCTGAATAAGGGTCTAATTTAGACCTTTTTCTTTTGCTTAAATTTTGATATACTTTTATTGGTGATAAATATGTTAATAATAGGATCTCATGTATCTTTCAATAAAGAAACACAACTACTAGGTAGTTTAAAAGAAGCTCTTGGATATGGAGAAAACACATTTATGTTTTATACAGGGGCACCACAAAATACTAATAGATGTAGTATTAATGATGGATTAACTTTAGAAGCATTAACTTTAATGAAATCAAATAATATTGATTATTCAAAAGTAATAGTACATGCTCCATATATAATAAATCTTGCTAATAGAAAAGAAGAAGATAAGTTCAATTTTTCAATAAGATTTTTGACTGAAGAGGTAGAACGCTGTGATAAGTTAGGTATTAAATATATGGTTCTTCATCCAGGAAGTCATGTTGGATGTGGAATAGATACTGGTATAGAAAACATAATAAATGGTTTAAATACTATTTTAGATAATATTTCATTTGAAGATAATAATGTGATAATACTTCTTGAAACAATGGCAGGAAAAGGTACTGAAGTAGGCAGTAACTTTAATGAAATTAAAAGAATAATAAATGGTGTCAATAATAAAAATAGAATTGGTGTATGTATGGATACATGTCATTTAAATGATGCTGGTTATGATGTTACAGATTTTGATTTATTACTTGATGAATTTGATAAAGAAGTAGGACTATCTTATTTAAAATGCATTCACATTAATGATAGTAAGAACCCTAAAGGAGCTAGAAAAGATAGACATGAAAACATAGGATTTGGTTACATTGGTTTTGATGCTTTAATAAATATTATTTATAATAAAAGAATCGAAGATATTCCAAAAATACTTGAAACACCATGGGTAGGAGAATATCCCCCATATAAAGAAGAAATAGAAATGATTAAAAATAAAGAGTTTGATCCAGAATTAAAGGAGAAGCTAGAAAACATCTAAAGCACTTAAAAAGTGCTTTTTTTTTGAACTTTTTTAGGAAAAAATAAATATATATGTAATATTTATAATAGAAGTAATAGAAAAGGAGAAAAAACATGAGAGAAAACAAAATAATATTATTTGAAAATCAAGAAGTAAAATTAGAAGTAAATATGAAAGATGAAACCGTATGGTTATCACTAGAGCAAATGGCAGAGTTGTTTAGCAGGGATAGAACGGTTATTGTTAGACATATAAACAATATTTTTAAAGATAATGAATTAGATAAAAATGAGGTATGTGCAAAATTTGCACATACCACTAAACATGGTGCAATATCGGACAAAAGTCAAACCAGAGAATTAATTTATTATAATCTTGATATGATAATCAGCGTTGGTTATCGTGTAAAATCTAAAAATGGTATTATATTTAGAAAATGGGCAACAAAAGTTTTAAAAGATTATATGATTAAAGGATATGCAGTTAATCAAAAAAGATTAGAATATCTTGAAAAAACAATTAAATTAATAGATATTGCAGGAAGAATGGATGCCGAATTAAAAGGTAGTGAAGCTTGGGAAATAATTAAAGTAATAAATAACTATTCAAGTGCCCTAAGTTTACTTGACGATTATGATCATAAAAGAATAACCAAACCAATGGGGACTAAAAATGATAAACAAGTTACCTATGAAGATTGTATGAATATAATTGGTAAACTTAAATTTAATAGTGATAGTAATTTATTTGCACTAGAAAGAAATGAAGGTTTAAAAGAGGTTATAGGCACCATATATCAATCTTTTGATGGTAAGGATTTATATTCTACTATAGAGGAAAAAGCAGCTAATTTCTTATATTTAATTACAAAAAATCATACTTTTATTGATGGAAATAAAAGAATAGCTGCCACACTATTTATATATTTTCTAGAATTCTACAATATTCTTTATAATGAAAATGGACAAGTTATAGATAATAATACACTTGTTGCAATTACACTACTTATAGCGCAGTCTAATCCTAAAGAAAAGGAAATATTAATTGCTTTAGTAATGAACTTCTTAAATAATAAATAATTAATAAATTGCAATAAAAAAGATAAATCAATTCAATTTATCTTTTAAATCTGTATAAATTTTATATAAAGAATCAAACACTTGAGGTCTTAATTTTTCTTTTAATTCTAGAATTAAATCATTAGGATTTCCCCTATAAAATTCTCTCCAATAATTTTTTGCATATAAGTATAATACTTTAACTTCATCATCATTTAAACTAATATTTTTTCTTTTTGAATATTGAATTATATCATCCTCAGTTAACTTATTTATATAATCTCTTATTATAATTTCGTACATAAAATTCCTCCTATAAAATTATATGAAATAACTTTTAAAATATTAGGCAAACTAATAGTGGTGAATAATATGTTTAGAAAAAACAAATTAAAAAAGAATAATAAATCTATAGAAGATAAAAGATTTACATTTTTAGAGGTGATAGTTGTATTATCATTTGCCTTTATAGCAATCAACCTATTTAGAATAATAATAGTTGATAAAGAAATATATACAAAAAACTTATCGGTTTTAACATCTTCAACAGTATATGGTGATACACCACCTAGAGGAAGAATATATGATAGAAACCATAAGTTATTAGTAGATAATAAATCTATTCCAGTTATTTTATATAAAAAACCTAAAAAAATAACTTCTAAGGAAGAAATAGATCTAGCATATAAAATATCTAAAGTAATAGACGTTGATTACTCTAAACTAGATAAAATTAATCTTAAAGAGTTTTGGATAGAGCAAAACAAGACTCTTGCGAATAAAAAAATCACAGATGAAGAGTGGAATAAGTTAAAAAATAGAAAATTAAATATGGAAGAGATAAGAAAGATAAAACTAGATAGAATTACAGATGAGGAATTATCTTCATACAATGATTTGGATAAAGAATCTGCATATATTTACTACCTAATGAATAAGGGATATTCTTATCAAGAAAAAATAATAAAAAAAGAAAACATAACAGATGAAGAAATGGCATACATCGCAGAACACAAAGATAAATTATCTGGATTTGATGTATCATATAAATGGACAAGAGTTTATCCATATGGAGATATTTTTAGAACTATTTTAGGGAATGTCTCAACAATAAGTGCAGAAGACAAAAAAGAATATTTAAGCAAAGGCTATTTGTTAAGTGATGAAGTAGGAGTAAGTTATCTAGAAAAACAATATGAAGATATATTAAAGGGTGAGAAAGCAACTTATAAACTAGAGAATAACAACCTAGTTTTAAAAACCGAAGGCAAAAGAGGTAATGACATTGTACTAACAATAGATATAAATCTTCAAAAAGAAATAGAAGCTATACTAGAAGAAGAGGTTGTAAAAGCAAAAAAAGAGCCTGCGACTGATTACTATAATAGAAGTTATGTTGTAATACAACAACCAAATACAGGTGAAATACTTGCAATGAGTGGGAAACAAGTAGTTAAAAGTGGAAAAGAATATAAAGTATATGATGTTACTAGTGGTATAGTAACTAATCCGATGACACCAGGGAGTGTAGTTAAGGGTGCATCTATGTTAGTAGGATACAATACATCTGCCATAAAGATGGGAGAGAGAATGAATGATTCTTGTATTAAAATATATATGAAGCCAAAAAAATGCTCATGGAAGACTCTAGGAAGAATTAATGATATAGATGCTCTTGCATATTCTTCAAATATTTATCAGTTTAAAACCGCGATGAAGGTAGATGGTTATAACTATACATATAATGGAAAATGGCAAGCAAAAAAAGAATCATTTGATGCATATAGAGATATATTTAAACAATTTGGTTTGGGGGTAAAAACAGGAATAGACTTACCAGTAGAAAGTGTTGGTAACATAGGAAAAAACTATAGTTCAGACTTATTACTTAACTTTGCGATAGGTCAATATGATACATATACCGCAATGCAGTTATCTCAATATATTAATACATATGCATCAAACGGAGTAAGGTATCAACCCCATTTATTAAAAAGCGTTTATTCTAGTAGTAGTAATAATGAACTAGGTGAATTAATGTATGAAGTTGATCCAATTGTACTAAACAAGGTAAATGTTAAAGATGAATACATAGAAAGGGTACAAAAAGGTCTAAGGGCAGTTATAAAATATGGACTTGGTAAAAATATAATGGGAAATATGAAAGATGGTAGTGGTAAAACAGGAACCAGTGAATCATTCCTAGATACAGATTTAGATGGTAAAGTCGATACAGAAACACTATCAAATGCATTTGTTGGGTATGCACCTACAAAAGATCCTGTTATGAGTATTACAGTAACATCTCCAGATTTAGTAAATCCAAACAGTAAATCTAGAAGGAGAAGCTATCTAAATCATCGCTTGACCAAGCTAATTTCCAACAAATTCTTCGAAATATACAATAATAGTTAAAAAACTTTTGGCAAAATCCAAATTATCTGGTATAATACCAATAGAAAACGAGGAGGGATAATAATGGCAAAGGTAGGAAATAGACAAAATAAAACTCTAGTATGTACAGTTTGTAGTTCAGAAAACTATCGTACAGACAAGAATGTAAAAAATACAACTGATCGTTTAGAATTAAACAAATATTGTCCAAAATGTCAAAAACATACAACACATAAAGAAAAGAAATAGTTATAAAAATTCAGGGAGTTTATAAGTGGAAAAAATAACTAATGTAAGACTAAGAGAATCGACAATAAAAAAATTAAACACAAGTGAATCAAAAGATTCAAATAAAAAAGAAAAAACGAAAATAAGAAACAATCCCAAAAGAAAGGGGAGAATATACAATGATTAATGTAAATGATATAAAAAATGGAATGACAGTTAAAATAGACAACAATATCTATACAGTAGTAGAATTTCAACATGTTAAACCAGGTAAAGGTTCAGCCTTTGTTAGAACTAAATTAAAAAATATAAGAACTGGTGCAACTACAGAAATTACATTTAATGCTGGAGTAAAAATAGAAACTGCACGTGTTGAAAAACAAAACATGCAATTCTTATATAGTCAAGGTGATACATATTACTTTATGAATATGCAAACTTATGACCAAATTGAACTTAATAAATCTTCACTTGGAGATAATGCTAAATTCTTAAAAGAAAACTTAGAAGTAATTATCTCTTTCTATGAGGGAGAAGTTGTAGGAGTAATTTTACCAGATAAAATAGAATACCTTATAACTAAATCAGATCCAGGTGTTAAAGGAAATACTACATCAACTGCAATGAAAGATGCTGAACTAGAAACAGGAATGGTTATAAAAGTTCCAATGTTTATTAGTGAAGGTGAAAGAATTCTTGTATCAACTGCAGATGGAAAATATGTATCAAGAGCGTAAGCTCTTTTTTTGTTTATAAGAATAATAGCTTATTTTACTAAATACGGACTAAATGTTAAAAAAGCATCTATTGTAAAAAGGGTTATTAAAACATAGCTTACAGGTCTAGGAATTTTTGCTATAAATTTATCTAAAATTGGCTTAATTATATAGATAATTAAAAGTGAAGATATTCCCCAAATAAAAGACATTTTTAATGAAGTATATCTAAATATTGAAAAGGGCCCATTACTATAATCCCAAAAAGTAACTCTAAATAACTTTTCTATTAAAATACCGCTAATAAGTTCCATAAAAGATAATATTATAAAACCAATTAAAAATACAATAATAGGTTTAGAAATTTTATTTAATTTAAATGTTTTATTTACAAGTTTATATAAATATATAACAATACAAACACAAATTCCATAAATAGGAGTCCACCATCCAAAGAAAATTCCACTATCTTTTGTAACGTAAAAGAAGTTTTCTATAAAATGTCCAAGGATAGAAAATAAAAAGAAAGTATTTACATAATACATATAATCACCATTAATATAATGTATATTAGTAACAAAAATTATTCTTGTTAAATATAAATATTTGTGGTATTCTAACTAACGTGAAGGAGAATATCAGATGGAAAATTTAGAAAATATAAATTTAGGAAAATATACAGGTGAGTTCCTATGCTTAGACAAAATGCATATTAATGATAAAGACTACCTATATTTAATGGGTTATAACACACCAGAATTATTAGTTGTAGAACAAAGAAATGATGAACTAATACAGTCAAGTAAAGAAACAACTAAAGTAATGATGAAAGAATTCACAAAAAGACTAATTTCTAAGCAGAATGATTAATAAAATAACCTAAATTATTGAAATACTAAAATAATTATGCTATATTTAATAATGTTGAAAGCAAATGCGAAAGACGTAATTAAGTAATTCTTTAAAAGAGAGTCTAGTATGGTGAAAATAGACAAAGATAGCTTAATTAAGATCACTTTCAAGTGCGTTTTATGGATAAGATAAAAACGGTAACGCGTTATAGTTTTAAGTGCATAGTTTAACTATGAATTAAGGTGGTAACACGGTAACTCGTCCTTTTGCAAGGAACGAGTTTTTTTAATTTAAGGAGGGAATTATGAAGGAAATATTTAAAGAACTTTCAAAAGAAAAAGTAAGCAGAGTAGAAGATGAAATTAATGAAAATTGGAAAAAAATGGACATTCTAGATAAATGCATAGAAGGAAGAACTAAAGACTTTGTCTTCTATGATGGACCTGCAACTGCGAATGGTATGCCTGGACTTCATCATATGGTAGCAAAATTCTTAAAAGATGCATTTTGTAAATACCATACAATGAAAGGTGAAAGAGTTCTAAGAAAAATAGGTTGGGATACTCATGGTTTACCAGTAGAAGTACAAGTAGAAAAGAAATTAGGCTTTAAAGATAAAACTGATATTGAAAAATTCGGAATTAAAGAATTTAATGAAGAATGCCGTAAAACTGTTTGGGAAAATGAAAAAGCTTTCGCAGATCTTACAACTAAAATGGGACAATTCATTGACCTAGAAAATAGATATATAACATATGATAATAATTATATTGAAACAGAGTGGTGGATATTAAAGAAATTCTTTGATGAAGGATTATTCTATGAGGGTGCTAAAATACTTCCATATTGTACAAGATGTGGAACAGGACTTGCTTCTCATGAAGTAGCGCAAGGATATAAAGAAATATCTGTTGATACAGTAATAGTTCCAATGAAGAAAAAAGATGAAGAAAATACATACTTCTTAGTATGGACAACAACACCTTGGACATTGATAGCAAATGTTGCACTTTGTGTTAATCCAAACGAAGAATATATTAAAGCCTCATCACAAGGTTATAATTTTATAGTTGCAAAAAAACTTGCGAATAAAGTTTTAGGTGATGACTATGAAATACTTGAAACATATAAGGGTAGTGATCTAGAATATACTGAATATGAACAATTACTACCATTCTTAAGTGTAGATAAACATGCTTTCTATGTTACATGTGATAATTATGTAACTATGGAAGATGGTACTGGTATAGTGCACTTAGCTCCTGCGTTTGGTGCTGATGATGCAAATGTTGGCAAAAAATATGGATTACCTTACTTAAATCCAGTTGGAGAAGATGGATGTTATACAGATGGTCCATGGAAAGGTATGAGAGTATTTGATGCCGACGAAGTAGTAATTAAATACTTAAAGGAAAATGATAAACTATTTAAAAAACAAAGAATGGTACACAACTATCCACATTGTTGGAGATGTGATACACCACTTCTATATTATTCAAAGCCAAGTTTCTATTTAGAAGTGACTAAAATAAAAGATAAAATAATAGAAGCAAATAAAACTGTTCATTGGTTTCCAGAATATGTTGGAGAAAAAAGATTTGGTAATTGGCTAGAAAATTTAAATGATTGGGCAATTTCAAGAAGTAGATATTGGGGTACACCATTACCATTATGGAGATGTAGTTGTGGTCATGATGAAATGATAGGTTCACGTAAAGAACTAGCAGAAAAAGCAATTGAAAACATTGATGAATCAATAGAACTTCATAGACCATATGTTGATGATGTACATATAAAATGTCCAGAATGTGGTGGAGTAATGACTCGTGTTAAAGATGTAATTGACTGTTGGTTTGACTCAGGTTCAATGCCTTTTGCACAATATCATTATCCATTTGAGAACAAAGAACTATGGAAAACACAATTCCCTGCAGATTTTATCGCAGAAGGAATAGATCAAACACGTGGTTGGTTCTACTCACTTATGGTAATTTCAGTATTTGTAACAGGAAAATCTCCATATAAAAATGTATTAGTAAACGAATTACTACTTGATAAGTATGGAAAGAAAATGCATAAATCAAAAGGTAATTCAGTTGAACCATTTAGCTTAATTGAAGAATATGGCGCAGATACAATTAGATGGTATCTACCATATGTATCACCTGTATGGACACCAATTAAATTTGATGAAGACGGATTAAAAGAGGTTTATTCTAAATTCTTCAATACATTAAAAAACACATATAACTTCTTTGCACTATATGCAAATACAGATGAAGTTGATGCAAGAAAATTAAAAGTTAAATATGATGATTTAGAAGAAATAGATAAATGGTTATTATCTAAATATAATAAATTAGTAAAATACACAACAGATGCATATGAAGAGTATGACTTAAATAAAGTTGTAAGAAGTATTACTGACTTTGTCTCAGAAGACTTATCAAATTGGTATATAAGAAGAAATAGAAGAAGATTCTGGGCGCATGACTTAGATACTAGTAAAAAAGCAGTTTATAAAACAACATACGATGTATTAGTAGGACTTACAAAACTGATAGCACCAGTAGTACCTTTCATATCAGAAGAAATCTATACTGCACTTACTAATAAAGAAAGTGTTCATCTAGCAAAATTCCCTAAATGTGATGATAAATTAATAGATGAAAAAATAGAAGAAAAAATGGATTTAGTAAGAGATTTAATATCACTTGGAAGAAATGTAAGGGAAGAAGCAAAAATTAAAGTAAGACAACCAATAAGTGAAGCTATATTAGATGGTAAAAATAAAAATATAATTGGAGACTTAACAGAACTAATTAAAGAAGAATTAAATGTTAAGGAAATTAAGTTTGCAGATGACTTATCCATTTATATGAATTATGAAGTAAAACCTAACTTTAAAGTATGTGGACCACTATTAGGTTCCTCAATAAAGTCATTCCAAGGTTATGTTAAGAACTTTAATTATGGTGATATAAAGAACCTTGAAGAAGGAAACGAAGTTAAAATTAACTTAGATGGTAAAGAAATTACAATTACTTATGACATGTTAGATGTTAGAATAACTTCAAAAGAAGGATTCAATTCAACACATGAAGGAAATAACTTCATAGTACTTAATACAACATTAAATAAGGATTTAATTAATGAGGGAATCGCAAGAGAATTAATAAGCAAAATACAACAACTAAGAAAAAATAAAGACTTTAACATAGTAGATAGAATAAACATCTATTATAGTCATAATGATGAAATTGAAGAAGCAATAGAAGAGTATAGAGACATGATTATGAAAGATACTCTTGCAGAACAAATAGATGAAAGAAATGACTTAACTGAAGAATTCAATATTAATGGAATAGAAGTAAAATTAGATGTTGCAAGAAGATAAAATATAAAGTAGAAATTAATTTTTCTACTTTTTTGATGCATATTTTGTCGAATTTAGCACTCTCTATTGACAAGTGCTAAAAAATGAGTATAATTATACTTAAGAGGTGAGAAATATGTATCAAGAACAAAAAGAAGAAAATGTACTTAGTAAATATGGTAGAAATATTACTGAGGACGTTAAAAAAGGAAAAATTGATCCAGTAATAGGACGTGATGAAGAAATCAGAAGTATTACTAGGATTTTATCTAGAAAAACAAAAAATAATCCAGTACTAATCGGTGAACCAGGTGTTGGTAAAACTGCAATAGTAGAAGGTCTTGCCCTAAGAATAGTAAAAGGAGATGTACCAAGTAGCCTAAAAGGTAAAACAATATGGGAACTAGATATGGCTAGCTTAGTAGCGGGAGCCAAATACCGTGGTGAGTTTGAGGAAAGATTAAAAAATGTTTTAAATGAAATTAAAAAAAGCAATGGAGATATAATCATGTTTATTGATGAAATACACATGATTGTAGGTACAGGTGCAGAAGGAGCAATGGATACATCTAATATATTAAAGCCAATGCTTGCTCGTGGTGAAATTCATGTTGTAGGAGCAACTACATTAAATGAATATAGAAAATATATTGAAAAAGATGGAGCACTAGAAAGACGTTTTCAAAAAATTAAAGTCTCAGAACCAACAGTAGAAGATACAATTACAATACTTAGGGGATTAAAGGAAAGATTTGAAATACATCATGGTGTTACTATCCAAGATAAAGCGTTAATTGCCGCAACAACATTATCTAATAGATATATCACAGATAGATTTTTACCAGATAAAGCAATAGACTTAGTAGATGAAGCCTGCGCAACTATAAGAGTTCAAATGGATTCAGTTCCAACTGAACTAGATAAATTAACACGTGATATCATGAGATTACAAATAGAAAAACAAGCATTAAAAAAAGAAAAAGATGATATTTCTATTAAAAGAGTAAATGATATTAGTGAAAAACTTGTTAATATGCAAGCAAAAGAGAAAGAGCTAAAAGAAGCTTGGGATAAAGAAAAAAACATCAATGATAAAATAAAAGCTAAAAAAAGAGAAATAGAAAAAGCTAAGTTTGAATTAGACCAAGCAGAAAATGAATATGATCTAGAAACTGCTGCTAGATTAAGACATGGTGATATACCTAGACTAGAAAAAGAATTAGAGGAATTAACTAATCTAGAGAAAAATAAAATACTTAGTGATACAGTAACAGCTAATGACATCGCTACAGTTATATCTAAATGGACTAACATTCCAGTAAGTAAATTAATAAGTAGTGAAAAAGAAAAATTACTTCACTTAAAAGAAAATATGGAAAAACGTGTTATGGGACAAGATGAAGCACTAACATTAGTTAGTGATGCTATAATAAAAAGTAGGAGTGGAATAAAAGATCCTAATAGACCAATTGGTTCATTTATATTCCTAGGACCAACTGGTGTAGGTAAAACTGAAGTTGCTAGAACACTAGCATATGAATTATTTGATGATGAAAAACATATGATAAGAATTGATATGAGTGAATATATGGAAAAATTCAGTGTATCAAGACTTATAGGTTCTCCACCAGGATATGTAGGATATGAAGAAGGTGGTCAACTAACAGAGGCAGTAAGAAGAAATCCATACAGTATAGTACTATTTGACGAAATAGAAAAAGCACATCCAGAGGTTTTAAACTTATTACTTCAAATACTAGATGATGGTAGAGTAACTGATTCAAATGGTAGAACAGTAGACTTCAAAAATACAATTATAATAATGACATCTAATCTTGGTAGTGAACATATACTAGATGGTCATAAAGAGGAAGTTATGAATGAAGTAAAACATCACTTTAGACCAGAATTTATAAATAGGGTAGATGAAATAATTGTATTTAATCCACTTGATAAAGAAGCTATTTCTAAGATATTAATAAAAATAATTAAAGATATAGAAAAAAGACTAAAAGATGATAATATTAAATTAGATATTAGCGACAGTGCAAAAGATTATCTAGTAGAAAATGGATATGATCCTGCGTTTGGTGCAAGACCACTTAAAAGATTAGTAGGTAGAACAGTAGAAGTACTTCTATCTAACATGATAATAAATAATGAAATTAAACCTAACTCTACATATTTAATAGATTATAAAAATGATAAATTTGTAATCGAAAAAGAATAGTAAATAAGTGTAAAGTACTAAAACAAAACTTTTACATATAATATTATAATGTGATACAATTAATATGTGATTTATCACTGGTCTTGATTTGACAATTATTCTCTCTTAATTAATATTTAATAGAAATAACTAGTTCAAGAAGATCTAATATTAAGTAAGGAGGAAAATATGCCAGAATACAAAGACAAAGTTATTAAATGTACTGACTGTGGAGAAGAATTCATCTTTACAGCTGGGGAACAAGCTTTCTATGCTGAAAAAGGTTTCAATAATGAACCTAAAAGATGTAAACCATGTCGTGAAAAAAGAAAACAAGAAAAAAAAGAGAATAAGTAATTATATAGAGATGAAAATCTCTTTTTTTCGTGGTATAATTTAATTAGAATAGGTGTTGATAGTATGAAAAAGAAATTATATATGTTAATAACAATATTATGTATGTTACTAACTCTATATCCAACCTCTATATTTGCCTTATCAAAAAAAGAAGTGAAATTAAGCAAATGTGTAGATGGTGATACTGCAAGGTTTATATTAAATAAGGAAGAAATAAAAGCAAGGTTTCTAGCTATAGATACTCCAGAGTCTGTTCATCCAACCAAGGGAGTAGAACCATATGGAAAAGAAGCAAGTGAATATACTTGTAATGCCCTTAAAAACGCAAAAAAAATCACTATAGAGTATGATTCGGGTAGTGATAAAACAGATAAATATAAAAGGCATTTAGTTTGGGTTTATGTAGATGATGTACTATTACAGAAGACCCTAATAGAAAAAGGATATGCTAAAGTTGCTTATCTATATGGAAAATATCAATATACAGATGAATTAAAAGAAACAGAAGAAAAAGCAAAAGCATCAAAAAAAGGCATTTGGTCACTTGATAATACCGAAACCGAAACAAAAAAAGAAAATACTTCAAAAAGTAAAACCTCAAAAAAAAGTACGAAAAAAAATAAAAATACCAACAGTATAGATAAATTATTAACTGATTTCTGTGAAATTTTAGAGAAAATATTAGATTTTTTCACTGATTTAGCAAATGCTATGGTATAATTAATGTATAAGTTTTTAGGAGGGTTTGTTATGAAAGAACAAAATGGAACAAAAAAAGAAAAAATACAAGGAATTATTATAGCGGTATTGGCAATAATTATAGTTATTGGAGGATCATTCTTTGCTTCTGAATTAAAATATTGTAAATCAAATAGTAAAGATGTAGAATTAGAAGAAATTGGGATGACTGAATTTACTACATTATTAAATGGAGAATCTGCAGAAATTATTTATCTTGCAAGACCTGGATGTGCTTTCTGTCAAAAACAAGAGCCAATAGTAAAACAAATTATTGCTGAACACGATGTAGTATTCCATTATTTAAATACTGATAATTTAACACAAGATCAATTTAATGCAATTATTGATTTAGATGAAGATGAAAGTCTATTTGGTGAGAATGGTAAAAACTTTGGAACACCTACTGTATTAATTGTAAAAGAAGGAAAAATTGTTGATGCACAGGTAGGTTATACTGAAAAAGCAGAATTTGAAAAATTCTTACAAAATAATGGTTTTATATCATAAGAGGTAATACCTCTTTTTCTTTTTGGAAAAAAATGATACAATGTATACATATAAAAAAATATTATAGAGGTGTATCTTTATGAAAGAATATTGTAAATATTGTGGTAGAAAAATCACAAAAAGTGATAACGTATGTCCAGGATGTGGAGGAAGGATAAAAGAAGAATCTACTTCATCAATTAATCAAAATGATATAAATAGGCCATATACTTCAAGTAAAAAGAAAGATTTTAGAATAGTGTTACTTTTAATGATACCAGCATTCCTATTTGTAGTGTTTCCATTTTTAATTGCCTTTATTGTAGGAATGGCAGATTTAGATACCGAAATATCATCATTAAAAGAAGAAATAAAAGAAGAAATAGAAGATGATGATGATACAATTGGATTTAATGAGAAGTTTATATTTGATGATTTAGTAATTAGTTTTGGAAGTGAATACGAATTTGTTTCAGTAGAAAATACTATTACAAGTGTCAATGAAACACAAGCAATAAAAATACCAATAACTATTACTAATATAGGCAACAAATCTTCTAAACTAAGTCCACTAGTATATGAAGTTTATACCCCTTTTAACAAGACGGCAAAAAATATAAATGCATATTTTGAAGATAATATAGATTCTGCGCAAGAATTAAAAGAAGGAGAGTCATATACAAAATATATTTATGTCTTATATGATGGTGATGGTGCTTATAAAATAAAATTTACTAATCAAGATAAAGAAATAATCATAAAATTAGAAATTAGTAAAAACAAAGTATAAAAAAATTGACAATAAAAGTCAATTTTTTTTATGAATATTTTTTCTTCTTGCATATAATCTAATAGGAGGTATATGTATGGACACTTATATAGTTAAACAAAATGAACAACTATCAGATATTGCTGGGAAATTTGGAATAAGCGTTGAAGATATATTAAAGGTTAATAATTATAACTTAACTAACTTGAAACCAGGAGATAAAATAAATGTACCAATCAGAGTAAATGAAAATTTTGATTCTTATGTTGTTAAAAAAGGAGACACACTATATAAAATAGCTAGTATACATAATGTAGATGCAAATACATTAGCAGAAGTAAATGGAATAAAAACATATGATTATTTATATCCAGATCAAATACTTATAATTCCAAGAAGCAATGTAGAAGTGTATGTAACACAACTAGGGGATACATTAGATGCAGTAGCAATAAAACTAGGAAGTTCTAAAGAAACACTAATTGAAGAGAACAAAACAATATATTTATTGCCAGAACAACTAATTGTATATAGAAAATAATTACACGCAGATTATATCTGCTTTTTTTTAACAAATTTATATATTACTTTTGCGGCATTTTCATTTCCAATTTGAGAACCTATACATAAGTCATAGTTAGATTTATCACCCCAAACTTTGTTAGTGATTACATTATAATAATTTGATCTTGAAGAATCAGATTTTTTAATTTGCTTAATAGCATCTTCATAACTATCATTATAATTTTTCATTATATTTTGAACTCTATAATCAACAGGTGCATAAATAAAGACTTTTACTAAATTCTTATTATTTTTTAATATATAATCAGACACTCTTCCTATAATAACAGCATCATGTAGAAGTGAAATTTCATTAATTACTTTTGATTGATTAATTATTGCTTCTTTATTAACATCTAATGATAAAAAGTTACTATATAATTCTTCATCCATAAGATTTGAAGCTAAATCATTACCAACAGCAAAATCCTTAATCTCTTCTTTATCATAAAAAGCAATATTAAGCATTCCATTAGTACCATGTTCTCTAGATATAGAAATAATTAAATTGTTAGAAGTTTTTTCTTCTCTGATACATTTAATTTTAGCGTTATATGAACTCTTAAGTATAAGCATAGAAATAATTGCAGTTAATAATTCGCTTATTGAAAAACAAATATAACCAATCTAAGTAGTGAAATAATTAAGGGCCTTAATGCATAATTAATAGATTGTAATATACCTTGAACACTAATAGAAAATCCCATAAATATAAATCCAATGCTTGCAATAGAATTAGCTGAGGTAATTGATTAGTATTATAAATCTAAAAATGTAAATAATTAATTAATAATTATAATAACCTCATTTATAAATGGGATTATTTTTAATTTACATATTTATATATAAATGTTATACTCATTTTAGTAGAATAGGAGGAATAAAAATGTTGTATATTATTATAATAATTTTGGTAATTTTGCTTATTTGTGCATCAATAACATATAACAGTTTGGTTAAATTATATAATAGAGTAAAAGAAGCTTTTTCAACAATGGATGTATATTTAAAGAAAAGATGGGACTTAATACCAAATATTGTTGAAACAGTTAAAGGATATTCAAAACAAGAAAAAGAAACCCTAACAGAAGTTGTCAAAATTAGAAGTAATTCATATGATGACATGAACATTAATGATAAAGTTAATGTTAACACTAAATTATCTGGTGATATAAATAAACTAATGGCACTTGCAGAAGCCTATCCAGAATTAAAAGCAAACGAAAACTACCTAGATTTAAGCAATAAACTTACAGAGATAGAAGAAGATATTGCAAATTCCAGAAAATACTATAATGGTTCTGTAAGAATTTACAACAACAAGGTAGAAATGTTTCCAAGCAATATAATTGCGAAAATCTTTGGATTTAAATCGGAAAAAATGTTTGGAATAAGTGAGGATGAAAAACAAAATATAAAAATAGAATTATAAGAAGGTTTATTATGGAAATAATGATAATAATTGTTGCATTGGTAATTAGTATTTTGCCATTAAAAACAAAAAAAGGATTAAAAACAAGAAGTATTTCTCTAATGATTGCGGGAGTTGCAATTTTAGGGGCAATTTGTTTATATGCAAATATTGGCCCAGTTGATAGCACAGATGATGATTATGACTCCACTGCAAAAGGATTTACTATAGAAAAATATAAAGTAGTGTTAGATGTTAGTTCATCAAATGTAGTTAATGTAACGGAATACATTACAACTGATTTCTATGCATATAATCATCATGGAATAGTCAAATTCGTACCACAGTGGTTGGAATATACAGATAAAACAGGCAACACAATATCAAGAAAATCAAAAGTTAGCAATTTAACTTCACCAGATGAATACAGTATAGATACAGTTAAAGGCAAAAAAAGAATCAAAATAGGAAATGCCTATACAACTGTAGATAAAGGCCTACATGAATATCAAATAAATTATACATATAATATGGGAACTGATCCATACAAAGGTTTTGATGAATTTATATTTCATGCCTTTGGTGATTATTGGGGAACAGAAATAAAAAATGCATCATTAGAAATAAGAATGCCAAGCACAACAAATATAAGTGGAAAAATACACTTCTTCAATGATAAATATAGAAAAAAAGATATTACTAATAAAGTAAATTATTATGTAGTAGGAAATACTATATATGCAAATGTATCTCCAAGTTATTCATTAGATAAATCGCTTACAGTTGATATAGAATTACCAGAAGGATATTTTACTGCCGGCAACAATAGTTATGGAATAATATCACTAACAATTTGTTTAATTTGTATTGCAATTGCAATAATATCATACATTTTATGGAAAAAGCATGGAAAAGATTTTGATAAAGGAGTAGAAACAGTAGAATTTTATCCACCAGACAAACTAGATGCCGCAGAAATTGGATATTTATATAAAGGTGATACTGGTAGAAAATTATCAATTGCGCTAATTATAGAACTTGCAAGTAAGGGTTATATAAAAATAATTGAATCTGATGATAAAAGAAAACAAACAATCATAAAAAGTATTGTTATTGATTTAGATGAAGCAATTAAAAGAGAAGTAAAAGTAATCAAATTAAAAGAACCAAGAGATAAAGAAAAAAAAGCAGTAATTTACAATAAACTAGGAAAATTATTTAACGGAAAACAAGAAATAATTATAAAAAGTAACTTTAAAGCATTCTATGAAGAAATAGATGATTTAATAAAAGGTAAATATGTAAAAATTGAGTATGATACAATCAATAATTATACAGAAGAAGCTATAACTAACATCAAGAAAACATTAGAAGAAAGAACTTCTAAAACCAGACCTAAGCTATCATCAAATGAAAAAAAGGTATATGAGAGATTATTTAAAAATGGAGATGAAACAGATTTAACCCAAAATCTAAACTTTTATAAGGTTTTCGATGAAGTTTCAAAAAATGTTGAGAAAAAGCTAGAAAATAAAGTAAATGATATGTCATCATATAAAATTATGCTTAAATGTAGTTTAATGTTTGCTGTATCATGTGCTCTTTGGGCAATTGGATATTCTGTTACTAAAGATATGAATCCTAAATTTCACATAGTGTATTATATAGCACTTGCCTCAAATTTTATCACAATGATATTTGCATGCTTAATGGGAAGAAAAACAACATATGGTGAACAGATTAAAACTAAAATAAATGGATTTAGAAACTATATACTAGTCGCAGAAAAAGACCAAATTGAAGCGCTAGTAGAAAAAGATCCAAAGTATTTTTATAATATATTACCATATGCATATGTTCTAGATGTATCTAAAAAATGGATTGACAAATTTGAAAATATTCCAATGCCACAAAATGAAATGGGTAATTTTGATTATACAGATATAATGATGTTTGACCAAATGTCAAATTCTATTTATACTCCATCGTCATCATCTTCATCATCATCATATAGTGGTGGTTGTTCTTCTTGTGGTGGAGGATGCTCTTCATGTGGCGGAGGATGTTCATCTTGCGGTGGAGGAGGATCATGGTAAGAAAATTCTTCTTACAATGGCATCTTAGTGAAGCCTGTAATTTAAAATGTCTCCATTGTTATCAAGAAAATCACACCCCCGTTCAACTTAAATATGATGATTTGATAAAAATATTAAATCAATATAGAGAATTACTAGACAAACTAAAAACAACAGGGCATATAAATTTAACAGGAGGGGAGCCCTTGTGTTCCCCTTACTTTTTTAAAATATTAGATGAATTTAAAAAAGATAGTAATAAATATAGTTTTTCAATATTAACAAACGGGACCTTAATAACAGAAGAATATGCCAAAAGAATTAAATCATACAATCCAGAATATGTACAAGTAAGTCTAGAAGGCGGAAAAAGAATGAATGATTATATAAGAGGCAAGGGAGTATATAAAAAAGTCGCTCAAGCAATAAAAACATTGAAAAAACATGATATATATGTTTCACTATCTTTTACCGCAACAAAATTAAACTATAAAGAATTTCCAAAAGTAGTAAAATTCGCAGAAAAGTATGGAGTTGATACCATTTGGTCAGACAGATTTATCCCATTATCAAAAGATAATGATAATGACTTTATGATGAATCTTAAAGAAACAAAAGAATATCTAAAAATAATGGAAGAGGAAAGACAAAAACTAAAAAGAAAACATAGTAAAACTACTGTCGCAATGTATAGGGCTTTACAATTTCAAATGACAAATGATTATCCATATGAATGTACTGCTGGAAAAACACTTTTGACAGTCATGGAAAATGGCGATTTAGTTCCATGTAGGAGGATGCCAATATTTGTAGGAAATTTATTAGAAGAAAATATGCATGACTTATATAAAAAAAGTAAAATAATAAAAGAACTTCAAAAAGATACAACTCCCACAGAGTGTAGGAGTTGTGAACATTCTAAATTATGTGCCGGAGGATTAAAATGTCTTACATATGCCATTTATGGAGATTTAAACCATAAAGATGTAGGATGTAATATAAACTAAAAACAAAACATTCATCGTTTTGTTTTTATTTTAACCTCTTTAATATATAAATCTTTTCCTATGTCTTCTTCAACTTTTTTAGCTATTAGTATAGGATCAACTTTAGTTATTTCATTAAAAGCCCCACTAAATATAAAACCATTTAAATATGAAGTAAAATTATATGGGGTACATTCTATATAACCTTGATTTAATATTTTATTAGAAAAATCCTCATAGTTGTCAATCATATAATTATAAAAAGCAGTATTAGAATAAAATTGCCCATAAGTAGGGTCAACAATAAACCATTTTGCTCCATTTGTAGTATTGAAACCTATTAAACTACTTCTATGAAAAGGAGCTCCCGGTATCAAATCATGAACTCTTATTTGTTCGTAACCTAAATTATTAACAATTGCGAATTTAAAGTTCTCTTTATCACATTCATTACATAACTTTTCCACTTCTTCTGGGAATATTTTAATATTATATCCCTTACGTAATAAATCAACTTGTGTTTTAATAACTTTATCTAATTTCATAGTTCACCTCAAATTTATATATATTATACCACCTTTTTAATAAGTATAGAATTATATAAATTATTTTATAAATATACTTTAAAATGACATGACAAGCATGATAAAATTAAAAAAGTAATTACGAAAAAAGAAAAGAAATATATGATTTATATTAGTATTTTGCGTGTGAGAGACAAATATTTTTGCAAAGAAAAAAGTGAAAAATCATATTCCTGACAAATGATATTATTCTGTAAGAATATAAGGTTTGCAATAGTTATAGTTTAGCAGTAAACATTTATAAAAAAGTATTATATATAATCGTAAGATATATTATTTAGAATAATTCTTTTTAAACTATTTAACAAAAAAAATATAAGTTATGGTATAATTATACATAGAAATAGCAAACTGATTATTAATTTTACACAATGGAGACACAGAAAATGTATAAAACAATTGTTATAGAATATTTTAAAAAGGCAGACACCATGACAAAAAAATAGAAGAAAAATCTAATGAAATGTTAGAAGAAGGATATGAATTAATAACAATGTCTATAACCAATTCTTCAAAAGCAATACTAGTGTTTAAAAAAAACTAATTTAATAAGGAGTAGATTATGAAAAAATTAAGAGTAGGAACAATATTAATTGCATTAGGAAATTTATTATATTTAGCCTATATATTTTTCTGTGGAAATGAAACAAGTGATTTTGGTAATTTTAGTAGTGGACTATTATTAGGACTATCAATTGGTTGCAACTTCATAGGTATAATTTTGACTGTAGCATATATCACTAAAAACAATAAATCAAAAAATTAAAAAATAGTTAAAAAAAGAATTATCAAAATAATAATTATTCTACAAATTGGAGATGAAAAGGAATGTATTCTAAAAATGAAGAAGAAATATTTAAATCTTTAAATAGTAATATTAATGGACTAGATAGTAAAGAAGCAAAGAAAAGATTAAGCAATTATGGACAAAACATTATATTGAGCAAGAAGAAAAAACCATGGATTTTAAGATTTTTAAAGCAATTTAATGATACTATGATCATCATATTATTAGTAGTTGCACTACTTTTATATTTTTATGGATATTTTTATTCTCACGAGTATACTGATACTATTGTCATACTTTTTGTAGTCTTTATAAATGCTATTGTTGGATTTATACAAGAGGAAAAAGCCACTTTAATATTAAGAGATTTAAAAAAATATGAAACTAGTACTTGTAAAGTTAAAAGAAATGACAAAATAATAGTAATAAACACCAAAGAATTAGTTCCAGGAGATATAATTTATTTAGAATCTGGAGAAACTGTACCTGCTGATATTAGAATACTTTCATGTGAGAATTTAAAAGTAGATGAATCGGCACTAACCGGAGAAAGTGTTCCGGTTCAAAAAAGTTCAGATGTTTTAAAAGAAAATTTAATTATTCAAGAACAAAAAAATATGTTGTTTTTAGGAACAAACATTACCAATGGAAAATGCACTGGTATAGTTGTAAGCACAGGAAAAAATAGTGAGTTAGGTAAAATTGCATTATCATTAAATGAAATTGATAGAATAGAAACTCCATTGCAATTAAAGATAAAAGAACTATCTAAAAAAATAACATTAATAGTATTTATTATTTTAATCTTTATATTTATTTTAGCATTGATTAATAAATATACGATATTAGAAATTATAATGCTATGTTCATCACTAGCAGTAGCAGCCATTCCTGAAGGATTACCAACCGTAATTACAATAACTTTATCTGTCGGTATATCTAACTTGGCAAAAAAGAAAACAGTAGTAAAGCAAATGCAAGCAGTTGAAACTTTAGGAGCAATAGATATTATTTGTTCAGATAAAACAGGAACAATAACTCAAAATAAAATGTCTGTTAATGAAGAATATATTTTAGATGAGAATATGCTTAATTATATATGTGCTCTTTGCAATGATGGACTTATTTATAAAGATAAATATGTTGGAGATCCTACAGAAACTTGTTTATATGATTACCTATATAATAAAAAGCTTGATCCACTTAAAATAAGAAAAAAATGCGAGAGAATATTGGATATCCCATTTGATAGTGAAAGAAAGATGTTCACTACTTTAAATAAAATTGATAACGATATATATATACTATGTAAAGGTAGTATGGATTCTTTAATAGAAAAAGTAAATTTAACTAAAAGCGAGAAAAAGAATGTTCTAGATAAGGTTAGAACTTTATCTAAAGATGCTTTGAGAACCCTGGGGTTTGCTTATAAAAAAATAAATTATATACCAAAAGATATTAAAGAGCTAGAAAAAGAAGAAAATAATTTATCATTTGCAGGTATATTAGGGATGATAGATCCACCAAGGGAAAGCGTTAAGAAAAGTGTTCTTTTATGTAAAAATGCTGGAATCAGACCTATCATGATTACAGGAGACTCTATAGATACAGCAACAGCTATTGCCAAAAATGTTGGAATTATAGATAATGACAACGAAGCAATGCTTGGAAGCGAACTTGATAAATATAATGATAAAGAACTAAAAGATATTGTGAAAAAGTATTCAGTATTTGCAAGAGTTAATCCATCTCACAAGGAAAGAATTGTTTTTGCACTTCAAAATAGTGGAAAAATAGTAGCAATGACTGGAGATGGAGTAAATGATGCTCCTGCTATTAAAGATGCCCATGTTGGCGTAGGAATGGGTATTACCGGGACCGATGTTACAAAGTCAGCTTCGGATATAGTATTAATGGATGATTCTTTTTCAACAATCGTTGTAGCAGTTGAAGAAGGAAGAAGAATATATAATAATATTAGAAATAATATAGTATTTTCATTATCAAGTAATTTTGCTGAGATATTTACTATTGTTATAGGCCTTCTTACTAAAACAACAATTTTATTACCCATTTACATTTTATTTATTGATTTGGTGACAGATTCTATTCCTAGTATATGTTTATCTTTTGAAAAGAGTGAAGATGGCATAATGAATAAAAAACCAAGAGGTATTAATAAGCCATTATTTACATCATTTATTAAATCTTGCATTGTATCTTCTGCTATAATAGAAACTATATTTGTAGTTCTTACTTATTTTATTAGTTTAAAAATATATGGACAAGAAACAGCTATGTCATTAGCACTTCTTTCAATGGTAGTTCAAGAAATTGTTTATTCGGTATCTTGCAGAAATTTAAAACAATCTGTTATTAAGCAAGGACTATTTTCAAACAAAGCAATGAATTATGGATTATTATTAATACTTTTAATTGAATTTATAGTGTTCGTTACACCACTTGGTAAATTAATAAGTATAACATCAATAGATTTCGCTTTAATACTAGTAGTATTTTTAATAAATTTAATGTCAATTTTTATTTATGAGTTAATTAAACCATTGTTAGTTAGATATTTTAAAGATTAATAGTATGTAAGGAGTAAAAATATGTTTAAATGGATTAAAGAAAATAAAATTATGTTAATAACGATGTTGATATTTGAAATTGTAGCAATATCATTATTCATTTCAACAAAAAACATATTTTATTTATTAAATTTTAATTATATAGGAATTTGTATATCAATTGGAATGTATTTAATGCAGCATAAAGTTAAATTTGCAAGATGTTTCGTACAATTAGCAGTTGGACTTTATATGCTTGTATACTTAGGTATTATATGTAGAGAAAACATGCAAATAGAAGGCTTTTGGTACTATTTGTTCTTAGGCGTTTTTGAAGCCGCAACAATACATTATTTTGTAGCTAAAATAGCTGGACCATTATTCTTTGGGAGAGGATGGTGCGGTTATGCATGTTGGACTGGAATGATACTAGACTTATTGCCATATAAAATTCCTAAAAGTAATAGAAAAAAACTAGGATGGATTAGATATATTGTCTTTTTATTATCATTAACGTTTGTATCAGCATTGTTTATATTTAAGATAGATAATTTAGAGAATATAATGTTTTGGTCATTTATTATAGGAAATATAGTATATTATTTGCTAGGTATATTACTTGCATTTATATTTAAAGATAATAGAGCTTTTTGCAAGTATATATGTCCTATAACTGTTTTTCTAAAGCCAACTAGTTACTTTTCTTATTTAAGGGTTAAGTGTGATCACAATAAATGTATTAATTGTCATAAATGTATAAAAAACTGTCCAATGAATGTAGATATGTTAGATAATTCAAGAAAAAGAAAAAATGGTACTGAATGTATACTTTGTTGCAACTGTGTTAAAGAATGTCCTAAAAAGGCTTTAGAATTAAAATAATTAAAAGTAAATACCATTAGTACGATTACTAATCATATTTATTTTTTATTCATAGTAATAAATATTGGCCTATGATATAAAACTTTCAATTAAAGCTTGTGAAACAGAATTTGGATTTATTGCAAACACTCCAGACTATGCAAGAATTTTAAGTATGTCAGGCGATGATGACAAAGTCAAAAGTATTTTAAATAAATGGAATTATTTTTTAAGTAGACAAAATGAATTAGATCAAATTAGACAAAGGATTGAAGAACAACATATAACATTTAGAAATGAAATCAACTATTTATACTTTTGCATATAGAACCGATGAAACTTTAAATAAATACAAACAATTAATTGATTTAGGGTTAAATAAAATAGTCTATTCACTTGCTGATTAACTATCTGATGAAGAAGATGTTTCAATTTATGATAAGGCTGAAATCTTTAATAAAGTATTTGAAAATAATTATGCAAGATTATGATTTCATTATACTGTTTCAAAAGATTCTTTTACTAGATTAGAACAAGTAGTAAATGGGCCTACTGATATGGATTTATCAAAAGAAAAATTATTAGAAATTAAAAAACTTTATTTAAACTCAAATGATAAAGATAGAATTAGATTAGGTATTAGTTAAAATATATAATTCAGAGTATTTTAGCAATAATAGAAAATTTAATACTGATGATTCTTGTTCTTCTTGTGAACAAACTATATATGTAAAAGTGGTTGTATTTGACAAAATATAATTGCTAATTATATTGAAAATAAGAATGAAGTTTTAACGTTAAAAAGGTGTATTAATTCAAGCAATCAAAGTGTATGAGGTAGATATATGAAGAAAAGACAAGAAGTATATAATTTATATTGGTATTTTGCTTGTGAAAGGCAAAATATATTTTGGAAAAAAATAAATGGAGAATCTGCTCCATGGACTGAAGATAAAATTTTACAAGAATATAAGTTTTGTAATAGTTATAGAGTCAATGACAGAGTTAGCCAATACTTATTAAAGAATGTTATTTATAATGGTAAAAAATATACTGATGAAGATATGTTATTTAGAATATTAATATTTAAACTATTTAATAAAGAATCTACTTGGGAATTATTATTAAATAGTTTTGGTGATATTACTTTAAAAACATTTAATATTAAAGATTATTCAATAGTATTGGAAAATGCTATATCTAGTGGTATTAAAATATATAATGATGCCTATATAAGTTGTGCTAATAAAGCATTTGGATATGATAGAAAACACGATAATCATTTAGCATTACTTAATAAAATGTTTAATGAAGATAGAATACAAGATAAAATAGTAAAGTGCAAAAATATGGAAGAAGCATTTAATATAATTAAAAGCTATCCATTAATTGGAAACTTCATGGCCTATCAATTAGTAACTGATATAAATTATAGTGAAGTGGTAGACTGGAAAGAAGATGAATTTACTATTGCTGGACCCGGATCACTTCGTGGAATAAAAAAGTGTTTTATTGATAAAGGCAAAATGAGTAATGAAGATATAATTAGATATATGTATGAACATCAAGATGAAGAATTTAAAAGACTTAATTTAGATTTTAAAAGAATTTACAATAGACCATTGCAACTTATAGATTGTCAAAATATATTTTGTGAATTAGATAAATATTGTAGACAAGCATTACCGGATTTAAAATCGAATAGAACTAAAATAAAAAAACACTACATACCGAAGAAAGAAAAAATAGAATATGTTTATCCAAAAAAGTGGAAGTTTTAAAGCTGGTAAGCTAGTAATTTATGATAATAACGGATTTTAATGGATTTTTAGAGTTTAAAGAAGAAACTTATCCTTTTTCGCTTTCAAAAAACAAAATTACAATACACCCATACTCACTAGATAAATGGAATAGATTACTTGAAGAATTGTTTCATCGTACTTCCAATAAAAAGAATAAATGGTTAGATAAAATAATTATTGAGGGTATAACCGATACAGAAAGGGTGTAAAATTTTTTGTTACGACAGTCCCACGTATTATAATGGATATTATACTTTTATAGTTGATTATATGTATATATATGATATAAATCACGAAACAAATGATACGTATGATATTAAAGGCATAAGATTTAAAGGACCAGAAATAAATTATTTTTATAATGTATTTGATTACATCAAAACTCGAAAAGTTCGAACAGACTCGTTAATGGGACCTTAAAGGTTGAAGTCGGACAACCTTTATTTTTTTATATAATAGGTAGTAATAAACTACTAACTGATGTAAGTATACCATGAAAATACGAATATAGTACAAAATATAAATACAGTGACATTTACAGTGACATTTGTGGTATACTTTTATTAGTACGAGGAGTGATATAGGTGAAATTATTTGATGAAATAAAACCAGTGTTTTTTATTGACAATAAAATGAATAATCTATTAAATGATATAAATGTTAAACTTAAAAATATAAATGTTAATGATAAACAAAAAAGAAAATATATGATTTCAAAATCTAAAATAAGGTCAATTCATTCTTCGCTTGCAATTGAGGCTAATTCATTATCTTTATTTGATGTAGAAAGTATATCAGAAAATAAACTAATATTAGGTAAAAAAGATGAAGTACAAGAAGTAAAAAATGCAATTGAAGCATATAATCATATAAATGAATATAATTATAAAAGTGAAAATGATTTATTAAAGTTACATAGGTTAATGATGAAATACTTTGATGAAGATAATGGTAATTATAGAAATCATGGAGAAGGAGTAAAAAGAAAAGATGAAATAATATATATGGCACCTGAATCAATTTTGGTTCCATCATTAATGAAAAGTTTATTTGAATATATAAGTAGTAGTGATTTAAATATTATTATTTTATCTGCAATTTTTCATTATTATTTTGTTTTTATTCATCCTTTTTCAGATGGAAACGGAAGATGTGCTAGATTTTGGGTAACATTAATGCTAATAAATTATGATAAAAATTTTGAATTTATACCGTTAGAAGAAGAGATATACTTAAATCAGGAAAACTACTACTTAGCTATAGCAGAATGTCATAATAATGGAAATGCAAATGTATTTATAAAGTTTATTTTACAGACAATTAATTCATCATTAGATAAATTGATAAAAAATAGTAATTTTGTTTGTAATGATATTCAAAATAAAATTATAGAACTAATAGCAAATAATAATAGAATTACGCAAAATGAAATAGCTAATATAACTAATGTTAATGTAAGAACCATTAAAAGAAATTTTAAAATATTAATAGATAATTTAATAATTGAAAGAATTGGTTCTGACAAAGCGGGATATTGGCAAATACTAAAATAATTATTAAGCAGGATAAAGGAATTGATAACACCACTATATTTAAAGTCTTATAAACAAAGAATTTATAGTGCCATCATTTCTTATTTTGCACTTGCAAAATTGAGTTAAAATATGGAAGAACTCTACCATATTATTGATTTTAATCCTTTGATTAAAGCGTTTGCGAAGTTATATTTTTCTTCCAAGTGTTGGATATAGTTATAAAAAGTTGGAGGAATCTTGGAGGCTTTAAGCTAGTGATAAAATTTGCCAAATAATGGTATAATTATATATAGAAGTGACAGATAAATAGTAATTTGTTGAAATGGAGGATTGATTATGAAAAAGACACTATTTGCTATTTTACTATGCGGGGTTATCGTTTTAGGATTAACAGGATGTGGTAAGTCTAGTGTAGATGATGCTAAAAAGGATCTACAAGAAAGTCAAGAAAAGTATGGCTCTGTTGAAAAAGAAACTGTTGATGTTTTAGTTGCAAAATTTAATACTGAAGTTGTAGATAATAGTACATTAAACCCAGCATCAATTGATTATTTAACTGAATATAATAATCAGTATTGGTATGGATTAGTCGATGGTGTTTCATTAGTGGTTGTTCCAGAAACTTATACTGGAAATAAAGCAACTGACATTGTAGATTATATGCTCATTTATGTAGATAAAACTAGTAAGTATGGTGATGATGCACTTACATATGCTAAACATCTAATAAAAGCAAATTATAATGAAGCAACAGAAGATGAAATTAATACATTATTAGAGGAAGCAAAAACTAAATCAACTACTGGTAAAACAGCATACAATGGAAAAGGTATTTCTGTTGGTTATTTAGATAATAATGATTATTATCAATATCAAGTATTAAGATTTTATAAATAATTAAATTTATTGATTAGATAAACAAATAGTAATTTGTTTAACTCTCACTCTATGTCCTGTAACCATATGTGTAATAATTATAAAATTTAATTATGAAAGGAGTTAAAAATATGAATCAAAAAAAATAGGAGAATTTTTATCACAATTGAGAAAAGATAATTACTATACACAAGAAGAAATTGCAGACAAATTAAATGTTAATGTTAAAAGTGTAAGTAGATGGGAAAATGGAAAAGACTTACCAGATCATTCTGTAATAGTTGAAATTTGTAAAATATTTAACATCTCAGTAAACGAATTTTATAAAGGAAATACAATAAAAAAGACAATAAAAATTAAACAATTATTATTATTTTATCTTGTTGTTAGTTTTACAGGCATATTAATATTACCATGTTTAGGAATTGTAGTTCCTACATTTATTGTATGTGCTGTGTTGCTTCCTATTGGAGCGTTGATAGATTTTTGTGCTTTGTTATTCACTGGAAGTGATATTCCACAAATTACTTTTCAGATTGGTAATATTTATTTACATTCAGTAGTTGCAATACCTATATCGATAATTTTTTCTATTATATTATTTGTTGTTGGAATATATACATTAAAAACTTTAATGAAATATATTAAGTTTGTATCAAATAAAAGAAAACAATTGTATATAGATTTATAATACAAATTACAATTTATTGATGAGATTAGTTTGGAATATAACTAATCTTTTTACTATTCATATACTTCTTAAAAAATAATCGTGAAATTGTGGTATAATTATATAAGAGAGAGCTTAGATTTATTTTTTAGAATGGAGTGGTAGGTGATAAATATTGTGAAAAAAATCTATATAATAACAGGAGCAAATGGTTTTTTAGGTAATAACATTATAAGAAAGTTAGAACAAGATGCTGATAATGAAATTAGGGCTTTTGTATTAAAAGGCGATTCTATTAAATCACTTGAAGGATTAAAATGTAAAATCTACTATGGTGATGTAACTAAAAAAGAAACTTTATCATTAATTTTTGAAAATACTGATGGAAAAGAAGTTTTTGTAATTCATTGTGCAGCAGTAGTATATATAAAATCAAAATACAATCCACTTGTTTATAATGTTAATGTTAATGGAACTAAAAATATAGTAGATAAGGTAATAGAGTCAAAAGCAAAACTTATCTATATTAGTAGTGTGCATGCAATCCCAGAGCCACCTAACAATGAATTAATAACAGAAATAACTAATTTTAACCCTGATAATGTTGAGGGATTATATGCAAAAACAAAAGCAGAAGCTGCGAAGTATGTAATTGATGCAGTAAAGGGGAAAAATTTGAATGCTTGTATAATTCATCCATCTGGTATTATAGGTCCAAATGATTTTGGCAATAGTCACTTAACACAATTAATAAAAGAAGTTGCAAATGGCAAATTATTTGCTTGTGTAAAAGGTGGATATGATTTTGTTGATGTAAGAGATGTAGCAGATGGTGTTGTTAGTGCTTGTAAAAATGGTATTAATGGTGAATGCTATATCTTATCTAATAGATATATTGCAATAAAAGAATTATGCGATTTAATTTGTGATGTGCAAGGAAGAAAAAAGATTAAAATGGTATTACCAATAGGTCTTGCAAAATTAATAGCACCTTTTTTTGAAGTATATTATAATTTAAAGAAACAAACTCCACTTTTTACAAAGTATTCACTATATACACTATCTTCTAATGCTAATTTCAGTAATGAAAAAGCTAAAGAAAAGTTGAAATTTAAAAATAGAAATATGAAAGATACAATAAAGGATACAGTTGAGTGGATGAATAAAAAGTAAAAATAAATAATAATGCAAATTGCAATTTGGAAGTGATGTGTAAAGAGTGAAGTAGAAAGTAATCATAATTTTAGTAGCCATAATTTTATTAGTCTTATTGTTCCCAATTAGAAATTAGTTAAAAGATGGTGCCAAAGTAGAATATAAGGCATTTAAGAACTACTATGTTTATGAAATGATCCTTATATTGTTATTAGCAATTATAGTTATACCGAATATTATACTGACAATAAATAATATGATTCCATTTAATATAACAATCATTAGTACACTTTTAATTATTATTGTAGCACTTCCTATTATAGTGCTTGATATAAAGAATGATTTAGATATTAAAAATATACATCAATATTATTTAAAGGAAGAGAAAATACCAGAATACAAAGACAATACAAAAATTTTAAATGTATGCTTGATAATTAGCATAGTAGTTTTAATTATTTAGGCAATTATAACAATGCCAAATATTACAAAAACGGAAAATTTAAGTGAAATTGAAAACACATTAGTCATTACTACTAACAAGGGTAATAACATTGAAACGCAATATGAAATGTTTGATGGATTTAAAATAAAGATTCCAAGTGAATTTAAAATAATGAGTGATGAATTTGTTAATGTTAAATATTCAAATAAAAATGCACCATCACTTATTTTTAATTCTTTTGTTTCTATATTTAACATAAAAAGGTCTCCTTTACATAACAAAAAAATTAACTATTTCTAGTTAGCATTTATTACTCTCAGAAGTTAATTTCCGAGTTTCCTATCAATTTGGAGCGAATACACAACAGGTTACGAACTTTGTTCCCTTTCTAAAATTATTATATATAAAATATTATTAAAGTTCAATGGGAATATGGAGTATTTTGCTATCTTATAGTATAATCTTATTAAATTATACTTTTTCGGAGGTAAAAATGATATTTGAAGTAACAGAACAAAAAAATTTAAAAGAAATAAAGATACTATTTAATGATATAAGATTTTATATGGGAAATAGTGTATTAGATGGTGTCATGGGGAAAGCATTTGTAGATAATGTTAGAAATCCTAATATTGCTTTTTTAGTAGTTAGAAATTATTGCTTCATAAGTGGAAATATAGATGATAAAGATTTAAAGGATATTATTGATAAAAATTTTAAAGAATATATATTGATACCAAGCGATGACATTGCTAGCAAAATAGAAAAAATATATTCTCGCAATATACGAAAATCACAAAGATATTCTATAAAAAAAGAAGCAACATTTGATAAAGAAAATTTATATCGAATGATAAATAGTTTAGATAAAAAATTTGAAATTGCAAAAATAGATGAAACTTTAGCTGATAATATAAAAAAAATGAAATTTTTAAATATAACAGATAACTATAAAAAATATGGTATAGGTTTTTGCTGTATTTACAATGATGAAATAATTGGTGTAGCATCATCAAATATTTTTTATAAAGATGGTATTGAAGTTAATATAAAAGTAAAAGAAGATTATCGTAGGAAAGGAATTGCTACTGCATTGGCATCAAGGCTTATTATAGAATGTTTAGATCAGAATAAAAAAATAAGTTGGGACGCAGCAAATACTAATTCTGTTGGTTTAGCACAAAAGTTAGGATTCGAATATGATTCAACATATAACACTTATAAATTTATTTAGGGAGAGTAAAAAATGAATGATTTAGTTAATGAAATAGAAAAATTAATATTAAACTTGAATGAAAATATTTCAATTTTAATTAAAGATTTATCTTCGGAAAATGAAATATATAATTTAAATAGTACTGAAAAATTAGTATCTGCTTCAACAATTAAGGTACCTATAATGCTTGCAATTTTTGAAGAAGTAAAAAGTGGAAAAGTAAATTTAAATGATACTATTCTAGTAACAAAAAATGATATCTTGGATGATACAGAGATATTTGAAAACGGTGAAAATTACTATTCAATAAATGAATTAATAAATTGGATGATAATCGAATCGGATAATACCGCCACAAACGTATTGTTAAAATATTTTGGTATGGAAAATATTAATAATTATATTATTAATGTTTTAAACATTAAAAACACATATGTGCAAAGGTATATGCTTGATGAAAAAGCAATAAAAAATGGATTAAATAATTATATGAGCCAAAAAGATATGTTAGATATTTTTACTCTATTATTTAGTAAGAAGATATTAAATAACGAGTTATGTGAGAAAGCAATAAATATTTTATATAATCAACGTTGTCAAAATCAAATAATGCGATATATCTTTGAACCTGTAAAATATGCCCACAAGACAGGTTCACTTGATTATTTAAGCCATGATGTTGGAGTTATGAACATTAAAGACAAATTATTTTATATAGGAATTTCTGTATGGAATTCAAGCGATAAAGATGGAGATAAAAAACTAATTGGAAATATTGGTAAAATAATTTATTATTATTTAAACCAATAGAATAAAAGAGGTTGGGATTTTAAGGGTTCCCACATATAAGAATTTGTTCGGGAGTACAAATTCAGTGCTGGCTATACATATATTTTATTCCCGTATTCAAGAAAAATAAAAAAAGGATTAAATTATTTTGATAATTTTTTCCTCTTTTTTTGTATTATTTATATAAAATAAAAACTCACGAACAATTAAGTCCGTAAGTTGATTTCAAATGGAGCCTTAACTATACACGTATGCGAAATTAAGACTATAAGATTTGATTAAATCTCTCTGATAAATCAATTATATATTAGATTTAATATTATTTCAATGGGAGTATGGAAAAAAATTGTATTTTAATGTATAATATTAATTAAATTAATCTTGGTGTTTAATTATATACAAGGAGGAAAAATTATGAAGGAACAAATAACACTTGATTTAATAAATAATTTTAGTAATACATATAATAGTAATTCAACTAATAGAATTATTGAAAATGCAATAACTGAAAATGGATTAGAAAAAAGTTGTATTGATAGAAGAATAATTGAAGAAAATCAACCAGTTTTTAATATAGAATTACCTGACGGAAAAAGATACGACCAAAAAGATAATTATAGATGTTGGATTTATTGTGGATTAAATACTATTCAATATGATATGGCAAAAAATTTAAATATTGATTTGAAAAAATTTGAATTATCAAACAATTATATTGCATTTTTTGATAAATTAGAAAAGTCTAATAATGTGTACGAAAATATTATAAATATTTCAAATACTGACTGGGAATATGTAGATAAAGAAGATATATTACAATATTGTGTAAATGAAGGCGGTCATTGGCAATGGTTTGTTTCTATTGTAAACAAATATGGTTTAGTGCCTTATGAGTATATGCCAGATGTATTTGAAAGTTTAAGAATGCAAAATATCACTGGTTTATTTAATGACAAAGTAAAAAAAGATTGTATTAAATTATTAAATGCAAAAAAAGAAAATACCAATATTGATGATTTAAGAAAAATGAAAGAAATATTTTTAGAAGAAAATTATATCTTTTTATCAAAGATTTTAGGAGAACCTAAAATGAAGTTTGATTATGAATTTAAAGATAAAGAATCAAACTATGTGAAATATGAGGATATGACACCGATGGAATTTAGAGATAAGTTTTTAAGTATTGACTTAAATGATTTTGTTTCTTTAGGTAATATACCTATGTATAATAAAGAATACTATAAATTATACAGAGAAAAATATCTTGGTAATGTTTATCAAGGCAGTTATGTTGAATTTTTAAATTTACCTATAAACGAAATAAAGGAATTAGCAATTAAACAACTTAAAGATAATATGCCAGTTTATATAAGAATTAATTTAAGAAAGTTTAGAGATAAAAAATCTGGAATATTAGATACTAGATTATTTAATTATAAAAATACATTTGGATTTGATTTCCTAACAAAAGAAGAGGCTTTAAATGCTCACGATATATATCCTCATCATTGTATGTCTATTTGTGGAGTAAATCTATTAGAAAATAATAAACCTCAAAGATGGAAATTAGAAGATAGTTATGGTACAGAAGAAAAAGTTGATGGGTATTATATAATGAATGATAATTATTTTGATGAATTTATATTGCAAGCAATTATAAATAAAAAATATTTATCAGAAGAACAATTAAAATTATTAAAAAAAGATGCGATAGAGTTTGAAATAAAAGATCCATTTTAATAGTAAAGACAATGCTTAGTTGGCATTGTCTTTATCATTTTCAAAAAGTATATTTTTTAGTGTAGTATTTTGCAATTTTAAATATTCAATTTTAGTTCCAATTGCTCGTTTATCTTCAAAGTAACCAAGATAATGAAATTTATTTTTTACTTTCATTAAGCATTCAACATTTTCTTCTAGAGCTTTAACAATATTCTCTATAATATATTCTTCTTTTTTAGATTCTTCCTTAACTTCTGGAATTTTAATCTCATATCCTACAATTAAATTTCTAATACATTCAGATTGAGACAAGTTTAATTTTGAAGACTTTCTTTTTAAAATAAATTTCTCATCATCACTTAAAAACACATTAACTTTATTATTTCTCATTCTCATAATTTAAAATCTTCTTTCTAAACATTCAGAGTATGGGAATTTCCATAATAGAATTTGTGTGAGAGTACAAATTCAATGCTGGCTAGACATAAATTTTATTCCCATACTCCAAAAAATAAAAAGGATGATTAAACGATTTTGATAATTTTTTCCTCTTTTTTTGTATTATTTATATAAAATAAAAACTTACGAAACAATTAAGTCCGTAAGTTGATTTCAAATGGAGCCCTTATGGTTCTGGTAAAGCAACCATTATAAGCAATAATTATAGGCAGTAATAACTACTAACTAAAATTAGTATAACATGATTTCAGTAAAATTAACCAACATTTTAATATTTTAAGTAAATAAAATGATATAATATAAACTGAAAGACAAATAGTAATTTATATGGAGGTATATTGTGAGTAACATTTTAATAGTTGATGATG
>ERZ772821.209-NODE-209-length-58567-cov-35.687603_pt1 | contig 58567 bp, 68 predicted proteins | sample MGYA00580859_ERZ772821 | MGnify/ENA primary metagenome ERZ772821 (study PRJEB29015, sample SAMEA2737674) | human gut metagenome | biome: human gut; feature: human-associated habitat; material: faeces | place: China | collected 2012 ...
AGCGCATGACTGTTAATCATGATGTCACTGGTTCGAGCCCAGTTGGGGGAGCCACAACAGAGTAGTCTTTTGACTACTCTGTTTTCTTTTTATCTAAATTTACTGCTAAATCGGGCGAGAAGGTGAGCGTTGATAAAACAGTCCTGTGGAATGTTTTTAGTGAACTGGGATTGTGCGAGTGCTGTTTAAGAACCAAACGTAGTATGCGAGGCAGTTACTTTCCTCCCTTACAAAGTAAGTTTGGGGAGTCAGAAAACGACAGGTTTTTACCTGTCGTTTTTTAGTGAAATAAATCCTTACGGATTTGTGAAAGACGCTTTGCGTGTGAAATATTCCTTCTGAATGTGAAATACCTACGGCGTGAGCTGATTTATTTCATTTCACTTTCTGCGTAGGCAGAAAATTTCACAATACGTTATGTAGTATTTCACCATTTGCACAGCAAACAATTTCACGGAGCAGTTGATGTGTGGAAACGAAATTTCAACCATGTCGAGCATCTTTTTGATTACGGCCGTGCCGTTCGTAAGGTTATGTGTACAACCAATGCGGTTGAAAGCATAAATTCAAGTTTCAGATAAGTTACAAAAAAGGGTGCTTTTCCAAATGAAATGCACTACTCAAATTGTTCTATTTACGCACAACCGAGCTTTACAAAAAGTAGAATGGCAGTAAGGTTCAAAATTGGGCAATGGTCAGAAATCAACTGGCTGCAAATGAAAAAATCAGTGCCCATATTAAAAAATACGAGCACATGATTTAAGACATTAATATAATTTTTTATGACTTTAAAAAAACTTACACACTTTTCTTGACAAAGCCTCATATCTATTATTATAATGATGATGACCAAGAACTTCCATTCCCAGGAGAGAAAATGTCCCCGGATGGAGGTAATAATTGGTATACCTACACAATATATGGTTTGGAGAATCCAAGGGTTATTTTTAATAACAACACTACCGATCCTGACACAAGACAACAACATCCCGGTATCAATCAACCCGGAATTGAAATAACAGAAGATGAAATGTGGGTGGTAAATGAAACTGCATATAGCCAGAAACCACAGGGAATTACTGTTCATTTTTATCGTCCTTCTAATTGGGAATATTGGGACACAAGAATTTACTTCTATGAAGATAATGATATTCTGATGTCATGGCCTGGTACTCTCATGAATAGTCAAATGGATGATAATTGGTTATCCTATACGATCTATGGTGTGGAAAATCCGAAAGTAATGTTCAATGATTCGAAGAATAAACAGATACCTGGTGTATTGCAACCTGGGCATTTGGTTACACAAGATGTGTGGTTTAAGGATAATACTTGGACAACATATGAACCAGATTAACTGATTCATTATAAATTTCTAAAGATGAAGGAGCAATTATGTTTGCTCATTCATCTTTGAAATTAGTGCTACAAACTTTTGAAAGGTTTTATATATGAAAACAACTAGATTAATACGAGTAAATATAGTATTTGCAATATTTTTTTGTACAGTTTTTATTTTAATGTTTTCAAGTTGTAAAGAGCTATACCCTATAACAAAAACTGCTGAAGGATATACATTTGAAATTGATGAAAATCAAAACGCTACATTGATAAAAACCGATATATTGGCTGAAACCATTGAAATTCCTTCGGAAATTTCTTCATATAAAGTCAAAAAGCTAAGTTGTGTAGAAGAAGCTGCATTAGTTGGGGTGTCTCTTACAGGTGTATTTGAGGGAAATAATGTTGTAAAAGAAATTATAATACCTGAAGGAGTAGTGGAAACTTATGGCCCGGCTATAGCTAATTGCTATAATCTTGAAAAAATTACTATACCAGGCACAATGACGACATTTGACGTAGTGCGGTGTGATAATTTAAAGGAAGTGAACATTGTTGACGGAGATACTATTACCGAATCCTTTAGTTTCAGCGATTGTTCCGGGCTTGAAGAAATATACTTACCGAAGCAAATTAATAAAATCAGCACTAATGCTTTTGCTCGTTGCTATTCATTAAAAAATGTGAAGTTTTCAAAAAATGTTTATTGTATAGAGAGTGTGGCTTTCCAAGGATGTACTTCACTTACAAATATTGATTTACCCGACAAGCTATCAGAAATAGGTTCAAACGCTTTTCAATGGTGTACTTCTCTGCAAACTATTGATGTTCCGTCAAAGGTCAGGATTATTGAGAGCTGGACATTTGATGGTTGCAAATCTCTTGAAATAGTGAATTTGCCTGAGGACTTAATAAAAATAGGTGACGGAGCTTTTCGGGATTGCGTTTCTTTAGAGAGAATTAATGTCTATGATGAATGTGATTACATTGCGGACAACGCTTTTGATGGATGTGACAAACTTACAATCTGCGGAATGAAGGGTAGTTATGCAGAACAGTATGCAAAAAAACATAACATACCATTTGAAAAATTGGATACAACAATTCAGTCTGTAAATTAATAATTATCGGTTTGTTGATAATTAAAACTATATTTTTTACAAGAGAATTTTAATATGATGAAAAAAATAAAAAAATATAAACTACCTATCGGGATATTGTGCGTAGTGTTAGTGATATTTATATTTTTGCAAAGCTGTTCAAGTGAACATTGGTGGTTTGGGTACACATATGAAACCGATGGATATACAAATAAATCGGCAACAATTGTAAAGATAAACTACCCGTCAGAGAAAGTTGTAATTCCTTCAACAATATTTTTCCATAAAGTAAATGCTTTAGGCGGATATGTTACAGGATACAATTTGTGGGGAGCAGAAAGGAAAGGAATGTTTGAGGATAACGATATAGTAAAAGAGATTGTTGTTTCTGAAGGGATAGAGTATATATTTAACAGATGTTTTGACCATTGTATTTCATTAGAAAGCATACAACTCCCAAGTACTATAAAACAATTCTCTTTTACGAATTGTGAAAGTCTGAAAAATGTTAATTTTAATGGTGATGTAAAAGAAATTGAAAGTTTATCATTTTCAGGCTGTTCTTCATTAGAAACGCTTGTAATTCCGGATAATATTGCTGATCGTGGTATAGCATACGGTGCTTTTTCCGGTTGCACATCACTAAAAAGTATAAATATTCCCGATAATATTACTGCAATACAACGATATGCATTTAGTAATTGCATATCCTTAAAACAGTTAGTTTTGTCTAAAAATATTAAGAGCATTGAATGGGGTGCTTTTGAAAATTGCACCTTGTTGGAGAAAATTATCATTTACGATAAGGTAGAATATATTGCAGATAACGCTTTTGAAGGTTGCGATAAGCTCACAATTTATGGAATAAAAGGCTCATATGCAGAACAATATGCAAACGAACATGACATACCATTTGAAGAATTGAATAACATAGTTGACTGATTATATTTGCGGAGATTAAATAAAGTCAAATTTTAGATTTTAAATGCCGACAAGTTATAGCTTTTAATGCTATTGACTGTCGGCATTATTTTTGCTTTTTTTGCATTAAAAGCGGAAAGGGCACTTATGATTTATAGAAACAGAAGTCCCCCAATCGACCTGAATTAAAAAATTCAGATTGATTGGAGAAAAAATTAATGGATGTAAATTGCAATAGCAAGTTGAAACAATTTTTTAAGAATATCATGTTCATTGAAGTAGATATTTGTAAGTCACCGCAGTAAGGAATGTTGTAAACAAACGGCACCCCATAAAATTCTGTGTAAATAATAATCCTTCAAGCAATAACAAAACAGCGGATTGGAGCTTGTAAAATAAAGTGTGTAAGTTAGAAAAATAACTTGCACACTTTTCTTGACAAAGCCTCAAGAAAATTTGCGTTTGCACTTGCAAGCTGATTTGATACATCATCGTACTTGTCCTTTTCGACATACTGACCACCTGCAAGGTTGCCGAGCTTAACATCTGCCGCATTGTTTACCTTTTCGGCAAACTGTTCAAAGGTTAATGCCTAGTCACCAAACAGGGCTTTTAAAATTTCCATTAAGTCCATTTGTTTGCTCCTTTCATTTTTTTAGCAATTGTGTGTATGCTCAGATATTTGAGCAATATTAAAAGCCCCCGAAATTCGGGAGCTTATAACCATAATCTGTAATTTTCGGGGTAAAAGTAAAAGGGATGTTTCGAACACCCCTTTAATACCCATTTAATACCTTTTTAAATTCGTTTACTTTTGTTTTTATTCAATCAACTATGTAACTCTTTACCTTTTAGCAACAAAAGCTAATACAAGACAAATACGGTACAATTTACAGTTTGCTGATTATATACCGGGAACAAAGTCCTTTATACCTTTAGCAAGTTTGAGAAACGCTGCATAATTGAATTTTCAGTTAAATATTCCAATCCCTTGAGAGTAATGCGGATATTTGTACAATCAACACTGACGTCACCCGAGAGATATTTTGAAGTTCTGACTCCTTTAACATGGCCTGAGTCGGAAAGTATTTCAATATATCTGTTCCAACGCTCCTTGCTTATTTCCTGTCGGTTGTGATCAATCTGAGAAACATCAAAATCAGAATAATCCATAGCAGTTTCGAGTGTACTCAGAATTTTGTATATACACTTAAAATTATCATTCATATACTGTAATCATCCTTAATATTGTACATTCATAAAATTTGTTTTTATTCAAACTCATAAGGTAGTAAAAATACTTGCAAGAGGCAATAAACCGCTTGTAGTTTGAGAATATGAACAATCTAATTAGGGTACAAATTTTACTCGTGGACTGTGAAAAAACAGCATTGCAAAAAACAATAAGGCACATAACCGTTATCACTTTCGGTTATGTGCCTTTTGTAATATAATAAGTTTTTTAAGAATACCACGATTGATTACAGTCCAAAACAAGGAAGATTTCAGTGCGTTAATTCCAAAAGTAAGTTCCACGGTGGAAGTTACTTCGGAAATTAACTATTTACTTTTTTGTTTAAGTTTGCGGTAAATATGAATTGTATAATCCGTTTTATTGTGTTATTATGTAGTAAAATAGTGTGCAACATTGGTGTTTTGAAAAAATTATGTTGCTGAAATTAAACTTGAAATAACTGACGGGTGGCATATGGTTCGCAAAGTTGACAAAACAAAGCTTCTGACTGTTGTCGGGATAATTATATTCCTGTTTGGAGGTGCGGTGAGAATTTTTTCTCATCTTACTTCCTCGGCGGACAATTATATTGAAAATTTTGATGTTATTATCTTTTCGGGGCTTATTATAGGCTGGGGTGTGTCTGTTGCATATCGCATTGTTCAGAAGAATATACGAATCTGCCTTGTGATATCTGCGGCGCTTATGCTCTTGTGGATGGCTCTTCGTGCCATAAAATACAACAGCCCTGCCGACATCAACACATACGGACGGTATCTTTGGTATTCATATTACATAGCAATGGTGTTTTTGCCGCTTATGATGTTTTTTGCAATGCTGAATATCGGTGAGCCCGAAAATACAAATAACCGAAAATATCTTTTGATTATACCTGCCGCCGTTCTTGTACTGCTTGTTATGACGAACGATTTTCATCAGCTTGCTTTTGTATTTGAACCCGATTTTCACAATTGGAACAAACAATACAGTTACGGTCCTGTTTACTATGTAATTGCAGTGTGGATTTTTATACTTGTACTTTCGTCAATTGTGCTTTCAATAAATCGATGCAGAATTTCCGCAACACGCAAAAAGCTGTGGATTCCGATTGTAATAATTCTTGTTGCAATAATTTACACACTCTGGAATAATCTTAATCACGGATATTCGGGACTTAGAATTTACAATGTTCCCGAGGTGTTCTGTTTTGCCTCAATTGCTCTATGGGAAAGCCTTATTCAGATAGGTCTTGTGCCGTCAAATACGGGTTACGGCGATTTTTTCAATGCGTCAAATCTTAACACTCTCATATTTGACAATGAGGGCAATGTGAAATACCGCTCTAAAAACGCAACAAATGTTTCAAAAGATGTTGTTCTGCAAAACGGTAACAGTGTTGTGATTGATGAAAATATAATTCTTAAAAAGCATAATATAAAAGGCGGTAAGGCAGTTTGGACGGAAGATATATCGGCAATTAACCGAATTAACAGAGAACTTTCGGAAGTAAAAGAGCAGATTTCGGAATACAATGTAATCTTAAAATCAGAGGCAGAGCTGAAAAAACGAAGAGCGGCAGTAACCGAACAGAACAAGCTCTATGACAGTATAACCGAATTTATCCGTCCTCAGCTTTGCGACCTTGAAAATATACTCAAAAATATTGAAAACAACAGGGGAGATATTTCGGTTAATTATGCCGGTGCCTGTGTTGTTAATGTCTACATCAAGAGAATAAGCAATCTGCTCATTATGGCAAAAAGCAGAAAAATGCTGAATGCTTTTGAGCTTGAAAACAGTATCCGAGAACTTGCCGAGTACATTTCTGTATACGGAATTTCGTGTTCGTTTTTCAGTAATGTTTCGGGAGAAATTTCAGCCGAAAAAACGATTGCACTTTTTAAATTCATCGGGATTTTTATAAGGCATATAATGAACTGCACAGATGCGTTGCTGTTTAATTTAAAAGTCCATGAGAAATTTATTGATTTAAAAATCAACTGTGACAGCAAAAATGAAATGAAAATTCCCGATGATTTACTTGACGATATTATAAAACTCGGCGGAAATGTCACCACGGAATATGACGCAGACACGCTGTTTGTGTTTGTTCGTATGCAAAGCGGAGGTGATGACATATGACACCCATCCTTGAAATGCGTTCGTTTGTTTGTGTTATATTGATGAGTGTGCAATTTGTTGTTGCCTGTGCGGCAATATACAACGCTACGCAATCTTTTCTTTATAAAATCAGGTTGTGGAAACCGATTTCAGCGGTTATAATTGCAGTAATCTCTTTGACAATGTTTTTGGTAAGCACTCATGTCTTGAGTAAAATATATTATGATAACCAAATTAATAAAATGGCTGAATTTTTTGGCAGAATGCCGTTTGCTCTGTCTGTCGGCATAACGGCATATTGTGCGATAATGTCTGTGTACATAACGGTAAGGCTTCATCATTGCAGGAATACCGATATTACCGCAATGTCAATTAAAGAAAGCTTTGACGGCTTGCCGACAGGACTTTGCTATTTTGACGAAAACGGACTTGTTGTATTGAAAAATAACCTTATGGAAAGCATATGCCTTGAACTTACGGGTAAATCGCTTAATGTTGCAATGCCCTTCAGAGAGAAGATAAAAGAGGCTTCTCAATATGAAAATGACGGGGCATTTACAGTCAGATTAAAGGACGGCAGGGTTTTCAGCTTTTCGTTGTCGGAAACGGAAATTTTTTCAAAACCGTATTTTCAGCTTGCGGCAACCGATATAACAGAGTTTACAAAGCTTACATCAACCTTGGAATATGAAATAGGCGAGTTAAAAAAGGTTAATGCTCATCTGAAAAAATACAATGAAATGGTCTGTGATCTGACAAGAGAAGAAGAAATTCTTCGCACAAAAGAGATAATTCATGACAGGCTCGGCAGTACGCTGATAACAACAAGAAGATATCTTGAAAACGGCACTCTGTTTGAAAATAACAGTAAATTACTTGAAATGTGGAAAAACAATATTTCTGTTCTGAATACCGCAGAGAATGATTGCAAAGACGAAAACTTTGTTAAGGATATTGAAAATGCCGCAAAGCTTGTCGGAATAACGCTTGAAACAGTCGGAAATCTTCCGACTGATAACAATGCGGTTGCACGGGTTCTGACTTTTGCAACAATGCAATGCCTTAACAATGCCGCAAGACACGCAAAAGCAGATAAAATGATTCTTGAAAGTCTTGACGACGGTGAAAAATATATTTTTAAATTTTCAAATAACGGCAGAAAACCGCCTCGAAAAATCAATGAGGGCGGCGGACTTTCTTCCGTAAGAAAAAAAGCGGAGCAAATCGGCGGAAGCATGAAAATATCGACTTCCGAAATTTTTGTTCTTGAAATCACAATACCGAAAAGCGAGGTGCTGCAGTATGACAAGAGTGCTGATAGTTGAAGATCAGTCAATGCCGAGAACTTTATTTGAAATGTATGTAAACCAAAGCGAAAACTATACGCTTGCGGGCTCAATAAGTAATGCCGATATGACGGATTATCATTGTGAAAATTCCGATGTTGACCTGATTTTAATGGATATATGCACGTCAATGGGAGCAAACGGTCTTGAGGCGGCTGAAAGAATAAAAGCAAAGTTCCCGAAAATTAAGATAATCATTGTTACCTCAATGCCCGAATATTCCTATCTAAAGCGTGCCAAGGATGCAGGAGTTGACAGCTTTTGGTACAAAGAGGTAAGTCCCGAACCTATTATTGAACTTATGGACAGAACAATGAACGGTGAGCGTGTGTTTCCCGACACAACTCCGAAAATTAAATTCGGCAACGCAATGAGTACGGATTTTACCGAAAGGGAGCTTGAGGTTTTGCGTGAACTGACAAGCGGTGATACAAACACGGAAATTGCCAAAAAACTTTACATTGCTCCGGGTACTGTCAAAAACTATATACAGTATATGCTTGAAAAAACAGGCTTTAAGTCAAGAACAGAGCTTGCCGTAAAGGCAAGAGAGGCGGGACTTGTAATCCTTGACGATAGAATTAACGACAAATAAATACTTTTTTCTGAATATGTGCCGTTTGGCACATATTTTTTTGCTGTTAAAACAGTATAATACAATTACAGGATATAAACTGCTCAGACGGTGAATATCTTTTGTGCAAAACGCTATCTTTGTCCGATTAATAATCAAAGACAAAGGTGCATAAAATTTATTATTTAATGACAGGAGGAAAAACTATGGAGGCAAAAGGTTCAACTTTTCTTAAAGTAACGGGAATCCTTATGATTGTATTCGGTGCTATTGCATTGATTGTGTCAATCATCGCCATTCTCGGTATCGCCGCACTTGCAGCTTTTAACGACGGTACATACGATATGACTATGCTTTATGTCGGCGGCGTTTTCGCACTTATCAGTGCGGTTGCTGAGTTTGTTGCAGGTATTATCGGCGTTATCAACGCAAAACTTCCGCACAAGGCAAATACATGTATTGTATGGGGCGTTATTGTTGCGGTTATGTGTATTGCAGGCGAAATTATCAGCATGATAGGCGGATCACAGTTCAATGTATTCTCTCTTATCTGCGGTCTTGCTATCCCTATACTTTACATTATAGGCGCTGTTAAGAACAAAGCATAATTATTTTATTATTTACCCCCTTTTTAATTACCCACCGTAAATATTTTTAGCACAAGGTCACAGCTGTCCGAACAATCGGGCAGCTGTGCTTTTTTTGCTTATGTTGTGAAATATGCCGTTTGGCACATTCATCTTCTATCGCAAAATTGTACAATATAAGTGAAAGATATAGGTGAAAAGGGGTGATGTCCGTTGAAGAAAATTTTGCTCAGTGTTCAGAATAATTTGCTCAGTGAGGCTATTCAAAATGCCCTTGTAAAGAAGGGAAGATTTTGTATTGAGAATGTTTCACCGAATCAAGACGGGAAAATTCTTGATTTGTGCATTGCAGAAAGAGTTGATGTTTTACTTATGGATGTCACAAGACTTGCCGATTCAACTATTGAGAAACGGCTTGAGCTTTGTGGAAAAGTAAAGGAATATCTGCCAAGCTGTAAAACGGCTCTGCTCTGTGACGAACAGGCATATCCCGACCTTGCCGACAGGGTTAAACAGGCAAAACAATTCGGAAAAATAAGCTCATTTTTTTATTCATCCGTAACGGCAGATTATCTTGCCGCCGCACTTGACGCACTTTAAAAAGGAGGTACTGTTTATGGGTATATTTGACAGCTTAAAAAATATGACAAATCAGGCTGTAAAAAACAATGTTTCAAAGGCCGTTTCGGGAGCGGTAAACAATGCGATGCACAAAAGCAAAACATTTGTATTTGCCGATTATCCGAAAAATGCAGATGAACTCAAAAAAATGCCGGAGCTTGACTTTTCGTCACCTCTTTCAACAGCGGCATTTGCTATGCTTGTGTTGCTTGAATATGATGAAAGTCCGGAAAACACAATAGAAATGCTTAATGTATTAAAAGGACCTCAGCCGATGAACGGGATGGATGTTCAGTTTTTGCGTGACAGAATCAAGGGCAGGGGATATATTCCTCGCTCATATTTTGAGGGTTCATCCGTGAAGAACGATTATACACCGAATGTTCCGTACAAAATAACCGTTTCCGAGTATGCATATACCTATCAGAGCGAGGGTTATGCAAAGGTTCAGGTTCAGTCGTCGGGAGCAGATTCACCTCGTCCGATTGAGCTTCGCAGAAAGGGCAATCAATGGTTCTTATGGCGTAATCTTGCACTCTCCGACATACGAACTCCGGCTTCGGATGATCCTTGGGCATGAAGGAGGGATTTTTATGAAAATCACGAAAAAAGCAAAGCGTATTTCGAGTGTTGTTTTATGCTTTCTCATGCTGTTGACAACACTTCCTATGACAGCCATAACCGCAAATGCGGCGGCTCAGGCTTATATCAAATATATCGACACCGAGGTTTACATAGGAGATGTCCTTAACATTATCGTGGGAGTAAACGGCGGCAGTACAGACGAAACCTTTACCTATCAATGGCAGGCAAAGTATCCGAGCCTAAACTGGGTTAACCTCTCCGATAAAACCAACAGACCTAACTCGAAATTTTCGGGTGTTTTTACAGACCATCTTAAATTTCAGACCTACGCAGAACTTGTAGGACCAGACTCAGGGTGGAAAGATGTTGTCTTTAGATGTAAAGTAACGGGTTCAAAGAGCGGTACTTTTTATTCGGGAAAATGTAACTTTCCGGGACTTCTTGAGAAGACAGAAATTCCTATAATTGGATTTTTAGGCTTGGAGAAACCTGAACAGCGGAAAATCCCCTCAACTACGGCAACTCCGATAAATAGCACTTACTACAGTTTTGATTATATTGAGTGGTATGAGTACAAAAACAACAAAGTTAGCAGAAAGCTCAACGACGGAGAAGCTTTTGACAGCGGTATGTATTGTTGTCAGCTATACTTTAATATGAACAGAGGATATGCGGTTGCCAAGAACGCAGTATGTGGCTTGTACAACGACGACGGTCAGGCGACAATTCTTCAGGATGAAACCACAGGTCAATATTATATTTGGGCATATTACGTTGTTGCAGATAAATCACCTTCATTTTCACATCAGTTCACTGAGGCAGAAATTATGAAAGGTAAAGAAGGAACTATATCGGTTACTGCCAACAATGCCGCAAGCTATCAGTGGCAGATGAAAGTAAGGAGAAGCACAGGAAGATATGTGTGGCGCAACATAAGTGACAACTCATCCACATCAAACAAATTTTCCTTCAAGGGTACAAAAACAAATGCTTTGAGCATCAGACCGAATACGGATTTTGATGAAACTCATTTCAGGTGTGCTGTCACGGGTGAAAACGGTGATGTCATTTACAGTGTATCGGTTAAAGTTACGCAAAAGGTTAAGGCCCGTATTATACTGGATTTAAGAACGGGCGGCTTACCGGATGACACTATTACTATTAAGTTTGATAAATACACTCCTGACGGCGTCTATAATGGCAGCTATACACATGAAACGGTAAACAGTAATGCAAAACCCTTATATGTGTATTATGAAACAGTTCCGGGCAAATATGTCATTACTGTAAGCAAACCGCAATGCGTAACACGGGTATATGAAGCGAATGTTGTTAAGAAAGATGTTAACCTTGTAGTAAAAATTACTGTTCCGTATGATGTCAATATGGATGGTGTTATTAATGTTGTGGACGCAACCTTGGTTCAAAAATACATTGTCGGGCTTGAAGAATTTGACGATTACACTTTAAAAATTGCAGACACAAACGGTGACGGCACAATATCAGTTATTGATGCTACAAATATTCAGAAGAAAATCGTGAATCTTTTGTAAAGGAGAAAGTTTATGGGACTATTTGAAAAGAAATATTGTGACCTTTGCGGTGACAAGGTAAACGCCCTCACAAGGCAAAAGCTTTCAGACGGTTATCTTTGCAGCGACTGTAAGCACAAGCTCAGTTCGCTTTCATCAGGCTGGAAAAACAGAACATTAGCAGATGTTAAAGCTCATCTTGAACAGCGTGAACAGAACAGACAGAAATATTCGGCATTTGTTCAGTCGGCAAGTGCCGGTACAAACGAAAAGCTTGTTGTAGATTTTAATAACAGAAAATTCTATTTTACAATAGGCAGAGATTTCAAAAACAGCAATCCTGAAATTTTTGATTTTTCACAGCTGCAGGACTTTTGGCTTGAGCTTGGATATACAACTCTGCAGGATTCCGACCGTGACGGAATTCCTGATGAGTATGACCGCTATGATAACCGTCAGGGCAGTAACAGCGGTTTTGGCAGTCAGTTTGATACAACAAACTCATTTTCGGGGCAAAACGGTATGCTTGATGTTCCGCTTGCACTTCAGCCGTATGTTCGTGATACAAACACATCGTCATCGCCGCAAAGAATATCTTCTTTAAAAGCAAAATTTATCGTAAATCATCCGTTCATAACCGATATATCAATGTATGTTGATTCGTCAATCGGTACTGTAAGGAATGAGCTTATGAGAGCGTTTGATGACGGAATGCAGTTAATGAGACTGTGTGAACAAATAAGGAACGGTATGCAGAACAATATGGGCTATCAGCAAAGCGGAATGTCCATGCAGAACAATATGGGCTATCAGCAGAACGGAATGCCCATGCAGAACAATATGGGTTATCAGCAAAGCGGAATGCCCATGCAGAACAATATGGGTTATCAGCAAAGCGGAATGCCCATGCAGAACAATATGGGCTATCAGCAGAACGGAATGCCTATGCAGAGCAACACAGTAAATCAGCAAGTTTCACAGCCGTTTACTCCGCAAAATGCTGCGGCAATTGTTTGCTCGGCTTGCGGATATAAGCCTGACGGCAATCCGCCGAAATTCTGTCCGTTCTGCGGGGCTGCCATGACATAACCGATATGACTTTACGGTCGTTATTTCATAATATTTCCAAACAAAAAATGCGTGTAAAAAAAGAAATTGTATCCGTGAGCTATTCAAAAAATCATTCAAATTTTGACTACTGCTGTTCTTTTTATGTGCGAAAAAAAGGTGTAAATTTCCTTTTTGACGCTATCTGCAAATGCGGTTATATCGCTTTTGAAAATGTTTTGATCGACGAAACGGATATGAGACTGCTGTGTGACACCACCGAAGACGCATTGGAAATTCTGAAAAAATATAATCCAAAAAACAAAGGACTGATAGTCGATGACGCCACGGTTACAATCGTTGAAATCATATTTTCCGACAAAAACAGTATGTCGGTCAGTATGACGGAACAAACCTTGGATTCGCTCGAAAAAGCGTTCTTTGCCCTTGCTGAAAAATATTGCAAAGATGTTTAATCTCTAAAAATAATTGAAAAGCAACCCTATGAAAACAACCCCACGGTAAAATAATCGTGGGGTTGTTTTTTCTGTAACAGAAAATAAGTGCATTTTTTCTTGCCATTACCGTAGTAATTGTTTATAATTAAGGTATGACAATAAAAGAAGGCATGAACAATGCAAACGATAGATGAGGCACTAAACAAACTGAAAAAATCTGATTTTCGCAGTCGGTTTCATTTAAAGCAAAAGGACATTGACTATATTAATGAAAAGGGAATGAATAAAATCCGCTCCCATGCAGAAGATTTTGTCAGAACACGGCTTGCACCAAAATATATTCCGAATGACGGAAAGCAAACGCCCATGAGGGGACACCCTGTTTTTATCGCACAGCACGCCTGTGCCTGTTGTTGCAGAGGGTGTCTTAACAAGTGGTACAGAGTTGCAAGGGATAAGCAGCTTAACGAGGTCGAACAGCAGAAAATTGTAAATCTGCTTATGGCTTGGATTGAAAGAGAATACAATGATTATAATTCCAATAAAGAATGATAGATAAGGGCAAAAAGATGAGTGATAAATTAAGCGTGTTGAAAGATTACTTCGGACACGATTCTTTCAGAGACGGACAGGAACAGATAGTTGACGCTTTGCTTGACGGCAGAGATGCACTTTGCATTATGCCCACAGGTGCGGGCAAGTCTATGTGCTATCAGATTCCCGCATTACTTTTTGACGGGGTGACAATTGTTGTGTCACCTCTGATTTCGCTTATGAAGGATCAGGTCGGCTCACTCGTTCAGTCGGGAGTTCCTGCGGCATATATAAACAGCTCGCTTTCATATCCGCAATTTCTCCGAGTGCTTTCAAATGTTGAACACGGAAAATACAAAATCATCTATGTTGCACCCGAAAGGCTGTTGACTGACGGATTTCTCGACACCTGCAAAAAGATAAAAATCTCAATGGTTGCAGTTGACGAGGCTCATTGCGTTTCACAATGGGGACAGGATTTCAGACCGAGTTACCTCAAAATTATTTCATTTGTTGAAAGCCTTGCAAATCGTCCGATTGTCGGAGCATTCACCGCAACGGCTACAAATGATGTAAAAGAAGATATAAAGAAAATTCTCAGACTTGAAAATCCGTTTGAAATTACAACGGGATTTGACCGCCCCAACCTTTTTTTCGGTGTAATAAAGTCATCGTCAAAGGATGAAAAGCTTATTGACCTCATTCGGGAGCGTGGCGACAGGTCGGGAATTGTCTATTGTGCAACCCGAAAAAATGTTGAATCTGTCTGCGAATTGCTCTGCGATAACGGCTTTTCGGCGGCAAGATACCATGCAGGTCTTGATGAGTACGAACGCAGGAAAAATCAGGAGGATTTTGTTTTTGACCGAAAAAATATTATGGTCGCAACCAATGCTTTCGGTATGGGAATTGACAAGTCAAATGTTACATATGTAATTCATTACAATATGCCGAAAAACATTGAAAGCTACTATCAAGAGGCAGGACGGGCAGGTCGTGACGGCGGTGAGGCTGATTGTATTTTGCTCTACAGTCCTAAGGATGTTCGCCTAAATCGTTTTATGATTGAAAATTCCGAGGGCAACGATGAGCTTACAATTGAAGAAAACGAGCAAATTCGTGAGCGTGATTTTGAACGCTTAAAATATATGACCTTTTACAGCACAACAAACGATTGTCTGCGTGGATTTATTCTGCGGTATTTCGGCGGTGAAAAAAAGGCTTACTGCGGAAAATGCTCCAACTGTCTTTCCGTTCACAAGCTTGTTGATGTCACAATTGATGCTCAAAAAATTATGTCGTGTATTGCAAGAACAGGACAAAGGTACGGCAAAACCGTGATTTGTGATGTGTTAAAGGGCAGTAAAAGCGAGAAAATTCTAAAAGCTGAGCTTAACAATCAGTCAACCTACGGAATAATGAAAGAGGTTACGGCAAGGCATATTTTCGGCACAATTGACTTTCTTGCCGAAAAGGAGTATATTTCATCCGACAATGAAACCGAGGTTCTAAAACTTTTGCCAAAGAGCCGAGATGTGCTTTTCGGGCGGGAACGGCTTGTGATGAAGAAAGTTGAAAACTCCGAAAAGGTTGTCAAAACGCACCGCCCCGAAGTGCCTGTTAATTCCGAATTACTTGACGCACTCAAGGCTTTGCGAAAAGGCATTGCATCCAAAAAGAGCGTTCCTGCCTATGTCATTTTTACCGATGCAACGCTGATTGATATGTGCAAAAAATGCCCCGAAACACCCGATGAAATGCTTGAAGTTTCGGGTGTGGGCAGAACAAAGCTTGAAAAATTCGGAACACAATTTCTTGAAGAAATCGCAAAATTCAGATAACTTCATATACTGTTAAAGGATGAACGAATTCGTTTGTCCTTTTCTTTTTCAATTTTCAAAATTGTATTGAAGTAATTAGTACAAAGTGGTACAATAGTTACAGAGAGAAAACAGATTGGAGGCATTTGTATGGCTGACATATTTGATTACATAAGTCGGAGAGGCGATTTGACATTTGAACAGGACGGTTTTAACGAGCTTGACGCACTTGTGCTTTCACGGCTTTCATATCTTCCTTTTGATGGTGCGGTATCGTCCTGCCTGTTTGATGAAATTACCCTTGAACAGGCGGCAATGCGTGTGTTTGCAACCGATGATTACGAGAAAAATCTATTGTGGAAGGGTGACGCCGACCTTTTGAAAGCGACGGCAGAGAGCAAGAGATTCGGCAAAATTCTTGTTTCGGGGTATGTAAACGAGGTTGAGTCCGATGTGAGTATGCAGTTTTCCGCAATCACTTTTGAATTTCTCAAAAAGAATTATTTTATTTCATACAGAGGAACGGACAATTCTCTTGTCGGCTGGCAGGAGGACTTCAATATGTTCTTCACATTTCCGTTGCCGTCACAGAAAAAGGCTCTTGATTATTTTGAAAAGGCAGTCCGTATGCTCAACGGAAAATTCATTCTGGGCGGTCACTCAAAGGGCGGAAATCTTGCGGTTTATGCCGGTGCTTTTACCGATGAAAATTCAAGAAATCACATTGATTATATTTACAATTTTGACGGACCGGGGTTTTCTCTTGACAAAATCAGGGACAGCGGATTTTATGAAGTCGACGACAGAATCTACACCTTTGTTCCGCAGTCAAGCATTTTCGGTATGATGTTTGAGCATGAGGAGAGCTACACAATTGTAAAGAGCAATCAAAAAGGTTTTCTTCAGCACGATATCTATTCATGGGAGATTGAGCAGAACAGGCTTGTCAGGCTGAAAAGCACTACAAATTTCAGCGTTTTCTTTGACCACACGCTGAAAGAATTTGTTGAATCGCTGACAATTGCTCAAAGAAAGGAGTTCACAAAAGAGGTTTTTGCCCTTTTGTCGCTGACCGAAACCGCAACCTTTAATGAAATGCTGAAAAATCCGCTTAAAAACACGGGAACAATCCTAAAATCCTTTGCAGGTCTTGACAGCAAAACGAGAAATATGCTTCTGAAAACAATCTTCGCATTCGTTAAAAGTGCAAAAAACAATTTTTCCGACATAACAGGCGGTCAAAACAAAATTACCGTCAGTTAATTATAAAAAAGCTCATATATGCTCCGATACTTTTTAGCGTCGGAGCATTTTCTTTGCAAAAAATCATTTGTCAAGACGAAATTCCCGTTTTGTCAATTGGCACTTTTGGAATTTGTATTGTCAGTCTTGAAAATTTTTCATAATATACAAAAAACCCGACACGGTTTATGCTGTGTCGGGTTTTTATTTTGCTTTTTAAATGTCAATCGTCAGTTCAACGGGACAATGGTCAGAACCTAAAATTTCGGTATGGATTTTTGCACCGTCAAGCTTGCTTTCAAGAGCTTTTGAAACGATAAAATAGTCAATACGCCAGCCCGCATTTTTTTCACGAGCCTTGAATCTGTATGACCACCACGAATACACGCCCTCTGTATCGGGATAGAAATAGCGGTAGGTGTCGATAAAGCCGTCATCTAGCAACGCTGTCATCTTTGAACGCTCCTCATCGGTAAAGCCTGCATTTTTACGGTTGGTTTTCGGATTTTTCAAATCAATTTCTTTGTGTGCAACATTCAAATCACCGCACATAATAACAGGCTTTTTTTCTTCAAGTTCTTTCAGATATGCCTTGAAATCATCTTCCCATTTCATTCGGTAATCAAGCCTTTTCAGCTCGCTTTGCGAGTTTGGAGTGTAGCAGGTGACAACAAAGCAATTGTCAAATTCTGCCGTGATAACTCTGCCCTCATGGTCGTGTTCGTCAATGCCGATCCCGTAACATACATTCAAAGGCTCTTCCTTTGTGAACATAGCCGTTCCCGAATAGCCTTTTTTGTCGGCATAGCACCAATACTGATGATATCCTTCAAGCAAGAGGTCAATCTGTCCCTCTTGAAGTTTTGTTTCCTGAAGACAGAAAATATCTGCGTCAACATCTTTAAAAAAGTTCTCAAAGCCCTTTGTAACACAGGCACGAAGTCCGTTTACATTCCACGAAATCAATTTTTTCATAATTTACTCCCGTACACACAAAAGGGAGCAAGCATTGCCTGCTCCCAAATTGCCAATTTGTTAATTATTCTTCTGCGGAAAATTCGTCTTTGCCTACACCACAGAGAGGGCATACCCAATCCTCGGGTACATCTTCCCATGCTGTGCCTGCATCAACGCCGTTATCGGGATCGCCGATTTCAGGATCGTAAACATATCCGCAAACATCGCATACATATTTCATACTATCAAATCTCCTGTTCAAAGTCTGTTGTGTAATCGGTTAGTTGTTGGTCATACGATTATCAAGCTGACTTTTATGATTTTTTATTTTTTAATGATTACTTAAAGTATCTGTTAAGAAGACCTCTAAAGCCTGCGCCGTGTCTTGCTTCATCCTTTGCCATCTCGTGAACCGTGTCATGAATAGCGTCAAGGTTCTGAGCCTTTGCACGCTTTGCAAGGTCAAACTTACCTTCGCAAGCACCTGTTTCTGCATCTACACGCATCTGAAGATTCTTCTTTGTGCTGTCTGTAAGAACTTCGCCTAAAAGCTCTGCAAACTTGGCAGCGTGTTCAGCCTCTTCAAAAGCATACTTTGTAAATGCGGCAGAAACCTCGGGATAGCCTTCTCTGTCTGCAACTCTTGCCATTGCAAGATACATACCGACTTCGCTGCATTCTCCCTCAAAGTTAGCTCTGAGATCCTTGAGAATATCTTCGCTTACGCCCTGAGCAACGCCAACCTCGTGAACTGTTGCGAAAGACGCCTCCTCGTCCATCTGCTTAAATTTTTCCTTCGGTGCCTTACAAACAGGGCAAGCCTCGGGAGCTTCGGGACCTTCATAAACATAACCGCATACTGTGCAATACCATTTCATAATTACTTCTCCTTTGTAATAAATATTAGTGTACTTCTGCCGAACATTTAGGACATATGCCGTAGTAGATAACAAATCTGTTTTCTACCTTAAATCCCTCTTCGGCAAGCTGTGACTCAAGGTCATCAGCATTTTGATTGTCTTCAACATCAATAACTGCATTGCATTTGTTGCAGACAAAGTGGGGATGCGGCTCTGTGTTGCCGTCAATACGCTCCTCACCGTTTACGTTGCATATAACGCTGACCTTTCCTTCATCCTTAAAAAGAGCAATGTTTCTGTAAACCGTGCCAAGACTAAGGTCGGGAATTTCGGGCTTTAATTTATCATAAACCCAGCGTGCGCTCGGATGAGTGTCCGTACCGCACACAGCGTTGTAAATTGCATTGCGTTTTGAGCTGAAATTTCTTTTTGCCATAATTCATAAATCCTTATGCAATATTAGTCAGTACCGATTGGCCAAAATCAGTAATCAGTATTAACTTTGGCTATATTCTATCACGCAGATGTTTGATTATATTTACAATAAAGAATTATAGATAAAAAATCTTGCACAAAGAATTGGGAGGAAATATAGTGAAATCAAACAAAACAGTAAAAATTATCATTTTTGTGGCACTTTTCCTGTCTGCAGTAATTTTAATATCGGTAATGACAGGTGCAGTAAAAGAAACAACGGCTGATACCGACAGCGTAAAACTGCCCGTAATAATGTATCACTCACTTTTAAAGGATGAAAAACTGCAAAATGACTACACCGTTTCGCCGACTCTTTTTGAAAACGATTTAAAATATCTTGCCGAAAACGGCTACACAACCGTTGTTGTAAAAGACCTTACCGATTATGTTTACGGCAAAAAATCATTGCCCGAAAAATGCATTATGCTGACCTTTGACGACGGCTATTATAATAATTATTATTATGCACTCCCTTTGCTTGAAAAATACAACTGCAAGGCGGTCATATCTCCGATTGCCTCAGTGTCCGAAAAATTCACCGAAACCAAGGACATTTCCGTGACCTACGGGCATATAACTTTTGATGATATGAAAGAAATGTCCGATTCGGGCTATGTTGAAATTCAGAATCATTCGTACAATATGCATTCTTTGAAATCACGAAAGGGTGTTTTGCCAAAAGCGGGGGAGAGTGACGAAGCATATAAATCTATTCTTACGGAAGATGTTGTCAAAGCTCAAGGCTTGCTTGAAAATGCAACAGGGAAAAAACCGACCTGCTTTGTATATCCGTTCGGTGCAAAAAATGACCTGACCGAAAAGCTGATAAAAGAAATGGGCTTTTCGTGTACACTAACCTGTACGGAAAAGCCCAATATAATTACTAAAAATCCCGACAGCCTCTACGAGCTGGGACGATACCGCCGTGACCGCAACGAGTCAATGCAGAATCTTCTTATCCGAATTGAAATGCAGTCATAATATTTATACGGCAGATACGGCAGATTTTTCAGCCTTGGCGTTTCTTACAAAAGCCTCGCACAAAGCTATGAATATGAAAAACAGCGGAGTTGTAATCGGCTGATAAAGGTTTACAACAGCCTGAACAGCATAGCAGATAACAGCCGAAACGCACGCAATCAGCATCGGATTTTCCTTTGCATACTTAACTGCGTTCTTGATCGTACCGCACACAATGGCAAGATAGGAGAGAAGTCCCGTAATTCCGATTGTGATAAGGTAGTTTAGATATTCGTTATGGGCGGCATTTGTTGAGCTGTCACCGTATTTTGAAAGGTCGTCAAAGTACGGACTGAATGCGGAGTAGAACATATCCGGACCTACGCCGAACAGCTTTTCAATGAATGAAGCGTCGCCGAAAATCCATATCGACCTTATCCACATAAAGCCTCTGTGCGTACCCCATATATCGTTAAAGCGGATAATTCTTTCAAAACTGCCGAGGTCGGTTTTGGTGTCAATACAGCTGAAATAAACCATAATTCCTATCATGGCAACAGCACAAAGTCCGAATACAACGGCAAGAGCAATCGGCACGGCTTTTGAAATTGTGATGTTTGGTTTTTTGTAATCAATAAGATACAAAATCCCTGTAATAACGGCACAAGCTGCAAGCAATATCCAGCCGATGCCTGAGAAAACGAAAATTTCCTGAAACTTATCAAAGCCCTTGTTTTTGTCGCCAAAGCAGAGCGAGAACAATCTGAGCAGTTTTGCAAACAACAGCATAACAGTTGCCGAAAGGAAAAATCTTTTCAGTCTGACAAGGCTGTTTGAAAACCATACAAGGTAAATAATCATAAATACAGCCATACCGAGAATGCCCGAATCGCTGTCGGCAGTCATAAGAGCCGCAAAGCCAAATCCTGTTGCTACAAGATAAATTACTCTGAGCAAGGTTTTCTCCGTGATAACCGACATTGCAATCATAACAGGCATAGCGATGCAGATGTAGCTTGAAAGCAGATTTTTGTTGCCGATTGTTGAAGTGAAGTCGGTAATAGTCTGTTGGTCGGTGAGAAGAGTAAACATCCCGAGAGGATCAATATAGAATGAGTTAAGCACCGCAAGTGCATAAACTATCATTGAACCGAACGCAAGCGCAACGAATATGTATTCAAAATATTTAAAGCACCTTGTAATCATAAAATATGCTGCGGTGTAAAATGCCATAAGCACAAGACCGTTGTTTCGTCCCTGAGTACCCATAAGTGCATCCAAAGGACTTGCGGACAACAGCGTTGAAATGACATTTATCCCAAGGAATACAATAAATGCCCAGTCCATAAACGAAAGCTCTTCATACAAATGCTTTGGTTTAGGTTTTTCAAGCTTTGGGTCTTCCGGCGGTTTATCAACGCTTGCGGTCATAATAATAAGAAATTCCGCAATAACGAGAATACCCGTCAATATAATGAAAAAGTAATACTTGTCATGCCTGATGTTAAAATATGCGTCGGTAAAAAACAACGGAAAAAGCGTGAACATAATAAGCAGATAATAGTTTGTGAGCGCTTGCTGTACCGAATATTTTTCTTTTGGTTTGGCAGGCGGATTTTTATGCTTTGCAGAAGTCATAATAAAATAACCTTTCAATGTAATGTACTTCAATTTTATAACGCACACACGATGTTGTCAAGAAATAAAGTAAGTTGAAAGCTCTGATTTTCGACTTGTTTCGATTGGCATATGCTTGCAAAAGAACAATAATTGCATATTTTTCGGCACTTTTATTCCCAAATTAATACTTGTGGAGAAATTAGTATTGTATTTATCTTCGTAAAATGGTATAATTCCCCTTGAGATGTATTTCCATATTTGCAGGACAAAGACTTTTGTAAAAAATTGTTTATGAATTTATCTATTTGCAGATTGGGTGGTTTTATGAAAAAATTAGTTGTTTTTGGCTTTGACGGCACTCTTGCCGACACAGCCCCCGGAATTTTATATTGTTTTAATACAACAGCAGTTGCAATGGGCTATGAGCCTGTTGAACACAGCGCACTCTACGGAGTAATCGGCGCACCGCTTGAATACGGATTTAAAACGCTCTTTAATATGAGTGATGACGAAATTGAATATGCCGTAAAGAATTACAGCAAGCTTTATTCCCAGAAAGGAAAAGAGATGTTCACCGTCTATGACGGAATTTATGACGCTCTTCGTGAACTCAAGAAAAGCGGTTTTAAGCTTGCAATAGCAACTCAAAAGCACAGAATGTTCACAACGGATATTCTTGAAACCTACGAGGCGTCGGATGTTTTCGACGCAGTATGTGCAACAGATGTCGGTACAAACCTCACAAAGAGTCATCTGCTTTTGCAGGCGTGTGAGCAGACAGGAGTTTCTGTTGAAGAAAGTATCCTTGTCGGCGACAGCACAATCGAGGCAAAGGGTGCGGAAGAAATAGGTATGGACTTCCTCGCTGTGCTATACGGCTGGGGCTTTAAAATCAAGGAAGAAACCGAAGAGTACAAGTGCGTCGGCACAGTGTCATCTCCGGCAGAAATCTCTCAAAAAGTCATGGCACTTTGATTACGGCTAGTGCGTGTAAAACAGTGCATAAATAGGATTAAAATTGCAAATTTTTCAAAAACAAATCGGGCAGTCATAACGATTGCCTGATTTTTTTATGCAAATTTAATTCTGTATAATAACAATGATACAACGATATACTTTTGCTTGTAAACGGGATGTTTGATAAACAGAAATATGATAGTACGGAATTGATATTGTTAAATTCTTTTACATGAATTTTAAAAGTTAATTTAAATAATATTGAATTTTCACATATTGTATGCTAAAATAAAAATGCCAAACAAAAATTTAATTTTAAGTTCACCTAAGTGTGTATTTTTATTTCGGTAAAAATGCAGGCTTTACTTTTCACACCTTATAAGTGAAATATTGTGTCGCAACAATCAAAGCTATGTATTTTTCGTGCGTAGCTTCAGCTACGCACTTTTTGTTTTATGCGAAAAATATTTGCTTTTTAAAAAAATCGACAAAATTTGAAAAATTTTAAAATTTTTTCGGATTTTATAAAATCAAAAGCCGTTTTAAATTGTCTATATTATGAAAGGAAATGAGAGGAGGTTATTTTATGAACATTTCCCACTTAGTAGAGAAAATTAAGAAGGGAGATAACAAATCATTTGAAAAGCTCTACAAGCTTACAGAGCGTGAAGTGTGGTTTACTTGTATCAGCTTTTTAAAGAACGAAACAACCGCACAGGACATTATGCAGGAAACTTACATAACGGCTTTTTTAAAAATCCAATCTTTGGAAAAATCATCACAAATCAGAAGTTGGATTAACAGAATTGCCGTTAATAAGTGCAAAAATTATTTGAAAGGTAAGGGTGAAATCCAACTGGATGATGAAATTTTTGAAAATCAGGCAATAGTTGACGAGCGTATATCAATTCCCGAAGAATACATTTCAGACAAGGCAAAGAGAGAAATTATTCTTTCGATTATGCAGGAAGTACTGTCCGATGTTCAGTATCAGACAGTGATTATGCACTATTTTAATGAAATGACTGTTGATGAAATCGCAGAAGTCTTTGAATGTTCAAGGGGTACTGTGCTTTCAAGGCTCAATTATTCAAGGGCAAAGATGAAAACTGCAATTGAAGATTACGAAAACAAAAGCGGTGACAGGCTTCACGGTGTTGTATTTGTTCCGTTCTTTACAACAATTTTCAGAGAGCAGGCAAAGAGCCTTTGCGTTCCGAGCATAAAAATCACACTTCCAAACGGAGAAAGCCTTGTAACTGCGGCTTCAAAGGGTGTTTCAACAGCGGTAAAATCGAGTACCGCAACTGCGGTTAAGACAGGTGCAGTTACAGCGGTTAAGACAAAAGTCATAGCTATGGCTTGCGGTATGACCTTACTTTTTGCAGGCACAACAGTCGGCACAAGTCTTCTTGCAGGTTGTAAAAGCGACAAAGTTCCGACCGCAACAACTTCTGCTCAGACCACTGCACAGGCAACTACAGTTCCTGCGGTAACAGTACCAAAGGCAGTTAAAGATTTGGTAGACAAGGGTGAAATCAAAGTCGACAAAGATGGCAACATCACTGATAAGAATGGTAAGAAAGTCGAAGTAAAAGACGGTAAGGTAGAAGTAAAAACCGATGACGGTAAGACAGTTACAGTTAAGGTTGACGATGTAAAAGCTACAGTATCTAACAAAAACAACAGCAACAAGGGTAACACCGAAAAGAAAGAAGATACAAAGTCAAATACATCTTCAAAGAAAGACAATTCTTCAAAGACAAATACATCTGATAACGACAAGAAGCCAGCTAAGCCAAGCAACTCTTCAAGTAATAATCCGAAGCCAGCGAAGCCAAGTGAGTCATCAAAGGCTGAAACGACAGCTAAGAAATATAAGTACTATAAGCATCACGATGCTGTGACAAAATATCACCCTGCAGTGACAAAAAAGCATGACAGAGAGTGGGTTGTAACTGGTACTCACGAGGAACCAGTATATAAGACAAAATGGGTGAATGTTTGTAATAACTGTGGTATGGTAATGACAGATGACAACCAGGAAGAACACCTTACTTGGGAATTGGAAACAAACGGTGCAGGTGCTTATCACGCTGAAAAGCGACAGATTCAGGTAGGCACAAAGACAGTAGAAGACGGTCATTGGAAAGAAGCATACACAGAAGTTATTACTCCAGCTTGGACCGAAACAATCACCCCAGCTTACGACGAGGAAGTATCTGAAAATGATCACTGGGATAAGAAAGTTCTTATCAACTAAGCGTATCGGTATTAATTTGATAGCAAGTATAAATCCTTAAAATAATTATTGGGAAGAGAGGGTTCTTTATGAACCCTCTTTTTCTATGCTAAAAATAAATATTATACTAAAGAAAGTATTCAATTTAGTTAGGATTTATGGTATAATATAAACATATTAAAGAAGGTATTTATATGAAAAGTTATAACCCCCGAAGAGGGTAATTATGATATGGGAATGCTCTGTAATCAACAAAATAAAACAAAGAGGTTAAGCATTAGAAAAAATTGCTTAACCTCTTTGTTGTTTTAATAATAGAAAAATCTTTTGTGTTACGATGTAATAAATTTTAAAAATATATTATCTTGTTTCCTTGAAAATCGGCAGGCAAACTAAAATGACAGTAAGTTTGACAGTAAGTTTGACTGCATTTTATCTTGTTTTAACTTAATTCAAAATTACTCAACTGAATTTTTAAAATCTCAAAAACCCAGTGTTTAAGCCACTTTTAAGGCATTTTAAGTAATTTTGGCAAAAAATAAAAGGTGGTTAAAAACCACCTTTTTTTGGTCGAGGTGACAGGACTTGAACCTGCGGCATCTTGGTCCCAAACCACTTAATAAATGTGTGAAAAGCTTAGTGTTTATCGGGCTTTTCAAGTTCAGTTGCCTAACATTTGCCTTGCATTTATTTTTTAGCTTATTTTACGATTGAGAAAATCATCAAGTTTTTTCGCAGGTGCTTCAGTATCATCTTGCATTAAATGCGTGTAAATGTTCAAGGTGGTTTCGGGTTTAGTATGCCCTAACTGGTGTTGAATGTAGAGAATATCATAGCCCGAATAGAAAAGATTTGTTGCGTGGGTGTGTCTAAGACAATGAGCTGTAAACGGTTCTATGACCTGCGGAATACCGTCGGGGCAGTATTTACTGCGTGGAGCAATGCCGACAATTTTGCTTTGCTGTGAATTGAATGCTTCGAGGTTTAGGCAATTGATATAACTCTCCCACAATCTCCGCCACGCTGAATTTGTCATAAGTTTGCCTTTGGTGGTTGTGACTACATAATCAAATGGGGAGTGGGGTGCAAGGCTTTTCAGATAGTCTGACAGAACGGTCGGAATATCAACCTTGCGGACACCTGCTTCTGTTTTCGCTCCTGCTTTTATGTAAGAATTGTTTCCGTCAAGAACCAAAGTCTGATGAACATTTATTTTGTTGCGTTTCAAGTCAATATCCGCCCATTGCAAGCCGAGGCATTCACCTCTTCGCAGTCCTGCAAGCAACATAATCATTGCCGGCAATCTTCCTCTGTGCGGAGTGTTGATTATTAGCTTTTGCTCTTCAGGTGACAAGGCTCTGCGTTCTTTTTTCTTTGCCGCATTCTTTGATATTTTGACATATTTCAGTGGGTTGAAGTCGATAGCTCGGTTTTCAATAGCATACTCAAACACTCGGCTTGCGGTTGCGATGAACTCTTTCAGCGACTTTTTCGCTGTGGGTTTGCCTGTTGTTGGGTTCTTAGCGGCTAAGTCAAACACGATTTCCTGAAAGTCAGCAATTGTCAGCTTGTTGATTTTATAAGGTTCAAGCTCTGTAAAATGTTTGAGATACCGTTCAAGCGTTTTGTATTGCTGTGGTGTTTGCAGTGACCTCTGAACCGTTAGCCAGCGTTTTTTCCAACATCCGTATGTATCATCAGATGAGATATCTATGCCTTTGCCGAGTTTTTGTTTTAATTCGGCGGCAAGCGTTTCAACCTCTTTTCGTGATGTGCCACATACGGATTTGTACTTTCGTTTACCGTTTTCATCTCTTCCGATATAGATGTTTTTCTGATAGCGCCCGTCTTTGCGTTTTTTCATTTTATACACTCCTTTTGCTTAAAAAAGGGTGCAAAAATCCCCTGATATTCAAAACTTGAAAAATTCAGGGGAGTGTGATACAATTATTTTGCATTAAACTGCATCATCTGCACCCTGTGTAGGTGATTCCGCTCTGTTCGAGGACCAGTCGAGCAGGGCGGATTTTTATTTAGTTATATGTACTAGATGTTGTTGTTTGCTTGTATTTATTAGTAAATCAATGAAAATTGTAAAGGCTTCTCTATATCATCGTTCCAAAAGTTTTTGTCACATCCTACAATATCGGATAAATCTTTTTGATTATAAGAAAAATAAAATAAAATATCGCCTTTTTTTGTATTTGAATTTTGGATAATGAATTCCAGGGCTTGTTTAAAAAGTTGTGGATTTTCGTAAGGAATAGTATCATCTAATGGTTCTATTTTGTTCCAACGTTTTGCTGATATTCTCTTTCGCAAAGATAAATTTAGATTGTTGTCAATCAATTCTAATTCCTTACAACGATATATTAAAGCAGAAATGGATACTTTCCACTTTTCTTTCAGTAACATAAAATACTCTAGAGAGAGGGCATTAACATCCAAAATAAACGATTCTCTCGGTAGTAAAAAGCAAGAAGCAAAGGTATTTGCTTCTTTTTCTATTTTGTCCAAGAAATCTTTATTTTTTAGATCTTCATTTGTTACATAACTATGCAATAAAATATGGCCGAGCTCATGAGCAAGGCTGAATCTGATTCGACAAGAAGATTTCAATGTTTTGTCATAAAATATAACAGGAACACCATAGAGTACTTCTGAACAGGCATCTGTTTTTGTTGCCGTAATGTTTCCTCCAGATACAATAATTCCGTTTCGTTCCAAAACATTAGTTAAGTTTAGAATAGGTCCGTTACCTAAATTCCAATAGTTTCTTAAAGCGTTAGCAATATTTTGTATAGAATCAAGCGTAAGCTCTCCTTGATTTAGCAACAAATCTAAATTTGGTAAGTTAAGTGTCGGCATAGTAACTCTGCTGTTGAGATATGAATAAACATTATAAGTCCAGTTGCATTTAATTCTTATCATACTCCTAACAGTTTCTTCAGAAGTTTTAAAACTTCTGTAAAATACTGTGCTTTGAGAATATGATATATCATTGTCAGGTTTATAAAAAAAGCTAACAGGAAATTCCAAAACCGAAGAAAGTTTGTTTAAAACATCTACGCTTACCTTAGAAGAGCCTTGCTCATATTTTGATATAGCTTGCCTTGTTACACCAACTAATTCAGCTAATTTTGAAATATTAAGAGCACGAGCTTGTCGCGCTTCTGTTAATTTGTGCGGATTGATTTGTACACCGCTACTCACAATATCACCCTATTTCCGATTTTTTTAATCTTTCTTTCATAGCAAAGTGGAATTTTTCAATGTCTGGTTCAGTTTGCTTGACATCTAAAGGTACAATACCAGAAAGAGAATTCAATGGTATATAGTTACACCATTTATTGCATGTAGAGTCAGGAACGCCTATAGCTATAATAGGTTTGTGTCCTAATTGTAATTGAGAGGAGTGCATTAAAATGCAGTACATAACATCAGAGTTTGTTTCTTCGAAAAGCGAAAGTTGATTTGTACAAAGTCTCTCCCTGTATTTTGCCCTTCTTGGAAAATCACTATTATTCCCCGAACAATGTGTAATTAACATATCATTCTTTATTAACTCAATATGTTTGCAATTTCTCGCCTTATTATATTCATAGCGATAGTTATATTTGATAAGGCCCTCGTCACATTTCCTTTCCAACACAAGGTCTATTGCAAAATTAACTATGGTTTGATGAAATGGAATGGCGCTTGCAACATTTAGCATTTTGGTGTCTTTTATGTATGAAAGAGCTAATATATCAGCTTCTTCAATAGCTAACCCCATCTGTATAAAATCATTTTTACCTACTTTAGAAATTACCTTTTTGTCTGTGACTGCATTTGGCATAGAAAACCTCCAGTTGATAATTTTATTATGTTAACATTATAGGATATAACACAAGATTTGTCAACTGAAATATGCTTATTGTTAAAATTTTGTAACTGAACAGTTAAAGTAGTTTTATGCCAGCTGTGGGCGGTCTTTTTTATTTATCCTATTTGATCGGCAGACCATGGCTGTCGGTGTATGAGCCTGTGGCAACGGTTTGACATGGGATTATTCCAAATTATATTCCTGTTTGATTGCGTCAATTTTATTTTGCAAATCTTTTTTGCCTGATGAGGAAACACGGCGGACTCCTTCTTCGAGCTTTTCAATGGCTTTTTCGGGGTCGTTTTCTGCAAGATAGAGGTCGGCGTAGAGTTCATAAACATCTGTTCGTGTAGGGTTAGCCTCCTGATAGCCGTCAATCAGCTGTTCAGCTTTTGAATAATTCTTGCTGTCAATTGCGGTATTTATATTGTTCACAAGATTTGCATTGTAAACAAATGCAAAAACGACTATGGCAATTACAACAGGCACGCCGATGATTATGCCCAATTTTACCATTTTTTTGTTCTTTTCCTTTTTAATACGGGTGAGTTCAGTTTGATAGTCACCGTAATTCATACCGCAGCTCGGACAAACATTTTCGTTGTATTCAAGCATATGACCGCACTTGCAACGCTTTTGCTTCATCTTGTTTATCTCGGTATTTATCTGAAAAATAACAGGGGTATATTTGTTGTTAATCTGAGCCGCCTCGGTTCTTCTTCTCTGCTCATTGGCAATTTTGAGAGCCTTGTCAAGCTCGTTTTGCTTACGAGTGTTGACTGCCCCTAAAATCCTGCTGAGGTAGCTTCTGTGTTCATCGGGAGAAAACGAGTACAAATCATCGAGTAATGAACTGTTAAAATCAATATTGCCTGCCATAAAGCCGAAAAGGTTCATCTTGACAAGGTTTTCATTTGATGAATCGAGCTTGCAAATATCTTCGCTGTACTTATATGCCTTTGCATAATCGCCGTTATTTGCCGCATTGTTTACCAAATCTTCAAGTGCCTTTATTTTGTCATTTTTATCAATTCTGCGTTCGGTAATGAAATCCTTAATAAGAATTTGAGTGCCGCAATATTTGCAGTTGGTTTTCATCTCTGTAGAATTAACTTCAAGCTGACTGCCGCAATTCGGGCAGTTTAATGTTATAAGTGAATTGTTTGCCATCGTTTTACCTCTCTGCCTTTCAAGTTGTTTGACTTCACTATTAGAAAGCGGTTTATCTAAATCTTCAAGCTCCGGAAAATGCACACCAAACGAGATAGCTCTGTCACAATGAGGACATCTGCCAATGACAAGATCCTCGGGAATAGTCATCATAGAAGGGTATTTATCGGATGTACCGCTTATTGAATAAATTTTGCCGTTACCGTATTTTGAACAGTAATTGCAGCCTTTTGCAAACATCTGAAAGGTGTCGTTATTGTATTCCTTACAGCGCTTTAAGGTATAAGCCAAAGTGTTTTGTTCCTTACCCATTACAATCACCCTAATTCATATTGCATTAGCCTCAAGTTCGTTATAAACAACAGGCTCATAATCATAAAAGTGTTCTGATTTAATATGTTTCAATTCGTGCTTTGTTGCTTTTTGCTGAACAGCATGACTTAATAAAATATTTATGTAAACATTGAAATTACCGTCTGAATCCACAACAGTAACACCTTTTACAGTCAGCGGCAGTTCGATTCCTCTAATATAAATATCGCCCAATAATCATTCATCCTTTTGCAATGCCTCAATGATACGAACAGCTTTTTCAACATCTTCTTTTGTAGCACCTTTTGCAAGGCTGAACAGCATACGCATTTCACTTCTGTTTTTAAGTTCTTCAAGGTATTCCTGAAGTTCTATATCATCAGTAAGTTTTGATGTTGCGTGTTCTTCCGTCAGATCCGATTTAAGTATTCCAAAATAATCTGCAAGCATTTGCATTTTATCTACTCGTGGATACTTCTTTGCATTTGCCCAGTCTGAAACTGTTGAGGCTGTGATTTTTAAGTCTGAAACAATATCAGCCTGAGTTTTATTATTTATGGCAAGATAATAATTGAAATTTTTAGCGAATATCTTTTTGTTCATTTCACTGTTATCTGTCATATTGAACACCTACCTTTTATTTATCTAAATCATACACTAAAAGCGTAAAAAAATCAAGATATTTTTAAAAATATTTCGTTTTTAGCTTGACATTACGCTTTTAGCGTGATATTATTAGAGCTGTAAGGAGGTGACGAAATGCTCAACACCAAAGTTAATTATCCTAAAATCACACTTGCGGCGGCAAGAGTAAATGCAGGATATTCGCAGAAAGAAGCCGCTTCAAGACTTAAAATCAATGAAAGAACTCTTCAAAACTACGAAAGTGGTGCTAATGTTCCTGACTGGGATATGGTTCATAAAATCGGTGAACTTTACGATTTCCCGATTGATTTTATTTTTTTTGGCTCCGAATTACGCTTAAAGCGTGATAAAGCTAATAACTAAACCAACACCCCCACAATCAATAATACCACAATCACAGTCCTATTAAACGGACTTTGCTGAAAAGAGGTGAAGAAAAGACGGAAGTAATAATAATTTTAGGACTGCTAATGCTTTGCACAGCTTTTGTTTCAGCAGTATTAGCTATAAAAATAGTAGGCGCCCATTTGTATAAAATAATAGACAGCTACCTTGATAAGCACGACGCTCAAATTATGGATCTGATTAAGTGGGTAAAGGAGAATGAAAATTGAACAAGTTTTTAATGTTTGTGGTGTTTATTCTCAACGCAATTATCTTACTTCTGCTGATTACAGCAATGCTTATCAAAGCAGGAATTATCCGTTAAGAAAGAAGTATTCAAATAATGCAATCAAAATTGCTGATAATAGTGAAATTGCAATAAATGGCATTGAATATTTAGTAATTCCTAATATCAAAACTTTTATGTTTCGTGTTTTGTATGTATACATCTTTTTATCTAACGGTCTTAAAGGAATTCCTAAAGCAGAACAACAATCGTCATATTCTTTGTCGACTAATTTTGAAATGCTTTGAAAGTTAATTTTATCTAATGGAAGAGAAAATACATAGCTGAGTTTTCCGCCAGCGATAAGTTTATTATCGGCAATAATATCTTCGCATTTTTCAACGGCTTGTTTAATTTCAAAAGTAATTTCCTTTTTGTACAAATGTTCTTCAAGCAGGTTGAATATGGGGAAAATCACTAATTCATATCGTTCTTTCAGATAGGTTTTGTTCTGTTCCTTTTTAAATAATATCCAAGACAGAACCAAAGTGCATAAGGTTGAAACTGCGGATATTATTAAAGTCAACCACGATAAAATATCATTCATATTTACGCCCCCTTTCATAGTTAATCATAACATTTAAGGTCGTGTAAAGCAATAAAATATCGAAAATCAGGTGAGAAAATGGCAAAACTTAAACTTATTGACACAAAGGACAAGTTCCTTCTTGAAATTGACGGAACAGAAATTCCGTATGTTACAAGCTATCAGATAACACGAACGGTCGGCGAGGTTGTACTGCTCAAGCTGGCTCTCAGCGTTGCTGATGTTGAATCAGTCGAAATCGTTTCAGACAAAATTACCAACGAAAAATAGGAGGTGTACATATGCCGAGAGAAAGACCTATCATCAATTGGGATGAAGTTCCTGTGATAATTGATGTGCCGTATGTGGCACGATTGCTTGCACTTAATGTTGATTACACAACACGGCTTGCACAAAAGGGCGTTCTTCCTGCCCACAAAATCGGCAAACAATGGCGGTTCGATAAGGACGAACTCAGACAATACATAAAGGAGCATTGACAATGGAATTAAGAAACAGACTTACAAAAAGAGCATTAAAGGACAAGCTCTTTTACAGTGAGCTGACACTCAAACACACAAGAAACAGCCTTGCAAATACGCAGACCGACCTTGAAAAAGCCAAGGCAAAACTTGACAAGGTGACAGCATTGTATGTTGCCGAAAGAGCCAAAAACGCAGAACTTGCCCGAAAGCTCAAATCGCTTGAAACAGATTCAGATACTGTCGGCTTTGAATGTGTGGGGGTTGAAAATGCCAACGACTACAAGGTTGTTTGATGAAAAGAACATTTTGCGGACCTTAGCAAAATGTTTACCAAATATAAAGGTGGGAAAATATTTTGAATTACACTGATTTTATATCCTCAAACGGATACATATGCACTGAATCTGAGTTTGAAATTGCTAAGGCACACGCTAAGAACAAGTTGGCGGTTATTATCAGCCGATTTGGTGATGCAAACGGTGAACGCCTTGAGGATTATTACCTTGAACAGCTTATCAGGGAAGAACTCAGAGCTGAAAGAGTATCAAAGGCGTTGTTTGAAATGCAACTTGCAGGCAAAGAGAAATCCCGCATTGCTTAGGAACAGCAACACGGGATTAAACAAAAAGAAATTTAAACAAGCTCATTATATCATATTGAATCGAAAAATCAATAGTTAGGAGATATTAAAATGTGCGAAGTATGCAGAAGCACTCCGTGTAATCCGATGTGCCCAAACGCACCGCAAGTACTGGTAATGGGGCATTGCAGAGCGTGCAACGCAGAACTCAGATATGATTATACATATTTCAGAGATACAAATGATGATATTTTCTGTTCTCGTGAATGTGCCGAACTTTTTCACGGCATTACCGAGGAAGAATGGTCAATAGATTAAGGAGGTAACATAAAATGACCAAAATTACAGAACCCGTTAATTTGCTTGAAACTGCTGATATGGAAGAAGTAAAAAATCTGTCAACAGTTAATGATGCAGAACCTGATTCAACCGATTTAATTCAGGTAGCTCAGATTCCTGTCATCATCGAGAATCTCAAGCTGGTTAAATCTGAAATTGAGAAAAAGGTAAACACTGCCTGCGAAATGGTATGTACAGACGAAAACTACAAGGAAATCAAGAAGTTGCGTTCATCGCTCAATAAGGAATTTACGGAATTTGAAACTCGCCGAAAAGCGGTTAAATCGGAAATAATAACACCTTATGAGGCTTTTGAAACAGCTTACAAAGATTGTGTGTCATTGCCTTATAAGAAAGCTGATTCCGCCCTTAAAGGTAAGGTTGACGCTATTGAGCAGGGTCTTAAACAGGAAAAGTACGAAAAATCAAAAAGCTATTTTGATGAGTATTCAAAATCACTCGGTATTGATTTTGTGGCATATGAGCAGGTTAGTTTAAACATTACTATGAGCGTATCTCTCAAAAAGCTTAAAGAAACTATAAAATCTAACCTTGACAAGATTATGGATGACTTAAAGCTTATCGCAACGCAGGAGCACAAGGACGAAATCCTGTACGAGTATAAGCGGTCTTTGAATGTATCGGTTGCAATAACTTCCGTAACCGAGAGGTACAAGGCTATTGAAGCAGAAAAAGCCAGAGCAGAAGCAGAAAAAGCAGAGCGTGAAAAGGCTGAACAGGTCATGAAAGATACTATTGCCGAATATGAACCGTTTGTGGCAAATGTGCCTGAAGAAGTTGTTCCACCGGTTGAAGAAATATCAGAACAGGCACAGCAGGATGAAAAAGTCCTATCATTGTCATTCAAGGTTTACGGTACAAAATCACAGCTTAAAGATTTTGCACTCACTGTTAAGCAGTTAATCAACGAAAGGGGATTACGCTATGAGTAATTATAATAATCAAAACAATCAGATTCAGCAGAGAAGGCCGAAGTTTTCGTCAATGCTCCAGACACAGGCTTTTCAGAAAAGTCTTTCAAACTCAATGAAAGACCCGAAGGAAATTCAGAAATTTACGGCGGCTATCACATCTGTGGTGAGTACAAATCCTGCACTCGAAGAATGCGATGCAGCTACAATTCTTTCGGCGGCTCTTTGCGGTCACTCTCTCGGACTTCCTCCGTCACCACAGCTCGGTCAGTATTATATGGTCCCGTTTAAGGACAGAAAGAATAAGCGTACAACAGCAACATTCGTTCTTGGTTATCGTGGCTATATTCAGCTTGCTATCCGTTCAGGACAGTATAAAAGACTTAATGTGGTGGAAATCAAAGAGGGAGAACTTCTTAATTGGGATCCGCTCACAGAAGAAATTACAATCAAAATGATTGAAGATGAAACAGAGCGTGAAACAGCTGAAACAATCGGATATTATGCTTATTTTCGCTATGTAAATGGCTTTGAAAAGGCTCTTTACTGGAGTAAGGATAAGATGAAACAGCACGCATTAAAGTATTCAGCCGGATATGCAAGCGATGTCAATAAGGGTACAAGTTACACTTTTTGGGCAAAGGATTTTGATGCTATGGCAAAAAAGACAATGCTCAGACAGCTTATCAGCAAATGGGGCGTTATGAGTGTTGAAATGCAGACAGCGTATGAAGCTGACAATCATATAATCAATGCCGACGGTACTCCCGATTATGAAACGAATACAATGATTGACGCAGATGTACCGTCAGATGCCCCATTACCGGAATCATCTGAACAGCAGATTGATTCCGATGAAGCATTCTCAATCGATGATCTTGCAGAGTGAGATGATTGATGTTGAGATAATCAGTACAGGCTCTAAGGGCAACGCAGTTCTTCTTGACGGTCAGGTTTTGATTGACTGCGGAGTGCCGTTTAGCAAACTTGTTGAGTGTAAAGTGGTTGACCGAGTTAAATATGTATTCTTAACTCATCAACACGGAGATCATTGCAATGTTGCCACTCTAAAGCGACTACTTTCCGAACACCCTCTTATTAGGATAATTTACCCCAATTATCTTTGCAAAAAGCTTTTTTCATTAGGTGATACCTCCTTTCAAAACAATTCATTTATTGTCGCACAGGATAAATGGTACTCAATAAGCAACATTACTTTTTCGGCAGTACCACTTCGGCACGATGTTCCAAACATCGGATGGAAGTTACACTTCCACACTCAACAGGGGATATATAAAGTTATATACGCAACTGATACATCGGAAATCGCTCATATAACAGCTAAGAACTACGATTTGTATCTTGTAGAAGCTAACTACTCAAAAACAGAATTACTTAATCGAATAAAAGATAAACGATTGAAAGGTCAATATGTGTACGAAGATAGAGTTCTTCGTACACATTTGAGCAAAGAAAAGTGCGATGAATGGTTGTATCAAAATATGGGTAATAACAGTTTCTTCGTTTATATGCACCAACACGAGGACTTAGTATGATTACATCAGCGAACATAGTATCTTATGACGGATATAACTTAATAGTAAGACCGCATGAGCGTATCGGCAGAGAACTTGCACAGAAACAAGTACATGAAATTGAACTCAGAATTGTTGACGGACGCACGATTTCTGCCGAACAGCGAAGAAAAATATACGCAATCATCAGAGATATAGCATTTTGGTGCGGAGATAATCCCGAATGGATTAAAGAATATTTCAAGTTTAATTTTTGCGGTGAATTTGGCATTGAATACTTTTCGCTGTCTGATTGCGAAAAAAGCGTAGCAAGAGATTTTATAAGCTATCTGATAGATTTTTGTTTTTACCAAAATATCGGAACAAGAGATACTCTGCTTAATGTTACAGATGATATAGGCAGATACTTGTACAGTTGTCTTGAAAATCGTAAGTGTGCAATATGCAATGCACCAGGTGAAGTTCATCATGTTGACAGAATTGGTATGGGGCGAGATAGGGAACAGATTGTACATATAGGATTAAAAGCTATATGCCTTTGCAGAAAGCACCACGATGAAGCACATCGGCACGAAAAAGAGCTGTTTGATAAGTACAAAATTTACGGTATAGAGCTTGATGAATATCTTTGTACAAAGCTGAAACTTAATGCAAAAAGAAAGAGGTGATACAGTGAATGGCTGGACAACCAAAGCGAGGGCTTGACTTTGCGGCTTGGGATGTTCACTTGTTCGATGATGATGAGAGATTTGATGTGCTTATTGATGCACAGGGTTGGGACGGCTTTGGAGTATTTTTTTGGATTTGTACCAAAGCTTATGCAACAAATGGTTACTATTATGAGTGGCGAGAAGAAACCAGTGCTGCCACGATAGCGAAACGAATGAGCGGTGGAATTAAATCAGATACGGTAAATCAGGTAGTTAAGCTTTGCTTACGAATTGGGCTGTTTGATAACGGGCTGTTTGATAGGGAGAGCATACTGACCAACAAAATGATGCAAGAACGATATATGTACGCTATCGAAAAACGCTCCGTGCGAGGTCGCACAATAAATAGATTATATTGGCTTTTGAAAACGGAAGAAACAAAGGCTTATATAGTTATACCTGAAAATGAGCATAATCTCTCCGAGAATGAGCATAATCTCTCCGAGAATGACACAAAGGAAAGTAAAGTAAAGAAAAGTAAAGTAAATATAAATAATAACTGTGCGATGCCGTCTGCAGAAGCAGCCGACACCGCTGGTGAAAATATTTTCATTACATTACCTTTGAATGATAAGAGTAAGTATCAAGTATCTGTTTTTGATATCCGACACTATAAGGAGTTATACCCTGCCGTCGATGTAGAACAACAGTTGCGTTCTATGCTCGGCTGGCTTGAGGCTAATCCTAATAGGAGAAAAACAAAGAATGGTATCAAAGGGTTCATAACTAAATGGCTTAATAAGGTCCAAGACAGAGGAGGTGTAGGATATGGATTCAATCCAAGCGATAATGTCAAGAATAATGTCACCACAGCGAGCGAAGGAAATTATCCAACGGGCGAGAAAGTCTTCTAAAGAGCTTACTCCAAAAGAAAAAGCTGAACAAGAAGCAAAAGTGTTTAACTCAACACCCGGTAAGCTCATTGGCTATGAGTGCGAGAAATGTATGAACCGAGGCTATATTTACCGTGTAAAGGCAGGCGAAACGCCTTTCGGGCAGGTTACATATGATGTGGTTGCTTGCAAATGTGATTGTATGAAAATTCGAGATGAACTTCACAGAATGCAGAACAGCGGTCTTCAAAAACTTCTTAAACGATATACTTTTGAAAGTTACAAGACAACCTCAGATTGGCAGAAATATGTGAAAGATAAAGCATATGAGTACATTGGCAAATGCTCTGATTGGTTCTTCTTCGGCGGTCAGCCCGGTTGTGGAAAGACACATATATGTACGGCTATTGTCGGAGCATTACTCAAAAAAGGCAAAGCACCTAAATATATGCTTTGGCAGGATGATATTACCAAAATCAAGCAGGCATCGAGTAATTTAGAGGTGTATGAAGCTCTCATAAATTCATATAAGCAAGCGGAAATTCTTTACATTGATGATTTCTTTAAAACTCGCAGGGGCGATTTTGTCTCAACAGCTGATGTCAATGCTACATTTAAGATTATCAATTACAGATACAATGAAGGATTGCCGACTGTCATAACATCTGAATTATCACTTGAACAGATTTCGCAAATTGATGAGGCTTTAGGCAGTAGAATTTCAGAAATGGCTAATCCGAAAATTTTTATTAAAGCCGATAAAAATAAGAATTACCGTTTTACGAGAGGAAATGAAAATGATGTCTGAAGCACAGGAGCAATGTAAACTCATTAAATGGGCGGATAAATGTGTGCAAATGAAAATACATCCTGAACTTTCAATGCTGTACGCTGTTCCAAATGGTGGCAGAAGAGATAAAGCCGAAGCCGCACATCTTAAAAGGCAAGGAGTTAGGGCAGGTGTTCCGGATTTATGCCTTGCTGTGCCAAAAGGTAAATATCACGGCTTATATATTGAGCTTAAAGTCGGCAACAATAAGACTTCTGAACATCAGGATAAATGGTTGCAGAATCTTTCACGGTGCGGATACGCCGTAAAGGTATGTTATGGCAGTACATCAGCAAAGCAGACAATTGAAAAATATCTGCAATTGGGTGATTGATTATGAAATTGCAGGTTTGTCGAAAGTGTAAACACGAATATCATCCATGTAGCATACGGAAATGTCCATATTCAAAAAAAGGCTTATACATATGTGTCTATTGTTGTAAAAAGTGTCCGTATGTTAGGCAGGTCCCTTTGGGGTGGGTATGTTTGTATGATAAACAAAAAGAAATTTAAATAGGAGTTGTGATAAATGAAACTCAGACAGGAAATCAATAACACCCGTGAAATGATTGACGGTGAACTTAATCGCATTATGGTCACAGATGATATAGAAGAGATAAGAGGGTTGACATATTATTTATTTTGCAACATAAATGACCTTATCCGCAAGAATCAACAAAGAATTGCCAAATCGTTGAGAGGTGAAGAAAATGATTGATTGTTCAAAAACAGAGAATTACTTCAACGAAAAGTTGAAGATGACGAAAAAACATAAACTAAATGGTGGTGCATATATATGTGAACTTAATTGTACTGACTGCCCTTTGAATAGCTCTAATAATGGTTCAAGCGATATGATGTCGTGCTCTGATTTTGAAACAATTTACCCTCAAAAAGCAATTGCAATTATGCAGAAATGGAGTGACGAACATCCGCAAAAGACATATCTTACGGAGTTCTTGAAGAATTATCCGAATGCATGGCTTAACGAAAAAGGTATACCTAAGAGAATGTGCCCATCAATGCTTGGTCTTAAAGATCTTGAAGACTGCGGTGAAAGAAATTGCGTTGAGTGTTGGAATCAGCCTATTGATTAAGGAGAGTGATTTGGTTGAATCAGAGAAAATCAATATCCAAAGCAACAAGGCTTAAAGTTTACGAGAAGTACAACAGAAGATGTGCATACTGCGGTTGTAAACTCGAATTAAAGGACATGCAAGTTGACCATATTCAGAGTGTTTACTGGTATAACGGTGCAAACGATATTGAAAATTATAATCCCGCTTGCAGAATGTGCAATTTTTACAAATCAACAAGGACAGTCGAAGATTTAAAAAAAGAATTGGGTAAGTTGCTTTCGAGGCTCGAAAAGGTCTTTATTTTTCGATTAGCTTTAAAGTACGGATTGATTAAAAAGACGGACAATCCAATTGAATTTTACTTTGAAAAGCAAAATAAAACTGGTAAAGAGAGTGAAAAATGATGAGAGAAATATTATTCAGAGGTAAGATGATAGCTAACGGTAACTGGTCAGAGGGTAATTTGCTTGTGACTAAAGAAGGTTGCTGTATAACACCCGATGCAACGGTGTTAGGTAGCTATGGTGCGGTAGATCCCGAAACAGTCGGACAGTACACAGGCTTGACCGACAAGAATGGCACGAAGATTTTTGAGGGGGATATTGTTGCTTTCAATTACACAGCCGACGAACTTACTAATTGTGAAATACTTTGGTTTAAGAATAAATGGGTAGTACGAGAGAGAGTTCATTACGCAATTAATGATATAGATTCGTTTTTCTGCGGACGCTCAACCGTTATCGGAAATATCTACGACAATCCCGAACTGCTAAAAGGGGAAAACAATGACTAACTTTGAAAAAATCAAACAGATGTCAATTGACGAAATGGCTCGTAGTCGAATGTTCTTTTTCGATTGTCCCTATGGAACACCGTGTGTGGGTTGTTCAAAAGGTAAAGAATTTAATAACAATTGTACTGACTGCACAAAACATTGGCTTGAAAGTGAGGTAGAAGAAAATGAAAGATATTAAAAACATTACCGTTAATTACGATAACGACGACACAAAAGTTGTTGAAAAGGGACTTGTTATTGATTTTGGTAAACTTGATAACGATGAGGGCGATGTTTGCTTTAATATGTGTAACATCAAAGGTAAGGATTTGCGTTTGATTGTAACCGCTGTTGTTGCGTTGGCGCAGGAACTTGGTATGCTTGACGAGGAGGAGCGTGATATAGATTGACAGCGAGAGAGATTAAGGACATCAACCGAGAGATTTCACGGTTAAGGGCGAAGATTGCACGGTTGCAGGCTGAGGCGAACAACACGGCGGTGACACTGGGTGAACGAATCGTTCCGTCAGGTCAGACTTCCGACAGGGTAGGCAATGCGGTTGTGCAAATCGCAGATATTCAGCGTGATATTCAGAACCTTGAAATTCGCCGAAATTCAGCTCTGAACAGCCTCTCCCGTGATGACTTTGTGGAGAATTGCCTTTTTATGCACCTCTGCTTAAAATACAGCTGGGCGAAGATTGCAGTCGATACAGGCGGAATCAATACCCCCGACAACATAAGAAAAATGTGCAACCGCCACCATTGGTAAATTTGTCCGTTTTTCCGTTTTAGGTGCGGTATAATGTAAACTGAAAAAAGCAACAAAACGACATAGGCATTTATGTCCCCATAAAAAATCGCACAGACCGCTCTCGTTTGAGGGCGGTTTTGCACTGTTTAAGCGAAAGGCGGTGTTGTATTATGGCTATGCTAACAGCTAAGCAACAAAGATTTTGCGATGAATATTTAGTTGACCTTAATGCAACACAAGCCGCAATAAGGGCAGGATATTCAAAAAAGAACGCAAATAATATAGCAAGTGAAAACTTGGCAAAACCCAACATAAGGGAGTATATAGACAAAAGATTATCTGAAAAAGAATCAAAACTAATTGCTCAGCAAGATGAGGTTCTGAAATACCTTACTGCAGTTATGAGACGTGAAAAGAAAGAAAGCGTTGTTGTAACAGTCAGTCAGGAAGAGTCAACATACAAACCTGATGAAAATGGTACAATGCGAAAACATACAATTAAAAGCGAAGTGCCGGAGATAGTAACGATACCAACAAGAATATCCGACGCAAACAAAGCGGCCGAGTTGTTAGGTAAAGTATATAGCCTTTTCAAGGATAAACTTAATGTTGACGCAAAGGTTGAGCAGTCCGAAAAGCTATCCGATGTGTTCAGACAGTTGGGTGGTGAGGGACTGAGTGAGTAACAAATTCCCGTTGTCACAAAAGTATATCGACTTTATCAACACAACAAATGTGTCGGCTGAATTTCTTGAAGGCACTACAGCCTCAGGAAAAACAACAGTCGGAGCAGGCGTTAAGTTTATGCGAATGGTGTCGCAGTCGCCGAAGAAGCTTCACGCAATTGCCGCCAAAACTACGGGCAAGGCTGAGGAAACTATAATTCAACAGGACAACGGTATTCTCGACTTGCACCGCAACGCTGTCTATTGTGGTAACGGCGACAAGGATTACAAGCTGCCGCATATCAAGTTTGAGGGCAAAATTATCTATATTCTCGGCTACAGCAGTCGAGATAAATGGGAAATGGTTCTCGGTGCGCAGTTTGGGTGCGTTTATATTGACGAAATCAACACCGCCGATATCGAGTTTATCCGAGAGATGTCAACCCGTAATGACTATATGCTTGCAACGCTGAATCCCGATGATCCGAGCCTGCCTGTGTATAAGGAGTTTGTCAACCGCTCCCGTCCTTTTAAAAAATATGAAAACGATGTTCCCCCCGAGATTACGGCGGAGCTTACCGAAGAACCTGTACCGAATTGGCGGTATTGGTTCTTTTCTTTTGCCGACAATTTAAGTCTTACACCCGAACAGATTGAAAAGAAAAAGAACTCTGCACCGAAAGGTACAAAGCTCTATAAAAATAAAATTTTAGGTTTGCGAGGCAGAGCAACAGGTCTTGTGTTCCCGAATTTTGAGAGGGCAAGACATATCAAATCAAAAGAGTGGGCAGGAAAGTTTTTGAACTGTAACCGCAAGTCAGAACACTTTGTTCAGTTTACCGCAGGTCTTGATACCGCCTATTCGCAGAAGTCGCCTGACACTATCGCAATGACATTTTACGGCATTACCAATCACGGCAAGTGTGTTCAGCTTGATGAAAGAGTTTATAACAACGCTGAAATGCAAACACCTATTGCCCCGAGTGACACGGTGAAGAATTTTATTGATTTTCTTGACCGCAACCGTGATGAATGGGGCTTTGCACGCACGGCTTTTATTGACAGCGCCGACCAAGCGACTATTACCGAATTTCAAAAGTATAAGCGACAGCACGGCTGTGTCTATGACTTTGCAAATGCATGGAAGAAAACGAAGATTATCGACCGAATCAATCTTGTACTCGGCTGGCTTGCCACCGACTGTTATTTTGTGCTTGAACATTGTAAAAACACGATTGCCGAGTTTGAAATTTACAGCTGGCGAGAGGATAAAGACAACACACCCGAGGACGGTCACGACCATTGCATTAACAGCGGTCAATATGCGTGGCTGCCGTTTAAAAATATTATTGGAAGTGAAATAAATGGGGCTGATTAACAGAATGGCTGAATCTATCAGATCGGGAATTAAAAACTTTTTGCAGATTACTCCTGCAAGCGACAAAACAATTACCGTTACCGAAACAAGCAATCATCTGACCGAGTGTTTTATCAATCGCATTTGGTATTGGGGCAACAGCAGACAGCTTGCGGAGCTGTACAAGCAGATTGACACAAACAAAACTATGTTTTGGGCGGCAAAAAGCACAAAGGGGCTTGAAATCCGTAAAATACACACGGGTTTGCCGGCACTCATCTGCGAAACGCTTGTGAATATCGTAATTGCCGACTACAACGGCACAGATGTTACAAGCAAAAATTCAACCGCTTATGCTGAGCGTTGGGAAGACATTGAAAAGCAGAACAAGCTATCCGACACGGTTAAGCAAATGCTCCGGGACCTATGTGTTGTCGGTGATGGTGCTTTTAAGGTCAGCTTTGACACGGCTGTATCAGATGTTCCGATTGTTGAATGGTATCCTGCCGAAAACATCGACTTTACATATGTGCGTGGCAGAATCCGAGAGGTTAAGTTTTACACCGATTACACGCAAAAACACCGCCGTTACCGTTTTGAAGAAACATACGGTTACGGCTATATTCACTATGCTTTGTATGATGACAACGGCAAAGAGATTGACCTGCACACGGTTGACGCTCTTTCGTGGATTGATTCAAAGGGCGTTACATTTGACGAATCATATATGTGGGCTGTACCTGTCCTTTACGGCAAATCGTGCCACAAGGGCAGAGGTGCGGGCATTATTGGCATAAAAACAGACGCTTTCGACAGCCTTGATGAAGTGTGGTCACAGTGGATGGATGCACTCAGAGCCTGCCGAACAAAGCAGTATGTGCCTGATTGCTTTGTTCCGAGAAATCCCGAAACCTGTCAGCCGATGTCGCCGAATCCGTTTGACAACCGATTTATCACCGTGGGCAACGATATGTCTGAAAACGGCAATGGCAACAGGATTTACACCGAAAGTCCGCAGATTCAGCACGAAAGCTATTTGAGTTCATACATTACTGCCCTCGACCTCTGCTTACAGGGCATTATATCGCCGTCAACTCTCGGCATTGATACGAAGAAGCTTGATAATGCAGATGCTCAGCGTGAAAAGGAAAAGACAACCCTTTACACAAGGCAGAACCTTGTGAAAATTACGCAGAACGCACTTCAAAGCCTTGTTGCAGTTGTACTCAATGCAGACGGTGAACTTAACGGCAATGGTATTGTTGAGGGCTTGGAAGTATCCGTAAACTTCGGCGAATATGCAAATCCGAGCTTTGAAAGTCAGGTTGAAACCGTGTCAAAAGCAAGACAGGGCGGTTTGATGTCAGTTGAAACCTCGGTTGACGAACTTTACGGCGACAGCAAGTCGGAGGATTGGAAAGCCGAAGAGGTGCAGAGAATTAAAGAGGAACTGGGTATTGCAGGCGAGGAAGAAACTTCTCCATTTGATGATGTTGACCTTACCGACACGGGCAATGAATCCGATAAACCCGAAGATATCGCAAATCAGGACGATAACAGCAAATGGGTAAGCAATGAGTGATTACAGCATTAAAGAGGCTTTTGAGAGAATTGAAAACGAGCTTATCGACAGTATGATGCGCAATTTCAGCCGCCACAGAGCAGAGGAAACCAAAGAGGGCTATAATTGGACTCAGTGGCAAGCCGAACAGCTAAAGAACCTTGAAGAATATCGCAGAAAAAATGCGAAGAAGTTCGGCAAGAGGTTTAAGAGCATTAACAGCAAGGTTGAAGAGATGATTCGCACGGCAAAGGCTGACGGCAGTTCAGATCAAGAGGCGGAAATACTCGAAACCGTAAAGAATGGATTTAAACCGCCCGAAAAGCCGTCAAAACACAGCACAGGCGAGTTTTTTAAGGTCAACGAAAGAAAGATTGACGCACTCGTAAAATCGACTACGGACGATTTAAAACGGGCAGAAACGGCAGTCCTGCGAATGAGCAATGACAAGTACCGCAAGGCGATATACAATGCGCAGGTAGCAATGAATACGGGTGCGGTTACATACGAACAAGCCGTTGACATCGCCTGCAAGGATATGCTCAACGCAGGTCTTAATTGTGTGGAGTACAAAAACGGTGCAAGACACACCCTGCCCGACTATGCGGATATGGCAGTTAAAACCGCAAACAAGCGTGCTTATCTGCGTGGTGAGGGCGAAACAAGAGCCGAATGGGGAATGTCGCTTGTTGTGGTCAATTCAAGACAGGGCGGTTGTCCTGATTGTGCAAAATATATCGGAAAGGTGTTTATTGACGATGTGTATTCAAACGGCAAGAAGTCTGACGGCAATTATCCTCTGCTGTCAACCGCAATCAAGAACGGTTTGTTTCATCCGAGATGTAAGGACAGCACAAGTACATATTATCCCAAACTTGATGATTTGGACGCACCGTTGTCTGAAGATGAAATCAAAGAGCTTGACCGTCAGCGAGGAATTAAGGAAAAACAGCAGTATGCACAGCGACAGGCAGAACTCTTTGACCGCCGTGCCGAATACAGCCTTGACGAGGACAATAAACAAATAGCCCAAACCCGAGCCGATGAGTGGCACGATAGGGCTGATATGCTTGAAGAAAAGGCGAAAAAAGCAGGGAGTGTTAATAAAATCACCGCTGAATCTGTTGCAAAATCGGGTAAAAGTGGTATAATAAAAGAGAAAAGTAAAAAGCCTATTACTCCGATAACCGATAAAGCTATCAGTCGTATTCCTAAAGTTGATATTGAAGGTTATACAGAAGAGCAGTGTTTGGAAATTCAAAAACAACACAAGGAGCTTTTGAAATTTTCAAAAGAACAAAATGACAATAAAGAAGTTGCCTTCGTGTTAAAAAATGATGTGTCCAAAATGATTACAGAGCCTATTAAAGGAACTGATGAAAAAATAGATTTTGGATCAGCACTTCAAGGCAAAGATTTATTTGTTATGCACAATCACCCGAGAAACAGCAGTTATTCTTTAAATGATATTATCGAATTTATTAAGAATGATAGTATAAAAACATTTACTATTGTGAAAAACGATGGCAACATTGAAGTATTAACAAAGTTGAAAGGATACGACAGGCTATCACTTTTAACAGAGTTACAACGAATGGAAAAAAAGAGGATAAAAACAGGTTCTGACAGTGAATACAGAAAGGTTATTGATAAATTTTTAAGTAAACATCAAGAAGGAGGTTTATTTGAATGGAAGAAATAAACAAATCTGTTTTAGATGGTTCTAACGAAGAAGCTTCAAAACGTCTTGACGAAATAATTAAAGAACTTGAAAAACAAAGAAACAAAAACTAACCGCTCCGTAAAAAGGGCGGTTTTGTTGTTTAACTTGCCTGTAACTTACCAAGACAAAACTTAACACATCGAATCAGCACTTTGAGAGATCAGAGTGCTTTTTTATTATTAATCAAAGAAAGGTTTGATACTATGAGAAAAAGAATTTTAGCAATTGTACTTATGGTAGTTATGATTGCAACAACCGTACTGGTTACTGTGGGCTGTACCGAGGCAACGCAGGTATCGTACAATGTTTCGCAGGAAGCAGACAATTTCAATGTGATACGCAGGCTTACGGTTATTAACACAAGAACCGATAAGCCGTCATTTGAACTTGTTGCCGCTTTTTCATTACAGGTCGATAATGATGATAACCAAATTGAGGTTGTCTGCGAAACGGGCAAGGGTGAATACAAAAAGCATATCATAGGTCTTAATGATGAAACTATGTATGTTGTAGAGGACATAAGCGGTGCAGAAGTGGACAAATACCGTTATGAAATTAACTTCCTGCCTAAACAGATTTTGCCGATTACATTTAAGAGTAAAGATTAACAGTTAAACCCGTCGATTTCGACCGGTTTAGAAAGGTGGTGACAGAATGGAAATCAGAGTAACAACAGCATTTAACGACAGGCAGAACGGATATGTAACCCGTCCTGTAAATGAAGTCTTTGAATGTTCTGACGAACGAGCCAAACAGCTCATTGACGGCGGCTTTGCAGTTGAGGTTAAACCAAACGCTACGGAAAATAAACCAAACGCTCCTAAAAAGCCGAGAACAAAGAAAACAGAATCAGCAGATTAAGCACTTTACGAATATGTAAGGTGCTTTTTTATTGTCCGAAGACATTAAACTACGGGAGACACCGTGCAAAACTGAAACAGAGAGACACTCTATAAACTGATTACGGGAGACACCCGAAAAACTGAAAGGATATGAAAAAATGGCAGAACCAAATCCAACACCAACCCCCAATGAACCGACACCTGCACCGCAGGGAAACGCTCCTGTCTTTGATTACGACAAGCTCGCAAGCCTTATTACAGGCAAACAAAGCGTGACAGAGGACACCGTGTTGAAGTCTTATTTTAAGGAGCAGGGATTGTCAGCCGATGAGATGAAAGAGGCTATCGGTGCTTTTAAAAAGCAGAAAGCCGAGAACACTCCCGACTTAGCAAAAATGCAGTCGGAAGTTGAATCTGCAAACAACGCAAAGCTTATGGCAGAAGTCAATCAGTCGGCAACCCTCGAAGCCGTAAAACAGGGCGTTGACATTGCAACCGTTCCGTATGTGCTTAAAATTGCAGACTTTTCAAAGGCTGTGACAGATGGCAAGGTCAATGCGGAAAAGCTGACAGAGGCTGTTAAAAAGGTGCTTGACGATATCCCCGCACTCAAGGGCAAACCTGCCGAGAACGGCACAGGAGTTAAGAAAATCGGCGGTGACGGCAACGGCAACAAAAATTTAACAGAAGATGCCTTAAGAGGAATTTTCGGCATCAAATCGAAAAAGTAAGAAAAGAGGTAAATAATTATGGCAGTATTAGAATACGCAACTATTTTCAGTAATGTTTTAAGAGAATTGTACGGTCAAGCCCTTACTTGTGATGACCTTTACCACTCAAACTCTGACATTCAGATTATCAACGGTAAGGATATTAAAATCCCGAAACTCTCGGTCAGCGGTTATAAAGACCATACACGAGGTGCAGGCGGTTTTAATTCGGGTACATATTCAAACGGTTACGAAACCAAAACCCTTGACCACGACAGAGATATTGAGTTTGCTATCGACCCTATTGATGTTGACGAAACAAATATGGTAGTAACTATCGCAAATATTCAGACACGCTTTGAAAAAACACAGGCTATACCTGAACTCGACTGTTATACTTACAGCAAGCTTTATACAGAAGCTAAGCGAGTTGGTGCAACAGTAAAAACTACTGCATTAACTGCGGCGAATGTGCTTGCAGATTTTGACGATAACCTTGAGGCTTTTGCCGAAGCAGGTGTACCGCTCGACAGGGTTATTCTTTATGCGACACCACAGTACAAAAAGCTTTTGAAGAATGCAGAGGGTATTCAGAGAACACTTGAAATCAGTTCCGCAAAGGGCATTGACCGCCGTGTCCGTTCCGTTGATGATATTGATAAGATTGTAGAAGTGCCAAGCTCAAGAATGAAGTCTTTGTTTGATTTTACAAACGGTTGTGTTGCTGACAGCTCAGCTAAGCAGATTGACTATATTCTTATTGACCCGGAAGCACAGGTGTCAAGAGTTAAGTATTCATATATCAATGTCTATACTCCGGGTTCTGACAGCCGAACAGCTGATAATTATATATATCAGAACAGAAAAGTTAATGGTACTTTTGCCATTGACGAACTTATGAAGCAGGGCGTAATCATTCATGCCGAGGCTTAAAGCGAGGTGAGAAAAAATGAAAGCAATCAAAGACAATAAGTCATATACAGTCAACACGGACGAGGAAGCTAAGATTTATGTATCCCGTGGTTATGATATTCAGGATGACAACGGCAAAATCAAAGAATATGGATTAGGCAAGAAAATTTCTGTTGATGATTACAATACTTTGAAGAAAGAAAATTCAAAGCTCAAAGCCGAAAACAAAAAACTTAAAGAGAGTAGCAAGTCAGACACAAAGGAGTAAATCTATGTATGCCGATTACATTGAACATCAGGGCGGAGATGAAAACAGTATTATCTCTGCCGAACACATTGATGTTCTGACTTTTAACCGCATTAATTTTGAAAAACTTTCGGAAATGCAGAAGAAAATCATCAGCAGAGTGCACAGCAGACTTACTGCTTTTGAAGAAGAAAATGCCGATATGATTTCTTCCTATCTGAAAAGCTATTCAATCAACGGCACATCAATGGAATTTGGAGCAAGCTGGAACTTAATGTGTATCAGCGGTGTGGCAATTCCTGCCGACCTCTATGCGTTGCTAAAATCAACGGGACTTTGTTATCCTGCAATATGAGGTGATATACTTTGAAATTTCCGCCACTTGTAAAAAAGCAGTTCTGCAAAACTCCTGTTGAGGTGACGATATACGGCGAGGGTGTTACCGAGGACGGAGCACCCCTGACTGTGTTTGAATGCAAAAACCTGTATCCCTCCGACAGTCTGTATCCGTCAGCTGTCCTACACGGTGGTAATTCCTTGTGCAATATGCAGTCAAAAGCAAAGACCGTCTATACCAAAGAACAGAAAATTGTTCAGGTGTCGGCTGTTCTGCTCTTTGACGGCGATATTGCTCCCGACTGCCCAAATTTAAGCGGTGGCTTTGCAGTCCTTGACGGCATAAAGAGAAATATTGTACAGGGCATTAAACACCGCAACCCCGATGGCACGGTTAATTTTACGGAATTGGATGTGATTTAATGGGATTTTCAGTATCATCAAAAATCAAACTCAATATGCCTGTTGTAAAACAGCTTGATAAGGCAAAGCAACAGGCTCTTGAACAGACAGGTGATGCACTCCTTACTCAGGTTAAGAACACGCAGGTTATGCCGTTTGACACAGGCAATCTTCAAAACGAAAATACCTTTGTTGATTATGCTCAGAGCCGGAACGGCGTTGTAAAAATCGTGTCAAGTACTCCGTATGCAAGGCGGCTGTACTTTCATCCCGAGTATAATTTCAGCCGTGAGGAAAACATTGCCGCCGGAGGTAAGTGGCTTACACCGTGGCTTGAGGGCGGTACAAGACAGAATTTTTGCAGTAAAGCATTTGTAAGGCTTTTCAGAAAGGAAGCAGGACTGTGATTTATTTATCAGACATCAGAGATTGGTTGAAAAGTATTTCAAATGCCGAGCATTACTACATCGGCAAGCTTGACAATAAGCAGGACAGGTCAATCGGTGTGTATTCATTAAAGCAGTCAGGAACACCCACAAGGGCAATCGGCGGTGAAAGTACCTACGATACAATAAGCGTGTCTTTGCTTATCCATTACACCGACAACGCAAGAGAAACCGAGGAGTTTGCACGCAGACTTTACGAAACGCTTTACGGCATTAAAAATGTTGAAATTAAGGAACACAAAATCTATATAATCGAACTGCTCACGGAAGAACCCGTTGATGTGGGAACAGACGACAAGGGTGTGTATGAGCAGGTCATTGAAGTTAAATTTTATTACGAAAGGAAGTAATTTTATGGCAAAGGTTGAATCGGGAGTATTCCCGTGCTATGAAAATCAGTTTGCGGTTGGCAAGACAGGAACAGAATCCGCCACGACAAATATTGCTAACTGCGAAGAATTTTCCGTTGCATTTGACAACGGTGTCGAGGAATGGACAGCCTTTGAAAACGAGGGCTGGAAGTCAAGGCTTATGACTGCTAAGTCAATCACAATTTCGGTAAAGGGCAAGCGTACAATCGGTGACGCAGGCAATGACCAGATTGCCGCCCTTGCATTTGAAAACGGCAGAAAGGCAGAAGTTCCGTTTATGTGGACCTTCCCCAACGGTGCAACCGTCCTCTTTAAAAATGCAGTTGTATCCGTCACATCTAACGGTGCAGGCGCAAGTACGGGTGTTGCTCCGCTTGAATTTGAAGTTATGTCAAACGGCAAGCCGGTATATACAGCAGCCGCTTAAAAAACGAAAGGAATGAACAATTATGTCAAAGTTAATTGATATTACAGACAAACTTAATTTTGAGGAAAAGCCGAGTGTCAAAGTTAAAAATGTTGACCTTGCAATCAACAATGATGCAGTTTCAATGCTCAAAGTTGCGGCACTTTTTGAGGACGGCAACGGTAAAAGTAAAGATGTTATCGAAATGTATCATCTTCTTTTTGATGAATCCGAGAGAGAAAAGATTGAAAAGTTAAAGCTGAATATGCACGATTTCAACGCCCTTATCAGCGAATCTGCCAAAATTGCAACAGGCGATTTGACTGACGAGGGGGAAGCTCAGACCCCGGCTACGACCTAATTGATGACTTTGATTTAATCGTGTCGAGCTTTCGCTCGGAGTACGGGGTCAGCATTTATTCAAAGGATTTTGCAAAAATGAGTTGGAATGAGTTCTGCTCACTTCTGCAAGGCTTAGGACCCGAAACACCACTTGCAAGAACGGTTCAAATTCGCCTTGAAACCGACAAAGAGGTCTTGAAAAACTTTACTTCGTCACAGCATAAAATCCGCAACAAATGGCGGTCAAGGAATGTAAAGCACTATTCAGACGAAGATATGAACACCGTTCTTGCAGAATTTCAAAACTTTTTTGCAAGCTTGTAAACAAAAAGCCACTCCAAACGGGGTGGCTGTTCTTTTGCAAAATTTTATTAGCGTACATCATAACGGTGCACGCTGTTTTTATGCCTGTTTTTAAAGAATCTAAAATGAAAGGAAGTGGTGAATATGGCGACAAAGGCGGGTGAAATTGAGCTTGATGTCAGGCTTACGGGTGATGATATTTCTAAAACATTGCATAAGATTTCCGATTCAATTACAAAAAAGTTTGATTCGGCGTTTTCAAGTCTTTCAAAAGATTTTGAAAATGTAAGCACGGATATGAAACAGTCCTTTTCAAAGGTTGCGGAGGGCGTTTCTCAGAAAACCGAGAAAGAGTTTTCAAACATCAAAGGCAACGGTGAGCAGTTAAGCAATTCGGTTTCATCCTCGTTTAAGAAAATCGGTACAGCTGTGGTTGCCGCCTTTTCCGTTGCCAAAATCAAGGAGTTCGGTCAGCAGTGCATTGAATCGGCTGCGGAAGTCAATGCGGCAAATTCGCAGTTTGAGCAGACTTTCGGCACAATGCAGTCACAGGCAGAATCAGCCATTCAGAGCGTTGCCGATCAAAGCGGTATTCTTGAAACCCGATTACAGGGTGTCGGCACAAGCATTTATGCCTTTGCAAAAACTACGGGTATGGACAGTTCAAGTGCTTTGGGAATGATGCAGGACGCATTGCAGGTAACAGCCGACAGCGCCGCATATTATGACCGTTCGCTTGAAGATACCGCAGAAAGCCTGAAATCGTTTCTCAAAGGCAACTTTGAAAATGATGCCGCACTCGGTTTGTCCTGTACCGAAACCACACGAAATGCGGCGGCTAATAAGCTGTATGGCAAGTCATTTACGGATTTGTCGGAATCGCAGAAACAGCTCACGCTTTTGCAAATGGTCAAGGACGCTAATCAGCTTTCGGGTGCTATGGGACAGGCAAGCCGTGAAGCAGACGGTTGGGAGAATGTAACAGGCAACCTCAGAGAAAGTTGGAAACAGCTCCTTGCCGTAGTCGGTCAGCCTATTCTTCAGGTGGCAACTCAGGTTGTAAAGCGGTTGAGTTCCGCACTTGCAACTTTAACGGAATATGCCAAAGGTGCGGTTGAATCGCTTTCAAAGGTCTTCGGCTGGGATACAGGCAACAACACCGCAAGCAATATCAAATCTGCGTCCGATTCTGCCAAAAGCCTTACGGATACAGCAGATGACAGTTCAAAGTCACTTAATAAGGTTAAAGACAGTTCCGAAAAAGCAAAAAGAAGTGTGGCAGGCTTTGATAAGCTGAATGTGCTTTCAAGCTCTGACAGCTCATCTTCAAAGTCAGACACCTTCTCATCGAAAAGCTCTTCCGGCAGTTCATCGGGCGGAGCTGTTGCAAAAAATGTTGTCAAGGACACAAGCAAAAATCTTTCGGGGGCATTCAAAAATCTATACGAAAAAAGCGGATTTAAAGGCTTTGTCAAGAATGTGCAGAAAGGTATTAACAAGGTTGATTGGTCGTCAATCGGCAAAAACTGCAAGACCGTTTTTGATAATGCCGTGCCTATTGCACAAAAGGCTTTTGAAAAGATTCAGCAGGTAAGTGCCGCCAAGCTCGGAGCAGTCGGTTCTGCATTCGGAGCGGTTGCGACAATCGGCGGAAAATCATTTCAGACCATTTCGGGCGGTGTTGCTAAGTGGATTTCCAAAGATAAAGACAAGATTATCAACTACATTGACACCATAGGTAATAACCTTACTGACCGTTACAACAACCTGTCAACCTTTTTCGATAACTTCGGCACACTTGCAGGCAATGCAATTGACAATGTTCGCCCTCAAATGGAAGAACAAATTTCCAATCTTTTAAGCGGTCTTACAACCTTTGCGGGCTCAGTCGGCGAAGTTGTTTCGGGTGCGTTTTCAACTGCAATCGAAAGCCTTGTTGAATGGACTGAAAATGACGGTGCAACAATCACTGAATTTCTCGAAAATTTACAATTGCAGTTTGCAGATGTGTTTAACTTTATCGGTCAGATTTTCGGAGATATCGGAACAATTATCAGTAATTGGTGGAACGGCAACGGACAGCAGATTTTTCAGAATATCTGCAATATGTTTACCAATATCGGCACAACCCTGATGAATGTTTACAATCAATGGATTAAGCCTGCGTGGGATTTTATCGTAGCAATCGTAAAATCAGCGTGGGAAAATTGGCTGAAGCCTGTTTTTGAAGGTGCAATAAACTTCTTCGGCAAGGTTGCAGACTGTGTTTCAACCGTGTGGAATAACTTCCTGTCACCGTTTGTAAACTGGCTTGTCAGCTTTTGGGGACCTATATTTCAGAATGTTTTCAATGCCGTAAAAAGGGTGTTTGATAATGTGTTTACATTTATCGGTGGGTTGGTTACCTCTATACAGAAAACATTCGGCGGTCTTATTGACTTTATCACAGGTGTTTTTTCGGGAGATTGGAAAAAAGCTTGGCAAGGTATTTACGACTTTTTCAAAGGTATTTGGGATGGTATTTGTGCCGTGTTTAGATTTATTGTAAATGCTATCATTGACGGTATTAACGGCTTGTGGACGGGTATTTATAACTTTGTTTCCGGTGTTATCAATGCAATCGGCGGAATTGCAGGGGCAATTGGTTCTGTCATCGGGCAGGATTGGAGCTTTTCAATGCCTGAAAATCCGCCTCTCATTCCGAGATTTGAAGAACCCACAGAATCACCTGCACGAAAATTTGCAAACGGTGGTATCGTTAAAGCTCCGACACTTGCTGTTGTCGGCGATAACGCAGGCGCTAACAGCGGTAACCCTGAGGTTATTTCCCCTCTTAACAAGCTGCAGGGTATGCTTGACAATTCTGGTGGTCAGGATACCGTGATTCTCACACAAATTCTTGACCTGCTTAAACGCATTTATGAAATGTTCATTATCTTTCGCAATAACGGCGGCAACACTTATTCGTTTACTGCCGAGCTTGAGGGTTCAACGCTTTTTGAAGAAATGATAAGGCAGGATGAGCTTTACAGACGCAGACACAACGGTAAATCCGCATTTGCATAAGGGGGGGATGATATGTCAAATTACAACGGCTGGTTGCTTAAATTCGGCAACAACATAATGCCGAATAAGTACATTACCGCATTTTCGTCAACTCCGAATCAGCGGCTTGAAACTTCTGCGGAACGAGATCAGAACGGTACGCTTCAAAGAGCAACGCTGTCAAATTACAAAACAAAAATTTCGTTTTCAACTCACATTCTTCATCTTGACGAAAAGATTGATTTTCAGTCGATTATCAACCTCTCAATGGCGAATAAGTTACAGAGAAAGTGCAGGGTAACTTATTGGAACGATGAAACGAACAGCTATTACACCTCTTATTTTTATATTCCTGATATTGAATATACCGTAATGAATGCCGAAAAGAATGATATAACCTATCAGCCGATTACTGTTGAGCTGATTGAGTATTAAGGGGTGATTTTAAAAAATGCTTGTATCTAAAGAAATTGCTGATAAGCTGAAAACAAACACACTTTACAACACCGTTGCCCTGCATTCACCCGACGGCAGTTTTGAGGATATAACAGGTGAAAGTATCGTGCTTGACAGCTTTTCGCTTGAAAATGAAATCGTTGAAAAAGAATTGAAATTCGGCGGTTGCATAGCCTCTGAAATGAGCGTGAAACTCATTGATTATGATTGCTCGGCTTTGATAGGAAAGACGGTACAGGTCATCATAACGGCAACATATCTTGAATCGGAGCTGTATCCGTCAGATGATTTGTACCCGTCAAATACTCTTATTTGTCCTGCCGAAACAGGAACGGTTGAATGTCCTGCTTTCTACGGTAAAATTCAGTCGGCTCAAAGAGATAAAAAACAGCGTAACATCGTCAAAATCACAGCCTATGACGCTTTTTATGATATGTCAAAGGTGGATATGTCTTTGTGGTTTGGAGGCAAAGAGAACTATGGTTATGCGCACTATCAAAAAGACGATAATTTTAAGAGCTTTTATTCAATAATCGCAGAATTTGCCAAAGATTATGCAATTACAGGGGTTTCACCGCCGAGCTTATCTATCTTTAGTGTACCGCTGAAATTTGATGATACCTGCGTGGAAAAGGTTATAAAGGACATTACCTTGTCAGATTTAATCCAAGCTTATGCAGAATTAACTTTGAGCTTTGCCGTTATAGATGCCGACGGAAAAATGCGTTTTAAAAGGCTGTATTCTCAATCTTCCGTTGAAACAATTGATTCGTACAAAGATTTATCCTTTGAAGATTACGAACTTGAGCCTATCCGTATGTACAGTGCTAAGTTTGCTGATAAAAAAGCGTTTTTGTATGGCAACAGTAACGATTTTTCGTGGTATGTTTCCGATAACATTTTGATGAGGTGCAGAACAACAGCAAGTGATATCGGCACAAAATATAATTCTGTTAATTTTTTTGGTGATGTATATAAATACCGCCCGACAAAAATTAAGCTGTTTTCGTATTGGTGGCTTGAGGCAGGCGATAAGTACACAATTAAAACTCCGTTTGAAGATTTGCCGACAATTGAAACATTTGTGTTCAATAAGAAAATGAACGGATTTATAACTACCCTCACATCAAAGGGCGAAAAACGATTAGGAAAGGAAATAAAAGAAAATGAACAAATACAATAAAATTGTCTTTGTGAACGGATCTGCTCCTGCTCTTAATGCCGACAACCTCAACCATATGGATGAGGGGATTGAACGGGCAACAGACGGGGTTACAGTTGTTGAAGAGGCTCTCAAAACCGCAACGGCAGATTTAACCACCGTAAAATCAGAAGTCGAAACCGCAAGGGGAAGCTCCTCAAGCCTCAACGCAAGACTTAACGGGATTGATTCGTCTGTGTCTAATAAAGCTGACCAAAGCACGGTCAGTCAGTTGTCGGCTCGGATGCAGTCAGCGGAAACATCTCTTACAGGCAAGGCAAACGCAACAGATGTAGCCAATGCTCTTAAAGCGAAAGAGGACAATTCAAACAAAGTGAGTTCCAAAACGGACATCACAGACAGCAGCACTAATTATCCGAGCGTTAAATATCTTGACGATTATTATTACAGTGCGAACGAAATCTACTCATCAGAAGAAACTGATAAATCGCTTGGCGAAAAAGCAGATAAGGTAGATGTTGATGATGTCAAGGCATACATCGGCTACACCGATGAAGACATAGCAGGGGTTTGTGTTGATTACGAGAATAAGACATTCAAACGGCTTGCAGGAGCGGTCAATCTTTCGCAGGGAGCAGACTTTAATAAGTTTCAAATGTATGGAGGAAGAAAAAGATGCAATGTTTCTGATGATGGCACGATTAACGCATTTTACGGCGATGAGGGCTACACAGAGGACGGCTCTAACGGTCAGGTTATGGTTTTTCAGCCAAAATTCTACTATAAGGTTGTACCGCTTAAATTGGAAAAAAACACCGATTCAGGCATTGGATATCATCTGCGTAAAGCGAACTACTATGTGAGTTCAAAACCAAAGACAGGCTTTAAGTTGCACCCTGCATTCTTTGATGAAAACGGCAATGCGATTAATTACATACTTTTCTCAGCCGATGAAGGCAGTATGTATGATGTATCTGCCAAAGCTTATGTCAACGATAATGTTGACGAGTCTATCGTTTATGAGGACGGAGATTTGCTTTGTTCACTTCCGGGAAAGAAACCTATCAGCGGATTGAGGAAAGGAATCGGTACTAAAGCGAATTTAGAACTAATGGCACAAAACCGTGGTTCAGGCTGGCACCTCGAAACAATAGAGGCAGTAAGTGCAAATCAACTTCTGATGATGATTGAGCTTGCAATGATGAACTCGCAGACAGGCATCGGTCAGGGTGTTGTTAGTATTTCAGGCAACAGTTCATACAACTGTGCATCTTTGACAGGCTCAACCGCTGACCTCGGAAATGGCACAGGTCAGGCAACATCAACGGTCAACGAAATCGGAGGCACTCAAACAGCTTATACAGAAAGCGGAAAACTTGCAGTGTCATACAGAGGAATGGAAAACCCGTGGGGTAATATCTCTAAGCACATCAACGGTATTAATGTTTGGGGTGACGGCTCTATGGGTGGTGGTCAACCGTATATTGCTGATGATTTTAATTTTTCAGAAAGTAAGAAGACTGATAATTATAAACCAGTGGGTTTTACACTCCCGAATAAAAGTGGCTATATTTCTGCTTTAGGCTATGGTTCAGAGGAATATGATTGGCTGTTTATGCCGTCAGAAATCGGCGGAACAAGTGCGTTGCCTGTTGGTGATATCGTCTATACTGCACCAAATTTGAACGGTTACCGTATTGTCCAACGAGGGGGCAGTTGTCGTAGTGGCGACCGTGCAGGCAGTTTCTCTCTGGTTTGCAATGGTACTGTTGGCGACCGTGGTCGGAACGCTGGCGGTCGTTTGCTGTATGTACCCACTGCAAAGTCTGGCGACACACCGACTAAGTCTTACTCTGCGTCAGAGATTGATTCACTTCTTGCAAATAAATACGATTCGTCAAATATTGAAAGCGGAACATCAACGCTTACACCGTACTCTACTCAGATTGATAAAATAAAATCTGCAACATGCGTCTATGAAAAGATTGGTGATATTGTTATAACAAATGTTACCGTTGTCATGAATGAAACTTCTTTAGGAGCAACATCTGCAATAGCTTTGCTCAATATGCCTTTCTCAAACAAATCGGATGTGATTACATATGA